>JAEEGL011106470.1_pt1 | contig 10458 bp, 4 predicted proteins | sample 9134231 | NCBI WGS metagenome assembly JAEEGL01 (sample SAMN16246548, study PRJNA631951) | gut metagenome | biome: gut microbiome; feature: rumen; material: fiber-attached | host: Bos | place: Iran: Karaj | collected 2018-10 | reverse complement strand
CCCAATCCCCAATCCCCATTAAAATTCAAATAAATAAATTTATTTAAATGATTTTAATTTCATATATTAAATTCAATATAATTTAAATAAATATTACTTTTATCTATTTCTAATAGTTCCCCCCTCACAAAAAAAATTTTTGATTTCCAAAAAAAAAATTCTAAATGTGCCCCCTTAAAAAAAATATTGATTTCTTTGCAGGGAGGGTGGCATAAATTGTTAAAATATGGTAAATAAATAATTATCTTTTTGTTCATTTAATACATTTTTACATTGTTTATTAAAATTAAACTCATTTAATTTTCATTTAATTTAAAATTATTTAAAGAAATAATTAATGATTGAAAATGAATTAGATGATACAGAAAATCCAATAAAATTAAAAATAAAAATCAGAGATACATTTTTTTCTTTTTATAATCATTGCTTAGAGAGTTTTAGGTTTAATCCTTTAGTTTATAATTTTTTTATGATATTTTCTTTTTTAAATTTAATAACATTTAATCTTTTTGATGAATATAGTGAAATATTTAATATTAAAAAAGGAAATTATATTGATTATATAAAAGTAATTCCAAGAGTTTTAAATATATCTTTTTATTTTAAATATACATCAAACACAAAAATATATTCTATTATTTCTTTTGGCTATTGCTTATTTATGTTAATTCTTTTTATTTTTATAGTAATTCTGGATAAAAATAAAATCAATCAAAAAATATTATATAGGATTTTTTATATTTTTTCATTCTTTTTATTTTGGATTTTTTTCTTTCCAACAATTGATATTTCATTATATCTTCTATTTAAAATTGGAAATAAAAAAAATATAATTTTAGAACAAATTATATCTGGATTTACTATATTTATTATTTTAATTTTTTCTTCTTTACATGCTCTTTTTTGTAATAAAAGTACAATTAGAGTTGATTGTAACAATGAAATTTTGTTATTAATAACAAAATTAATTTTGGTTGTGGTTTATAATATAATTATAAAAAATAAGTGGAGTAATTTTATTATTATTATTATAAATATTATTTGTAGTATTCTTTTAATTTTTTATAATGCAAATAAATTTTTATATTATGAAAATTCTTTATCAATTCCTTATTTTTCTTGTTTATTTATTTATTGCTATTCAAGTTTCATTTCTCTTGTTTTAAGATTATTGAAATCTTACAAAGAACCATTTTGGTTTTTTATACTTGGAATGATTTTTCTTCCAATTTTATCAAAAAATATAATTTTAAAACAAAAATACTATTTCTTATTTGGAAATAATGGAGAAACTGATGTTCATCATTCTTTATTAAACAAAAAATTTTTTTTAGATAGATATTTAAAACTATTACAAAAAATTAAAATTAAAAATATTAAAGATTTCTATAATAACAGTTTAGAATATTTAGTAACTAATAATGAAATAAAATCGTATTTTGTTGTTTTAATTTCATTTTTAAATTATCAAGTAATAGATATTGGAAATTATGTTTATGTTCTTTTAAGTATTTATAAAGTTTTTAATAACAATGAATATTATATGAAATTAACTTTTCAACAAACATTTTCTTTATATAGAATAAAACAAAAATGTTTAAATAAAATGATAATTATTTCATCTCAGAAAATAGATATAAATCAAGTCATAGAATATTATAAATTAATATCAAAATTTAAAAGAGAAGTTTTAGAAAGTGCAAATATTCATTTTGGTTTTTGGAATGATTGCTTTCATGATATTCAAACAAATAAAGATTCAGCAACAATAAAAACAATATTTGAGCATTATTTTGTTAGGTATAAACAAATAATAGCAAAAATAATTCAAATGTATAATCATAATGAACAAATAGAAAAATTATTTCTTGATATTACATCAATATATCCAAAAGATCAATTTATAAATCTTCAATATAATGAATATTTACAAAATGTGAAAATGGAAATTAAAGATGAAGATAATACAAATAATTTACAAGGGTTATATTTTAAATCAAATAATGATTTAGATAAAATTTATGGAGAAGAAAATTGTGTTATTATATGTGATTTAGATAATAATAATAATTTAGTAATAAATAAATGTACTGATAATGTTGTTAGTATTTTAGGATATAATTCCCATCAATTAATTGGTAAAGTCGTTGAAGCAATTCTTCCTCCTTATTTTCAAAAACATCATAATGAATATATTAAAAATTATATTGCTACAGGAAGAAATATTTTATTTTCAAAAAGAAAAGATAATCTATTTAAATTATATGGATATAATAATTCTTATTTTATTGTATCTATTAAAATCATTATCAGGCAATTATTTGAATCTGAAAAATTTAATAAAATGAGTTTTATTTCATTAATTAATTATGTCCAAGATGATTATGGTGTTGTTTTAGTTAGATCAAATGGAAAAGTTGATTCTTTTAATGAAATATTTAGTACTCATATAGGAATGAATATTGATGATACTAATGAAAATGATATTTATATTTATCATATTTTTATGAGTTTGTTGATTGGATATAATAAAGTAAGTAAATTCAATATGAAAAATTTTTATAGTTCAAATGAACCAGAAGATAATTTATTTAAATTAAAAATGTGTAATGAAAAAAATTTTATTGTAAATTTTAGAAATGATTTAAAATCATCAAATAAAACAAATATTAAAGAATTAGTTGGAATGTATTTAAATAGTGTTGAAGGAAGTAGTTGGCCTACATATGATATTAAATTGGAAAGATTAGAATATAGTTTTTGTACAAATGAAAATAGAGAACAAAATACTCTTTATATAATGAAAATATATGTTACAGATATAACAAATGATAATGAAGAAATAGAGGAAAAAGAAGAAGAAGAAGAAAAATCAATTGAAAAAGTTGTTCCTAAAAATAATAATAATAATAATAAAGTCATTATTAATATGACTTCTTCTGAAGAAGAGAATTCTGATGATGAAGAAAATGAAAAAATTGTTAAAACTTTTTCTGTTTTTTCTCAAAGAAATAGTCAATTGATTAATATTTTAAAAGGAAATGAAATGAAAAGAGTTGATCAAATTGAAAAAAACCCAGGAGAATATTTTATTAAATTAGCTCAATTAAAAACATTATTAAATAAAAGATATCATTTTAATATTCCAATATTTTTAATTGGGATTATATTATGTTTATCTTTATCTATTATCATTATTTTTATGTTTTCCTTTTACTTTGAAAGTTTTAATAATTTAAAAATAAGTTATTCTGAAATTTGTTCTGAATTTTCATTTTATAATGACTTAAACTGTTTATTTAAATTATATATTCAATCAAAGCAAAACTCAACTTTATATAATAAATGTTTAAACAATACAATTGATAAAATCAATTTTGTAAATAAATTATCAAAAACTCCAATTATAAATAAAATTAAATTTCAATATTTAGACATTAATAATACAGAAACTCCTGGAAATGATTTTCAAAGTTTATTAATATTATTAAATAAAATTAATAAAAACATAGAGGTCACGACTCCACATTTTTATCAAATTGTATATTCTATTAGTAATAGAAGTATTTTAATTAATGATGATGTTTTTAAAGAAATTAAAAGTGAAAAAAAAAAAAAAAATTTAGTTTATATTTTTATTCAACTTGGAGTTGTTGTAGTTATGATGTTTTTAATACTTCCAATCGTAATTACTTTTAAAAAAAAAAAAATATCTATTTTAGAAAAATTTTATAAAAATATATTTGGTAAAAATAAGATTTATTTTGAAGAAATAAAAACAATAAAACAAAGTATTAAAAATTTTATAAAAGAAAATGATAATTTTAATCTTGAATCAGAGAATAATGAAGAAGGAAAAAACAATGAAAATAAAAAAAAAATAAATTTCGATGAAAATGATGTAAATATTGCATTTACAGATAGGAAAAAAGATCAAAAAAAAGATAAAAAAAATCATAACAATTTCATTCAATCATATTCAATATCATATATCTTTGATATAATAATCATATTATTATTAATTTTAGGAAATATATTCTTTTCATTATTAATTCCAATAATTTGTTTAAATTTATTTATGAAATTTTTAGGAGATACAGGAGACTTTTTAAATTATAAAATGGTAATAGATACTTATGGATATTCAATGGAAAGATATATGATATTAATATTAGATATAATCAATAATCCTTCTCAAGAATTTATAGAAAAAAATGGTTTATTAGATTTATTTTATGATGGATTATATAATTCTGAAATTGAATTTAATAGTTTGACTTCTGGAAATAATAAACTTTCTTCTTTCGATGAAATATATAATTTCCTTGAAAGAGATTTATGTTCTTTTTTAGATAAATATAATTTTCAAGTTGATTCTTGTCACACTTTAGAACAGACCAATTCTCAAAAAGGAATTATGCCTATTTATACTAAAGTAATAAGTACTTTATCAGATTTATCTCAAATTATACTTAATACTCCAAATAATATAACTAATTTAGTTAATGGAACTTCTTATATTTACATAGATGAAACTTTTGATAATTATATAATTTCAAGTTTTAAAATTTTCTTAATACAGTTAGAAAATGCATATAATAATATTATCAATAAACATAAAAAAGTTGCTATTGTTTTATTAACCTTTTTTATATTAATTGTTTTGATAACAAGTTTAGTTGTTCTTATATTAGTTATTGGAAGAAATGTTTATAATGATGAAATTGATACATACAAATTAGAAAATATACTTTATAAATTTATTTAAAAAACAAAAATTTATTGTTAAATTTTATATGGGAAAAATAATCTATTATTATCTCTTTGACTATTAATTTGATTATTTTGATTTGAAATATTTCCTCCATTTCCATATTGAATGAAAATACTATTTTCAATTAGAATTAAATTCTTTTTGAACTCTTCAAAATTTGTATTCTTATTGAATTTAAGTATTATATTATTATTATTGTTTTGATTAAAAATTTTATTAATTCTATTATAGAAAACAGTCATTTTTTTAATTAATTCTTCATATTTAGAATTTAAAATTTCAAAATCATATAATTTAGTTTTAAATCCTAAACATTTATTGCAATGAGCAAATGGATTTTCTAATTTAATTTCTTTTTCATATTGTTCATTTTCCTTTATTTCTCCTTCTTTTTTTTTCATTTTTTCAAATTCTAGATTTAATTTAGTCCCATAAAGTTCTTTAACTTTATAATTTTCAAATTTCATCAATTCAATTTTTTCATTTAATTTTTTGTTCTCTGAATTAAGACTTTCAATTGATTTTTTTAAAGAAGATATTTCCCTATTTTTTAAATCTAATTCATTTTTATAATAAGTTATAATCATATCAAATTTGTTATTACTTGACATTTTGAATTTGATAAAAAAATAATTTAAAAAATGGGAGAATGTCAATCAGTAAATAGAAATGAACAAATAAAAAATAGAAAAAAACATAGTCAATCAGTTGGAAATAAACAAAAAAAAGATAGTATTACTAACAAAAGTAAATATAATAATAATAATAATAATAATAATAATAAAAATAATAATAATAACAATATTAATGAGACAAATAATAATAATACTTCTACTTCTACAAATCCAATTAAAATTAATAAAGAAAAAGAAAATAATAAAATAAATGAAATAGAATCTATAAAAAAAAAAGAAGAAAAAATAGATGTAATATCAATAATTTCATCCAAATCAGAGAAACAAAAGCAGATGGAAATTCCTTTTTTTTATAAATTTTTACAAACAAAAATTGAAAATAAATTTTTTTCAGAAAGTCAAGCATATTCACTGATTTTAAAAAGCATTTCTAATACTTCTTTAGATAATATATGTATAAAGTTATTAAATTTAGATCAAAGAAATTGGTTAAAAGAAAGGATTTTAATTATATCAAAATTACTTTCAAGAGATTATAATAATTCAACAATAGATTCAGTTTTTTTAAATAAATATATTCATACAAGAATGAAATTACAAGAAGATTTTAATTGGTTAATTTGGGCAATGACTTATTATTTTCAAAGAATCCAACCAAAAAAAATTACTAATATTCCTCAAAATAATAGTAATGAATGGGATGAAGGATTTATTTATAAAGGAATATTTTTTAAAATTTTAAAGAATGAAAAAGAAATAAAAGAGTTTGAAAAAGAAAGAAAATCTTTAAATATGTTTTATTTAGAATATATTCAAATGTTAGATAATATTTCAATCACTCCTTTAAACAAAGATAAAATTTTATTAAGTAATCAAGTGTTATTTCCTTTAATGGGTTATTGCTTTTTTGATGGATTATATTTAATTGGAACAGAAGTTTTTTATGAAACAAAAATTAATGATAATGTCAATTTATCTAATTTTAATCTTGATGATGTTGAATTATCTCCTCTTTTTTCTAGATTATCTTATAATAATTTATTAACAATTAAAAATCCAAATTCAAATGATGATTATAAATATATTTTAATAAATACATCTCATGTTATTCCAAATTTAATCTCTGTTAATAATTATGATGTAAGAATCAATTATCCTTTAATTAATTCAAATATTATATATGATTATCATTTTTTCTTCAAGTCTAATTTTATTAATTATTTAAATTCTTTTATTAATTTTATTTCTAGAAATAAATATATTACTGATCTCGATTCTTTAGATTATTGTAGAAAAAGATATGGTATAAATAAAATATTTTACTTTTATATTTTATCAAAAATTGAACATAATAATTCTTTAGATCCAGAAACTAATAATAATGTAGTTAATTTAATTAAAATAGAATTAATTGGAAAAATAATTAAAAAATGCATTACTTGTGATAGTGATGTTTCTATTGATTTCATTGAAGAAACTTCAAATATAATTTTGACAATTTTAACTCCTAAGTTAATTCCTCAAAATACTTTTAAAAAATGTTTAAATAAATTAAAAACCCATTGTCATAATTTATGTGAAAATTGGAATAAACTTTGTTTCTTAATTTTTAAAAGAAATAAACCTCTAATAGAAGATGTTGATATGATGAATTGTTTAATTGAATCTTCAAGAAAATATCCTTTTTTATTTTTGACTTGTATAGAAAAAAAATTAAATGTATATATAAATTATTTAGTAAAATATAAAGTAAGTATTTCTTTAGAACATTTTTATAATGAAATAAAACAAAAAAAAAATTTTATTTCTTCTTCAGAACCAATTTTATATACTTATCTTAATGGAGAAGAAATTGCTTTTTATATTTTTGCAAAATTAATAACTGTAATAAAAAAATCAGATGCAATTGAAGAAGAAGTGAGTGTAGATAATGTAAGTAATATGAGTATAATAAATAGAAGTTTGGTAAATAAAAATAATTTAAATTATAATATTTTAAATAGTAGTAGAGATATTTCAGTAGGTGAATTTTTTAAGAAAAAAGCAAATGGAAAAAAAGAAAATGGTTCAATTGATAATTATACTAATTTTGATAATAATGACAATGTTAATTCAAGTGATGAAATGGGAATGATAGAATTTACTTATGATGATTCAAAGACTGTAAATAATTTAAAAGGAAATTCTTTTAAAAATCCTTTCTCTTCTTTAAATAATATAATTTCTCCTTCTCAAAAAGCAAAATTTTGGGAAAATTTATGTGATAATTATCATATTAAATTCCCTCCTATTTTACATAAAGTATATTTTAACTTCACTGTCACCGGTGATAATTATATATATAGAAATCTAAATATGTTTTATACTATTAAAGAAAAAGAAATTATATTAGATACTCAACATTGTATTGAACCTATTTTCCAAGATATTATAAGTATTAATCCTAAAACAAGTCATACTTTATTTTATATTTACATTTATTCTTTTTTACTTGGATATTATATTGAAGATGAACCTGTAAAAATTTGTAAAGATATTTTGACAAAAATAAATGATTGTCTTGATAAAAAAATATTATTTTATAATATTGACTTTCTTATTATAATTAATTTACTACTTGGGTTGCTTAATGAAAAAACAAAATATTTAGATAGTGAGCAACCATATAGCAAAAGTTTAGTATATAGTTTATTAAAATTTGGTGAACCACGAGGAAGAAATAATGATGGTCATAATATAATGTTATTTACAACTTGGAAAACAGGAAGAAATGCTGTTATATTAGATAACAATGATATAATTAATGAAAATTTCAAAGAATTATTTCATTGTTTATATTATTTATACGGTTCTAAAAGGCAAAGTAAAAATGAGGAAATGAATAAAAATGAAGAAACATATAATGATTTATATATAAAGGAACCTTTAGTAATAAAGCAAATAAATTATGCTTATACAAAAAAAGAACCAGATGAAAATTTTGATGATGAAGATGATGAAATGGTAGGAGGACCAATAAGAGTAGAAGTGAATATTCCCTTACAAAATATTCAAATAAATTCAGAATATAATTTTGATGCTTTAAACAAGGAAATTTCTACTTTACCTTTTTTTTCCTTTCCCTCAATGAGTGACATAAAATCAAATTATGTAAATTACTTTCTAACAGAAAGATTCTTTCTCTTCATAGTTAAAACTATATTCTCAATTTTAAACTTCCCTGAAGACAATGTTTTATTCTCTAAAGATTATATAAATAAATACTTAGATTTAGAAAACCCAAAAACTCAAAACAACAAAGTGAAATATGTGAAAGCTTTATCATCATATAGTAAATTTATAAATGAGACTCTATCTTATAAAAAAAATAACCCCAATGATATAGTAATTTCATGGGGAAATAATTCTCACTGTGAAACAACGCATAATAATTATGATTTTCTTTCTTTACCTCGTTTAATCTTCAAATTAAAAAACCAAAAAATAAAAGTAATTTCCTCAGGATGGGAACATTCTGTTTGTATAAATGATAAAAATGAAGTATTTTCATGGGGAAATAATAATAAAGGACAATGTGGTTTAGAAAATGAATCTGGATATAATACATCATCCACAATCCAAACTCCTAAAAACATATATGAATTAAATGATAAAAATATAATAAGTGTTGCCTGTGGAAATGAACATACTTTGGCATTATCAAAAGATGGATCAGTATATTCTTGGGGTTGGAGTCAAGATGGTGTTTTAGGATATGAAAGTATAGATGAAGTAATATTTAATCCTACAAAAATTACTTCATTGACGAGAAGAAAAATAAAAATAAAGAAAATTTCCTGTGGCTCTATTCATAACTTACTAATTGATAGTAATGGACAAATTTATAGTTTTGGTTGTTCAAAAGGTGGTCAATTAGGTTTGGAAATTAACGTTTTGGACAAATTATTCAAACAATATAATAAGGGACAAAAAGAAGAAAATTCTTCAATTTATAATCCAATGAGTATTGATTCTTTAAATAATATTAACATAAATAAAATATCCTCAGGAGAAGCTCATAATTTAGCATTGAGTTCAGATGGGAAATGTTATTCATGGGGTTTTGGATCAAATGGACAATTAGGTTTAGGCTTCTGTGAAGAATTTTTTGAACCTGGAACAGGTATGATAAAAAGTAGGAAATTAATTCCAGTTCAAATTACAGATTTTGATGGGGAAAATTGCTTAATTAAAGATATTTGTTGTGGAAAAACTTTTTCTATGTTTATTAATGATAAAGATGAATTATTTTCATGTGGAGTTAATGATTTAAATCAATGTGGTTTTGATAATGATAAAATAGAATATGACTATAATTGCAATGATATTGTTGTTCCTTTGAAATTGGAAATTTTCACTAATATGAAAGTAATTAAAGTTGCTTGTGGTGAAAGTCATGTTTTAGCAATTATATTAGATACAAGCAATAATCAATGTAATTTATGGAGTTGGGGAAGCAATAAATTTGGTCAATTAGGTATTGGGTTACAAAATAAAAAAAGTTTACCTAAAGTTATAAATTATTTTTTGAATTATAGAAATTGTGAAATTAAAGATATTTGTTGTGGAGCTTATCATTCTTTTGCAATTTTAGGAAATAAATTTTTGGATTTTGATGTTCGAGCAGATGATGATTTTATTTTTGAAGAAATTGAAAAGGCTTTTAATAAATAAATTATTTTTTTACTTTTTTATTTTTTAAATAATATTTTCTTAAATTTTATAAAAATAAAATATTATTTTAAGCTTAATGATATACCATAATGTTTTGAATATATTTTTTTCATTTAATACTTTATTGTTTAAAGTATTTTCATATTATTATTCACTCATTTTTATAAGTTATTCTCTTAATTCATATTAATTTCCACAAAAAAGCAAATGTCTGAATCACCATCTATTTCAAATAATTTAATTAATGGCCTTTTATGTGGGATTAACATTTCAAACAACCTATAAATAATATCAAAGGAAATAAATGTTAATTACTTCCTCATTAAAATTTTTTTG
>JAEEGL010891452.1_pt1 | contig 10458 bp, 9 predicted proteins | sample 9134231 | NCBI WGS metagenome assembly JAEEGL01 (sample SAMN16246548, study PRJNA631951) | gut metagenome | biome: gut microbiome; feature: rumen; material: fiber-attached | host: Bos | place: Iran: Karaj | collected 2018-10 | reverse complement strand
TTATCTCGGATCTGATGGTGTTGTTCCATTTATCGAAGTATGTAATTCAAACGACAGAGGTATATTTGTTCTTGTGAAGACATCTAATCCTTCATCTGGTGAATTTCAGGACAGACTGATAGATGGAAAGCCTCTATATGAGATTGTAGCTGAGAAGGTATGTGAATGGGGAGCTACCAGCATGGATGGAAATTATAGCAACGTTGGTGCTGTTGTTGGAGCTACTTATCCTGAAATGGGTGAGGAACTTAGAAAGCTAATGCCTAATACATATATTCTTGTGCCTGGATACGGAGCTCAGGGAGGAAAGGGTAAGGACCTGAAGGGATTCTTCAACAAGGATGGCCTCGGAGCTATAGTGAACAGTTCAAGAGGAATAATAGCTGCATATAAGAATGAGAAGTATGAGAAGTTTGGTTCTGAGGGTTATGCTGAAGCAGCAAGAGCCGCCGTTGTTGATATGCTTGATGATATAAGAGGAGCGTTAGTTTAATGATCAAATCAAGAGTTGATATAGTTAGTAATGATAAGATAGCTGAAGATATCTATAGTATGGTGATCTCTTCATCTGAGATGGCGGGGGCTGCCCATAGTGGACAGTTTGCTTCACTATATACTAATGATGCATCGAAACTTCTTCCTCGTCCCATCAGTATCTGTGATGTTGATAAAGATAAGGGAACCATCAGATTCGTATACAGGATACAGGGCGAAGGAACCAGACAGTTCAGTGAAATGTGCTCGGGAGATAGTATTGACGTAGTAGGACCGATAGGTAACGGCTACGATCTTGGTACTAAGAAAGCAATACTCATGGGTGGTGGAATTGGAATTCCTCCGATGCTCCGACTTGCTAAGGAGTTATCACTTGCTGGGCTTATAAAGGATGATATTACTATTATTCTCGGATATAGAGATGAGACATTCCTGCTTGAGGAATTTGAGAATTATGGAACTGTATATATTACCAGTGACAGTGGAGCTGTCGGCTTAAAGGGAAATGTAATAGATGCTGCCAGGGAATATGATGTAACTGGTGACATGATCTATGCTTGTGGACCTAAACCTATGCTGAAGGCTATTAAGTCTTATGCCCAGGAGAAGGGTATTAAGGCTCAGATCTCTCTTGAGGAAAGAATGGCATGTGGTATTGGTGCATGTCTTGCCTGTGTATGTCAGACTACGGATGTTGATGAGCATTCACAGGTACATAACAAACGTATATGTGTTGATGGTCCTGTATTTTATGCTGAGGAGGTGGAACTGTAATGATAGATACTTCAGTAAATATATGTGGAGTAGAAATGAAGAATCCAGTTACGGTTGCTTCCGGTACATTTGGATCAGGAATGGAATATGGTGATTTTGTTGATCTCAACCGACTTGGTGCTGTAACTACTAAGGGCGTGGCAAATGTGCCATGGCCTGGAAATCCTTCTCCAAGGATTGCTGAAACCTATGGAGGCATGATAAATGCCATAGGACTTCAAAATCCCGGAATCGATACATTTATCGAAAGGGACCTTAAATTCCTGAAGGATTATGATACTAAGGTTATAGTGAATGTCTGTGGTAAAACAGAGAATGATTATATAGATGTGGTTGAAAGACTTGCTGATGAGGATGTGGATCTTCTGGAGATAAATGTTTCCTGTCCTAATGTAAAGGAAGGCGGTATTGCCTTCGGCGTTGATCCTAAGCAGCTTAATTCCATCACTAAGCAGATTAAAGCTAAGGCAAAACAGCCTGTGATCATGAAGCTGAGTCCAAATGTGACTGATATAGCTGAGATGGCAAGGGCTGCTGTTGATGGTGGTGCAGATGCTTTATCTCTTATCAATACTATCACAGGAATGAAGATCGATATAAACAGAAGGACATTTGCTGTTGCTAATAAAACTGGTGGTATGTCCGGCCCTGCAGTAAAACCTGTGGCTGTAAGAATGGTATATCAGGTTTGTCATGCTGTGGATGTGCCTGTTATTGGTATGGGTGGTATCTCAACTGCTGAAGATGCTCTGGAGTTTATTATGGCCGGTGCAACAGCGGTTTCTGTAGGAACTGCTAATTTCCATGATCCTATGACAACTATCAAGGTTGTTGAGGGTATAGAAGATTTTATGAAGAAGAACGGTATCTCTAATCTGGCTGAGATAAGAAAGTGTTTATAATTTATGATCAGAGACAGACAGAAGAAATTTAAATTTACTGACGAGATTGTAGCTGTAGATACTGTAATATCGTTATTGTTTGGAGTGCTGGCACTTATTGCTCTTATTTTTTCCGTATGTTACAGCGTTGTGCTGAAGGGAAATACTCCTGAGTGGATTGCCATGCTCCTGCTTATCACTGCGATAATGGATCTGACAGCTCTTGTATTTGCAATTACAGGCCTGAGGTCTCAGGATGGAGGTGCTATTTCTAAAAGAATAGCATTGGTCATCAGTATTATCGATGCTCTGGCTTTAGTTGGTTTATATATACTTAAATAAAGTATTTATCAAAGGGGATAAGGTATGTCACTATACGATGATGTAAAGAAAGAAGTAAATATGAAGGTCAGCAGAGAAAAGCTGTCTGATCCTGACAAAGAAGTACTTCTGGAGAGATTCCAGCTGGCTCGTATGAGAATAGAAGGGATTCCTGAAGAAGTTAAGGAGGAGAACAAGCCTTGCTTTGATTTCTTTGTATCTAAAGCTGAATATATAGATAAGGTGCTTGTGATCTATGATTCAATTCAGAATGATAGTACTGAGGGTATATCTCTGGAAGATTGGAAGATGATCAATGATGAGCTTTATCATGACATACTTCCTGAAAGTTATTCCAAATCTTATTCTAATCCTGATTATGCTGAGGATAGACTTGGTATATATGGCCAGGCTCTCGGATTTATATCTGCTGAGCTTATGAGTCTGCCAGTTTATTGTTTTAATGACAGGCTTTTTGATATTGTTATAATTCTTGAACTCTTTCTGGAGTTATATGGTCTATTTCTTCTTGACCACAATCCTTTATTATCAAATATAGAAGAAGCTATTTATTATTATGCATTTGATTATGTTGAACAGGTTGCTTCAGAACGTATAGAAGATATGTATGTTGCTTCAGAGAACAATGCTTTAAACATTGTTATGATGGAGGATCTGACTGATATAAGATATTTATATAAATATGGTGAGTATATATCTGATGATGAGATTGAGCTTGCGCAGTATCTGGCAACTCTATCCAGGAATGAGATAGATGGCATAGCCAGAACATTTACAGAGGGCTTCAGAAGGGGTTTTGAAGTGACGGGCGTTGATTTTGATCCTAAGCTTTTTGTTAATATCAGATATCATATTGGCCAGGAGAGAATAGTTCGTGCTGCAATCAGACAGTTCAGAGGAATGGGCCTTAAGCCTGTTATCTGTCCTGCTGCTAAGAACAGACTTATAAGAAAAGGCATCACAAAGCAGGGCTATGAGTCCACTTCTCCGAATCTTCAGTTTGAATACGATCATAGGATGGATGATGGATTATTCCTGGATGGAAGATTTGTGGACAGAAGAGTGAATGCTACCAGGGCAGCCTATGAGAAGATTGCTGATTTCATTCCTGAATTTGCTGGACCTGCTGTTATTGAAACCTTTGGTGAGAAGCTTTTTACACCTGTTTCCAAGGACAGTATTATCAGCTATGACGAGGAAAAGTCTGCGCTTTTTACTGAAATGTACAGAAAAATGGGAATTATCGGTAATGAGTATCTGCCTGGTGATCAATATAGTTTCACTATAATTGCTTTTCCATTGCCATCCATAGGATCACATTTTGCTGATATTTTCGCAGAAACCATAAGACTTAATAATCTTGATAATGAAATATACACTAAGATACAGCAGGAAATGATAGATGTAATGGATGAAGCTGACAAGGTGCATGTGGTTGGAATGAACGGCAATACCACTGATATATATGTTCAGCTTCGTGAACTGGAGGATTATGATACTCAGACACAGTTTGAAAATTGTGTGGCTGATGTAAATATACCTCTTGGTGAGATATTTACTTCGCCTGTTCTTGAAGGCACCCACGGAACACTTAATGTTAATGGAGTTTATCTTAACGGACTGTATTATAAGAATCTTACTATTGAATTTGAGGATGGAATAGTCATTGATTATTCTTGTGATAATTATGGCGGAGATATAAAATCTGCCAAGAATTACATTAAAGAGAATATTCTTTTCAACCATGAGACTCTTCCTATTGGTGAATTTGCAATAGGAACTAATACAGTTGCATATACCATGGCAAGACGTTTCGACATTCTGGACAGGCTTCCTATACTTATTGTAGAGAAGACAGGGCCTCATTTTGCTCTGGGTGACACTTGTTACAGTCACGCAGAGGATAAGAAGGTATATAATCCTGATGGTAAGGAGATTGTCAGCAGAGATAACTCATTCTCACTTCTGAGGGATACAGAGCCTGAGAAAGCATATTTTAACTGCCATACTGATATAACTATACCTTATAACGAGCTTGGTAGCCTTGTGGCAATAATGGAAGATGGCGAAGAGGTTGAGATCATTAAAAATGGCAGGTTCGTATTAGAGGGTACGACTGAACTTAATAAAGCGTTAGAAGACTAGAAACATATTTCTTACATTTGGGGGAATTATGGATATTATTGAAATAATTGAGAAGAAAAAACGCGGTCTGGAACTTAATGTTGATGAAATAATATATGCGGTTGATGAATTCACCAATGGTAATATTCCTGATTATCAAATGTCGGCGTTACTTATGGCTATATGTCTCAAGGGGATGAGTGACAGGGAAACTTCTGACCTCACATTTGCTATGATGGAGAGCGGGGAAACTATTGATCTGTCTGAAATTCCTGGTAAAAAAGTGGATAAGCATTCCAGTGGCGGCATAGGTGACAAGGCCACTCTTATAGTTGGACCGCTTGTGGCTTCTCTGGGTGTAAATGTTGTTAAAATGAGTGGAAGAGGACTGGGAGTTACAGGAGGTACCGTAGATAAACTGGAAAGTATTCCTGGATTCTGTTCTGATATGAGTGTTGATGATATTATCGAACAGTTAAAGGATGTAGGTTTTGTTGATGCGGCTCAATCCCCTGATCTTGCACCGGCTGATAAGAAGATTTATGCCCTCAGGGACGTTACAGGTACTGTAGACAGCATACCTCTGATAGCATCCAGTATAATGAGCAAGAAGCTCGCTTCCGGCGCAGATGCACTTGTTCTGGATGTCAAATGTGGTTCAGGGGCATTTATGAATGATATAGATCATGCCAGAAAGCTGGCTGAGACCATGATCAATATCGGAAATTCTCGTGATGTTAAAACTATTGCTGTTATTTCTGATATGAATGAACCATTAGGTAAGATGGTTGGAAATTCACTTGAACTGGTAGAGACTGTACGTTATCTGAAACCAGGTGGATGGAAATATTCAGATAAGGGCCTTGATCAGGTTGTCATTACACTTGCGTCCTGGATGGTCATATTGTCTGGCTGGTTTGATGGCAAGGATATGATGCTGTCAGATATGTATGCGATTTCAGTAAATATGTTGCGAGGGGCTCTGGATAGTGGGGCTGCTCTTGATAAATTCAGGGAATTTATCAAGGCTCAACATGGTGATGATAGTTTTGTTGATGATATAGATAATTTCGTCAAAGCTGATAATGTGGTAGATGTTTATCTGGATTCATCCGGATTTATAGCTTCCTGTAGTGCGGATAAGATTGGTATGGCATCATGTATTCTGGGAGCTGGAAGAATGAAGCTTGATGATAGTATTGATCCAAATGCCGGTGTTGAAGTTATGTACAATGTGGGAGATTATTATGAAGAGGGTGCTCCTATAGCCAGGCTTTATACAGCGAATAAGGATAAGATTTCAGAAGCAGAATCTCTTTTGAAAGAAGCTTATACTCTTTCTGATTCAGAGGTTCCTATTCCAGCTAAGATTATAGATATACTTAAATAAAATCTCTTGAAGATAAATGGAGATTACTATATAATTTAAATGTTGAAGAGAAGGGTTTTATTTCCCTATATTAAGAGTATTAGGAGGACAATTAAATGGGTATTCTTTCCAGATTTAAAGACATCATGGCATCAAATATTAATGCTTTACTCGATAAGGCTGAAGATCCTGAGAAGATGATTGATCAGACACTCAGAAATATAGATGCAGATCTTGAGAAGATCAAAAGGGAAACTATTGAAGTAATGGCCGATGAGACAAAGGCTAAGAGAGATCTTGATGAATGTAATGAAGAGATCGCAAAGCTTCAGGGATATGCAGAGAAGGCAGTTCTTGCAGGAAATGATGCTGATGCAGCTACATTCCTTACTAAGAAGAATCAGAAGGTGGCTGAACAGCAGTCATTACAGCAGATATATGATAATGCTCAGGCTAATTCAATTAAGATGAGACAGATGCATGATAAGCTTGTCAGCGATAAGGCAGAACTTGAATCACGTAAGGATGCTCTTAAAGCTAAGATAAGACTTGCTAAGGCTCAGGAAGATGTGAACAGATTATCTTCCAAGACGGGTTCTTCATCAAGCAGTTTTGCTACATTTGAGAGAATAGAGGATAAGATCGATGCTCGTCTTGATATGGCAAATGCTGAGACTGAGCTTAATTCTTCATTAGGTGTTAGTGAGGCTGATAACCTTGCTGCCAAGTATGATGCTTCTCCTGATACAGAAGTTCAGGATGAGCTTGCAGCCTTAAAAGCTCAACTGGGAGTTACATCACAGGAATAATGACAGGATTAAATGATAAACAAAGTGAGGCCTGCTCGTATGTCGAGGGGCCTCTTCTAATACTTGCCGGAGCGGGAAGCGGAAAGACACGTGTTATAACACACAGGATTGCTTATCTTATAGATGAGCTGGCGGTTAATCCATACAGTATATTGGCAATCACGTTTACAAATAAGGCTGCAAATGAGATGAGAGAACGTGTAGACAAGCTGATTGATGTTGGTTCGGTAAGTATATGGGTCAGTACATTTCACTCCATGTGTGTAAGGATCCTTAGAAGATTTTATGATCGTATAGGCGGGAAGAATAATTTTACTATATATGATACTGATGATCAGAAGGCTGTTATCAAGGAAGTTCTGAAGAATCTGGGAATGGATCCTAAGATGTATCCTGAGAAGGCTTGTATAAGTTATATATCAAAGGCTAAAGAAGAATTCCTTACTCCTGATGATATGGATAAGCGTTCTGGTACCAGCTACCGTGATATGCAGATGGCAAATGTATATCGTGAATACCAGAAGAGAATGGTTCAGAATAATGCTCTTGATTTTGATGATCTGATATTTAAGACTCTTGAACTCTTTACTCGTGATAAAGAGGTTCTGGATATATATCAGAGCAGATTCAGATATATTATGGTTGATGAGTATCAGGATACGAACCATTCGCAGTTTCTGCTGGTTAAAATGCTGGCGGCGAAATATCGTAATCTATGTGTTGTTGGTGATGATGATCAGTCGATATATAAGTTCAGAGGAGCTGATATATCAAATATACTTAATTTCGAGGATGAATATCCTGATGCGAAGGTTATAAAGCTTGAACAGAATTACAGATCTACCAAGGTTATCCTCGATGCTGCTAATTCGGTTATAGCTAATAACGAAGGCAGAAAGAGCAAGAAGCTTTGGACTGAGAATTATATCGGCAATAAGATAAAATATATGGTATTTGAAACAGAATATGAAGAGGCTCATGGAGTTATCAATGCTATTCTTGACCAAAGGAGTATGGGTCGTGAATATTCAGATATAGCGATTCTTTATAGAACTAATGCTCAATCCAGAGTTCTTGAAGAAAAACTGATATACGCAAATATCCCTTATAAGCTTGTTGGCGGAACAGGTTTCTATAACAGGAAAGAAGTCAGGGATATGATCGCTTATCTTAAGCTTATAGCTAATCATAGTGATGATATATCGTTTTCAAGGATAATAAATGTACCGAGACGTGGTATAGGTGCTACTACAGTTAATCGTATTAAAGATAACGCATATGCTTCAGGCCAGAGCCTTTATGATTACTGCAAATCCCCTGACCATATAGATGATCTAGGCAGAAGTGGTTCAAAGATCTGTGATTTCATCAGTATGATGGATGATTTTACTGAAATGTCAGGAATACTCGGAAATGTTCCTCCTGAAGATATTTGTCTTACTGATCTTTATGACAGCATAGTTGATAAAACTGGTTATAAGACTGCTCTTGTGGCAGAGGGAACAGATGAGGCAAAGGCTCGTATAGAAAACCTGGATGAGCTTAAGAATAAGATAGCGCATTATGAGCAGGATACTGATGAACCTGGCCTTATGGGACTTCTGGAAGAGATTTCTCTTGTTGCTGATACAGATGAAGGGTTGGATACAGATAATAAGGTTACTCTTATGACGCTTCATAGCGCCAAGGGTCTAGAATTTCCTTGTGTATACATAGTAGGAATGGAAGAAAGGTTATTTCCTAGTGGTCTGTCTATTGATTCAGATGATCCGGATGCTGTCGAGGAAGAGAGAAGACTGTGTTATGTGGGTATCACTCGTGCAATGGAAGAATTGATGCTTAGTGGTGCTACTACAAGAATGATCAATGGTACAAGAACATATCCTGCTGAATCCAGATTCATCAAGGAAATACCAAAAGAGTTTATGGAACGTTCAGGAGTGAAGGGAAGGTCTGTTGTAAAACCTGCAGCCAGACCTGCTGTAAAACCTTTCGGAAGCAGTACATTTGCCCCAGGTATAGGAGGTGCAAAGCCTGATATAAATAATATTCCTGGTGTACAGAAGGGCTTTTCTTCATCTGGAAGTGCTGTTTATGATTATGAAGTCGGAGATACAGTGAGACATATTAAGTTTGGTAAGGGAACTGTTGTCAGCAAGGTAAAGGGCGGTAGTGATTACGAAGTTACTGTAGATTTTGAGAAAGTGGGAGAGAAGAAGATGTTTGCTTCTCTTGCCAGACTCAAGAAGGTTTAATAGGAGACTTGTTTGCATGGAAGAGGGAAGACAGACTAAATCAACTGGAAGAACTGTTCTTATTGTGGTGCTGATCGCGCTTGTTGCGGTTCTAGGTATTATCGCGGCTATCATCGGGGCGTTTTATCTGAGTGTTAAGAAGACGCTTAATAAGGAACCGCAGGTTACATCGGCAACAATAACCCAGAGACTTTCTACTGTTGCAGAGCTTTCAACTGCAGAGCTTGAATATAATGGCCTTATTAAGTATCAGGAGGGTGAAATACCGTTACTGACTCAGACGGGCTATTCTATGGTGTATAAAGCTACTGTAAAGGCTGGTATAAAGGATATAAGCCAAACTGAGGTTGAGGTTAGTGATACTGAAGTTATAGTCAGACTCCCTGAAATCACAGTTCTTGATGTGTCTGTGGATGAGGATTCTGTGGAATTCTATGATCAAAAATATGCACTTCTCAACTGGACTGATCAGTCTGATGGTGTAGATGCTATAAAAAGAGCAGAAGATGATGTCAGAGAGAATGCTGATATTGCATCTCTTAAGCAGACTGCATCAGATCAATCCGTTAAAGTGGTTGAAGAACTTCTGAAAGATAATATTGGAGATAGAAAACTTACGGTAGTTTCTACTCCTTAGTTTATATTGTTATTATTTTATCACACATAATATTTTTTGTTTTCAAAGTATCAAAATTGTGATATACTAATAATCACTTAGAGATAATATGAAAGGGGGTTTCTTATTATTATGAGAGACGAGATTGAAATTGTTCAGGAAGATGCAGTAACAAGTGCAAAGAATGCGATTATCGCTATATGTATAATCGTTGGTGTTATCACACTTATAGCTGGTATAGCAGTTGCAGTTTATAAGTATCTTACACCAGATTATCTGGATGACTTTGATGAGTTTGATGATGACTTTGATGATGACTTCTTTGATGATGATCTTGACATTGCAGAGGATGTTGTTACAGAGTAATCGTGATTGATTCATAAGGTAGAGAGGTACGTCGGTTTATACCGACGTATTTTCTTTTAAAAACAGCTTGACAAAGTGGTGACACATCTCTATAATAGATAAAGTGCTGTTGAGAAAGCAATGGGGTCTTAGCTCAGCTGGGAGAGCATCTGCCTTACAAGCAGAGGGTCACAGGTTCGAGCCCTGTAGGCCCCATAAATTACTCAAATATGGCGGGATAGCTCAGCTGGCTAGAGCACACGGTTCATACCCGTGGTGTCGAGGGTTCAAGTCCCCCTCCCGCTACTTAAAAAAGTCCCTTGACAAGTCACCGTGACTTTTATATAATCTCCCTTGGTCTTATGATCAAGAAACACTTTCCGGGGTGTGGCTCAGCTTGGCTAGAGTGCCTGATTTGGGATCAGGAGGTCGCAGGTTCGAATCCTGT
>JAEEGL010504998.1_pt1 | contig 10458 bp, 9 predicted proteins | sample 9134231 | NCBI WGS metagenome assembly JAEEGL01 (sample SAMN16246548, study PRJNA631951) | gut metagenome | biome: gut microbiome; feature: rumen; material: fiber-attached | host: Bos | place: Iran: Karaj | collected 2018-10 | reverse complement strand
TCGAAGCCGAACAGGGCCGCACCGTCCTCGCGGAACCACGGCTCCTCCGCAGCCTCGAGGCCCGCGAACAAAGCAAGCACGTCCGGCGGGACCGTCGCATTGTCCGGATGAGCGGCGACGGCCTCGCCCGTCCCGGAGTTCGGCGCCGGAGCAGGCGCAGCTTCGCGATCCGGCTTCTCCTGCGGAACGCAGGCGGTCAGGGCCATTGCGAGTGCGGCGATGACCGCGCTGATCATGCCGACCTTTTTTATCGTTGAAAAGCGTATCGTTTTCATATCACACTCCGAAATAATGGTTCAACTATGTTATATCACTTCGCGGTACGAATGTCAAGCCATGTATGATTGTCATGTTGCGGCGGTCCTTACAAACAACAGTTTTACCAATAGCGCAATAAACCTTGCAGAAAAAAACGGTGTATTACTTTGGGATCGAGAAAAGCTAAAAGCTATGATGGAACGAGAGTAACCGTGCAGACAATACTTTATCTCCGCAATCATACAAAACCAAGGGACGGTCGGCTTGATACCCTTTCGGGAGATATGCTGTCAAGCTGACTGTTCTTCTTACCCCCTTCCCCGGGAATATCCGGCAGGGCCCCGGCCGCAAAAGGCCGGTTTTTTTATCGATCCGGGTTTTCAAAAGGCGAAAAATCTGTTATAATTTCCCGGTAAGCCAAATCAATAAAGCGGAGGTAACGATCATGCCCATTCTCACAAGGCCCGAAAACATGCAGCGCATCACCTCGCCCGAGCTCGCGGAAGCGTTCATCGAGGAGCAGCTTGCCGATATCAAAGCGCAGGTCGGCGATAAAAAAGTCCTGCTCGCGCTCTCCGGCGGCGTCGATTCATCGGTCGTCGCGGCGCTGCTCATAAGGGCGATCGGCCGTCAGCTCGTCTGCGTCCACGTCAACCACGGTCTTCTCCGTAAGGGCGAGCCGGAGCAGGTCATCCGCGTCTTCAAGGATGAGCTCGGCGCAAACCTGATCTACGTCGACGCCGTGGACCGCTTCCTTGACAAGCTCGCGGGCGTTTGTGACCCCGAGACGAAGCGCAAGATCATCGGCAATGAGTTCATAGAGGTCTTCGCCGACGAGGCGAGGAAGCTTGAGGACATCTCCTTCCTCGCGCAGGGCACCATCTGGCCCGACATCCTCGAGAGCGAGGCCGGCATCAAGGCGCATCACAACGCCGGCGGCCTGCCCGAGGATCTTAAGTTCGAGCTCGTCGAGCCGGTCCGCATCCTGTTTAAGGACGAGGTGCGCGTGGTCGGCAAGGCGCTCGGCCTGCCCGACAATATGGTCTACCGCCAGCCCTTCCCCGGCCCCGGCCTCGGCGTGCGCTGCCTCGGCGCCATCACGCGGGACAGGCTGGAGGCCGTGCGCGAAAGCGACGCGATCCTTCGCGAGGAGTTCGCCGCCGCGGGGCTCCAGGGCAAGGTGTGGCAGTATTTCACCATCGTGCCCGACTTTAAATCCGTCGGCATCAGGGACGGCCGCCGCTCGGACGAGTGGCCCGTCATCCTCCGCGCCGTCAACACGCGCGACGCGATGACCGCGACGGTCGAGGACGTCCCGTTCGCACTTCTTAAAAAGATCACCGCGCGCATCACGAGCGAGGTCAAGGGCGTCAACCGCGTGCTCTACGACCTGACGCCCAAGCCGACCGGGACGATCGAATGGGAATAAGGTGCTTCGGAAAGGAAAAACAGTATGAAACGGGTATTACAGCTGGTCAGCAACGACTTTGAAGATCTGGAGCTCTGGTGTCCGGTGATGCGGCTGAGGGAGGCCGGGGTCACCGTGGACCTGGCGGCGGAAAAGCCGGGGCTCTATCACGGCAAATACGGCGTCCCCTGCGAGGTCCAGCTGAGCTTTTTTGACCTGGACGCCAAGGACTACGACGGCATCCTGATCCCCGGCGGCTGGGCGCCGGACAAGCTGCGGCGCTTTGACAAGGTGCTCTCCCTGGTCCGGGAGCTCAACGACGCCGGCAAGCTCATCGGCATCATCTGCCACGCGGGCTGGGTTCTGGCCTCCGCCGAGATCCTGGAGGGCAAAAAGGTCACCAGCACCCCCGGCATCAGGGACGACATGCGCCACGCCGGCGCCGAGTGGCTGGACGAGCCCGTTGTCGTGGACGGGAACCTGGTCTCCGCAAGGCGTCCGCCCGATATCCCCGCCTACGAAAAGGCCCTGGTCGAGGTGCTGTTTAAATGATCTGAGTTCTATGCTGTAAGCGCTCTTTTTAAGGCGCTTTAAAGCCGTGCGCCGTGCGCCGGCATTAGTATCGATAATCTTTTTTCAGGAGGCAAATATGAAGCAAACCGTACTTCGCAACTATGCGAAGCTGATCGCCCGCATGGGCATCAACATCAAAAAGGGACAGGACGTCATCATCTACTGCCAGCTCGACCAGCCCAGGTTCGTCGAGCTTCTCGTTGATGAGTGCTACAAGGCCGGCGCGAGGAAGGTATGGGTCGAGTTTTATCATCAGCCCCTCTACAAGCTGGACGTCCGCCATATGTCCGTCACCAATCTTGCCAAGGTAGAGGAATGGGAAAAGGCCCGTCTGCAGCACTACGTGGACGTCCTGCCATGCACCATAAGCCTGGTCTCCTCCGACCCGGACGGCCTTAAGGGCATCAATCAGGGCAAGATCGCCAAGGCCGACCAAAAGAGCTGGCCGATCGTAAAGCCCTATTACGACGCTATGGAGAACAAGCAGCAGTGGTGCATCGCGGCCGTGCCCGGGGCCGCGTGGGCCAAGAAGGTCTTCCCCGGCCTGCCCAAGGGCAAGGCCATCGAAAAGCTCTGGGAGGCGATCCTCTTTACCTCCCGCGCCGACGGCCCCGACCCCATCGCCGCATGGGAGGAGCACAACAGGGATCTGCACGCCCGCTGCGACTACCTCAACAGCCTCGGCATCAAGGAACTGCACTACAAGGGCGACAACGGCACCGACCTGACCGTGGGCATGATCCCCGAGGGCATGTTCATGGGCGCCTGCGAGACCAGCCTGCAGGGCATCGACTTCAACGCCAACATCCCCAGCGAGGAGTGCTTCACCTCCCCGATGAAGGGCAAGGCCGAGGGCATCGTCTACGCCACCAAGCCCCTCTCCTACAACGGCGAGCTGATCGAGGATTTCTGGGTCCGCTTTGAGGGCGGTAAGGCCGTGGAGGTCCACGCAGAGAAGAATCAGGCCCTGCTCGAGCAGATGATCGGGATGGACGAGGGCGCGGCCTACCTCGGCGAATGCGCGCTCGTGCCGGTCAATTCCCCGATCTCCGAATCCGGCATCCTGTTCTGGGATACCCTGTTCGACGAAAACGCCTCCTGCCACCTGGCGCTCGGCATGGGCTTTACGAACACGATCCGCGGCTACGAGAACAAGACGCTCGACGAATGCCGCGCGATGGGCATCAACGACTCCATGGAGCATAACGACTTCATGATCGGCTGCGACGGCCTCGATATCGACGCCGTCACCGAGGACGGCAGGACCGTCCCGATCTTCCGCCGCGGCAGGTGGGCGTTCTGACAATAAAGCGCCTTCCGAAAGCCCTCCGGCTTAAAACGAAAAGACCCTTCGCCATCCCGGCGGAGGGTTTTTTTATGTCGGTTCAGCCTCACAGCCCGCGTAAGACGCGGCAAATTAATACTGTCGGTAGAAAATATAGAATGCTATTAGTATGAACCGTGTGTTCACTTTTGGTTTTGCCGGATGTATAATACGATCGAAAACAGAAGGGAGGCGGACGCATGGAAATGAGGCTTGCGGAGAATATCCGCGCGTTCCGTAAGGAAAGGGCATTGACCCAGGAGCAGCTCGCCGAGGTCCTCTCGGTGACGGCGGGCGCCGTGTATAAATGGGAGGCCGGGCTATCGGTGCCGGACATCGTGCTGATCGTTCAGCTTGCGGACTTCTTCGACACCTCGGTGGACGCGCTGCTCGGCTACGAGCTCAAGGACAACCGCCACGGGGCGACGGTCAAGCGCCTTAGGGAATACCGCCGTCTGAAGGACCGCGCGGGGCTCGCGGAGTCGGAAAAAGCGCTTAAGAAGTATCCGCACTCCTTTCAGATCGCGTATGAAAGCGCCGCCATGTACGGCGTATTCGGCTTCGAGGCGGAAGATAAAAAGCTGCTGAGGCGCTCGCTGGAGCTTCTTGAGAACTGCCTGCTGCTGCTGCCCGAAAATACGGATCCGGAGATCAGCGAGCAGACGATCTTCGGCAGGATGGCGCTTGTGTATCTCAGGCTCGACGAATTGGACAAGGGCATCGACCTGATGAAAAAGCATAATGCAAGCGGCATGTTCAGCCACAAGATCGGGCAGATCCTGGCTTATGACAAGCGCATCGATGAGGCGATCCCGTTCCTGTCCGAGGCGATGTCAAAGGTCATCGAAGATCTTGCCGCCGTTGTGCTCGGCTATATAAATGTCTTCACTGCACGCAGGGATCATGCCTCCTCCCAAGCGATCCTCGAACTCGGCATCGGGTTCTTTTCCGGTCTTTCTCAGGAGGGCAGGCCGTGCTTCCTCGACAAGCTTAACTGCATCCTGCTCCCCGCCCTCGCCTTTTCGCAGCTGAGCCTGGGGCAGACCGACGCGGCACGCGGTTCTTTGGTGCGGGCAAAGGCGCTGGCTAAGGCTTTTGACAAAGCGCCCAGCTACGACGAAAGCGACATCCGCTTCATAACCCGCATCGAGGGCGCAAGCGTCTACGACGACATCGGAGCGACGGCTTCGGACGCCATAGAAAAGGCGATAAAGGATATTGATGACGACGGGCTCACGGCGCTTTGGAAGAGCGTTTCCGAACAGGAAGCATAAATAATAAAGGAGATAAAACCATGAAAGAACAGACGATCCGCGATAATAAGACCCTGCTTGCCTTCTGGGATAAGGCGTTTACCATCCCGGAGGAGGAGAAGGAGGCCGCCCGCCGCGAGGGCGCGGGGAATATCGAGGACATGGCGCCTTCTGAAAAGCTGCTGCGCGCTGTATGCGAGCTGGGCGCCTGCAAAAGGGTGCTCGACTACGGCTGCGGGAACGGCTGGGCCGCCGTCGCCGCCGCAAAGAGCGGGTGTGAGGACGTGACCGCCGCGGACGCGGCGCCGAACGCCGCCGAAGCCGCGGGCTTCATTGCGGAGCTGTTCGACGTTTCGGATAGGGTGCATCCGGTCCTGAGCTATGACGGCTGGCTCGCCTCCGTCCCCGAAGGGACTTATGACGGGCTCATCCTCTCCAACGTGCTGGACGTGGTGCCGCCCGAGACCGCGGAGGAGCTGCTGCGCCTTATCTGCCGCGCCGCGGCGCCCGGCGCGCGGGTCGTTATCGGCCTGAACTATTATCTCTCCCCCGAGGCCGCCGGTGAAAAGAGCATGGGCTTTGAGGACGGCCGCATGCTGTACGTGGACGGCGTGCTGCGCCTCGTTTCCCGCACGGACGAGGAATGGGCGGAGCTCTTCAGTCCGTTCTTCACCGTGGAGCGCCTCGAGCATTTCGCCTGGCCCGGAGAGACCGAGGAAAGAAGAAGACTGTTCCGCCTGAGAAAAGCCGCGGCGGAGGATATCGAATAACAAACAAGGAGAAATACGAAAATGGAAAAATTCAATGATCTCAAATACGAAAGACCGGACCTCGGCAGGAGCAAAAAGGAGTTCGGCCGCTGCCTGAGGCGGTTCAAAAACGCGAGCAGCTTCGAGGAGGCGGACGCCGCCTTCCTGGGCTATCAGCACCTTGTTGAAGCGCTTACCACCATGGGCTCCGTGGCCTACATCCGCAGCACCGCGAATATGAAGGACGAGTTCTACGAGAAGGAGCGGCGTTTCTTCGACCGCGAGACGCCCAAGCTGATGCTGCTGATGAAGAAGGCCGGCAAGGCGATGCTCGAAAGCCCGTTCCGCCCGCAGCTCGAGAGGAAATACGGCGAGCTGATGTTTAAGGACGCCGAGAACCAGATGAAGCTGATAAAGCCGTCCGTCATCCTGCCCAGCATCCGCGAAAACAACCTGGGCACCGAATACTCCAAAACGGCGGCCGCCTGTTCGGTGGAGTTCATGGGCGAGAAATGCAATTTCTACGGCCTGCTCCGCCACATGCAGTCCACCGACCGCGCCGAGCGCAAAGCCGCGTTCGAGGCCTGGGCGAAGCTCTACGAGGGCATCTCCCCCAAGCTTGAGGAGCAGTATGCCAAGCTCGTTAAGACGCGCCGCACCATCGCGAAGCGCCTGGGCTTCAAGAGCTACATCGACTACATCTATCTTGCCCGCAGCCGCTACGATTACGACCAAGAGAAGGTCGCCGCCTTCCGCGAGGCCGTCCGCACCTTCATCACCCCGGTCTGCGACAGGCTTTATTGCGAGCAGGCGAAGCGCCTGGGCCTTGAAAAGCTCGAGTGGTACGACGAGTCCCTCCGCTTCCCCGACGGCAACGCGATGCCCATCGGCACGCCGGAGGAGCTGATCGAAAAGGCGCGCAGGATGTATGAGGAGATGTCGCCCGAGACCGGGGAGTTCTTCAACTTCATGGCGGAGCATGAGCTCTTAGACCTCGTCACGCGCGAGAACAAGCATCTGGGCGGCTACTGCACCTTCCTGCCCGACTATAAGGCGCCGTTCATCTTCTCCAATTTCAACGGCACCTCCGCGGATATCGACGTGCTCACCCACGAGGCGGGCCACGCCTTCGAGGCCTACTACGCCTCCCGCCGCCTGCCCCTGACCTCGCTCGCGGGCTCGACCAGCGAGATAAACGAGATCCACTCCATGGCCATGGAGTTCTTCGCCCACCCGTGGATGGAGAGCTTCTGCGGCGACAAGGCGGACAAATACCGCTATTCGCACTTCATCGAATCGTTTACCGCGATCCCCTACCTCGTCAGCGTGGACGAATTCCAGCACCGCGTCTATGAGGAGCCCGGCTCCGGCCCCGCCGACTGGAAGCGCTTCTGGCGCGAGATCGAAAAGAAATACATGCCCTGGCGCAGCTACGACGCTAACGAATTCCTCGAGAGCGGCGGTTTCTGGATGCAGAAGCAGCATATCTTCCTCTACCCGTTCTATTACGTCGACTACGCCATGGCGGAGCTGGACGCGATCGCGCTCTACCGCAGGCATATCGCGGGCGGGGAGGCGTGGAAGAGCTACCTCAAGCTCTGCTCAATGGGCGGCATGTACGGCTATTTCGAGACCCTCGGCCGCGCGGGCCTGCCCAATCCCCTCGAGCCCGATACCGTTAGGGAGATCGCGGCCTTTGCCGAGGCCCGTGCAGAGGAGCTTCAAAGCAGGCTCGGCTGACCCGCCTCACCGCTAAGACTCAAAACAGCAGGGTAATGACTATGACCAAAAAAGAACTCAGGGCGCTTCGCCGCCCGTTTATCAAAGAGCTGTTCCGCAAAAACAGATTCAACTTCGTCATGACCGTGGCCGCCGCGCTGCTCATGGCCGCGGCCGAGCTCGTGATCTCCTGGCTGATCAAGGAGGTCTCCGACCTGATCTCGGGCGAATGCAAATACGGTTTTTGGACGCTCCTTATCATAGCCGCGGCAGCATTTTCGCTGTTCATCTTCGCGTGGCTCCTCGACAGGGCCTTCCTTTCGGAGTTCCATTCGAAGGCCATGAAGCAGTACAGGGAATACGCGTTCGGCCGACTGATGGAGAAGGGCATACAGGCGTTCTCGGGCGAGAACACCTCGCTCTACATCTCCGCTCTCTCGAACGACGTCAAGACGATCGAGCAGGATTTCCTGGGCAAGCTGCAGCGCGTCGTGCAGGCGGCCGTGACGTTCATCGGCGCGCTCGGCCTGATGCTGTGGTACAGCCCGCTGCTGACCCTGATCGCTATCGGCTTCTCCCTGCTGCCCATCATCGTTTCCGTCGTGCTCGGCGACAGGGCGGCGAGGGCCGAAAAGGCCGTTTCCGACAGGAAGGAGAGCTACACCGGCATGCTCAAGGACGCACTCACCGGTTTCTCCGTGATCAAGAGCTTTAAGGCGGAGAAAAACATCGCCCGCCTGCACGACCAGAGCAATACGGCCGTCGCCGGCGCGGTGAAAAGGCGCACGCGCATAGACGTGCTGGTCGGCTATGCCTCCGGCATCGCGGGCGGCATACTGCAGTTCGGCGTATTCTTCGTCGCCGCGGCGCTCGCGCTTTCCGGAAAGGCGGGCATCACCGCCGGTACCGCCATAGTATTCGTGCAGCTGCTCAACTACGTGCTTGCGCCGATCCAGATCTTCCCCGCCTTCTTCGCGGGCACGAAGGCCTCCTTCGGGCTGATCGACAAGCTGGCCGCTGCGCTCAATAAAAACATCCCCGACGAGGGCGAGGCCATCGAGCCGAAGCTCGAAAGCGGCATCTCGATCCGCGACCTGAACTTCGCCTACGAGGAGGGCAAGACCGTCCTCGGCGACGTGGATATGGAGCTTCGCGCCGGCGGCTGCTACGCCCTGGTGGGCGGCTCCGGCAGCGGCAAATCGACGATACTCAACCTTTTGATGGCGTCCTCCGAGAATTACAGCGGCGAGATCCTCTACGACGGTAAGGAGCTTAGGGATATCTCCGCGAGCTCGCTCTACGACCTCGTCTCCATCATCCAGCAGAACGTGTTCGTGTTCAACAGCACGATAAGGGACAATATCACCATGTTCTCCGATTTCCCCGAGGAGGAGATAGCCCGCGCGGTGCGCCTCTCCGGCCTGAGCAGGCTGATCGACGAAAAGGGCGAGGACTATCTCTGCGGCGAGAACGGCTCCGGGCTCTCCGGCGGCGAGAGGCAGCGTATCTCCATCGCGAGGGCGCTCCTTCGCAAGACCCCCGTGCTGTTCGTGGACGAGGCGACCGCCTCGCTCGACGCCGAGACCTCCTTCGAGGTGCTGGACGCGATACTGGACCTTGAGGGCTACACCCGCGTGATCGTCACCCACGACCTCGACGAAGGCATCCTCCGCCGCTGCACCGGCCTGTTCGCGCTCAAAAACGGCGCGGTAACGGAGCACGGCACCTTCGCTGAGCTCATGGCCGAAAAGGGCTACTTCTACTCGCTCTTCACCGTCTCGCAGGCCGCGTAAGCACATAAAAAACGAAAAAAGATCCCCTCGTCGTCTCCGGCGAAGGGATCTTTGCTTTTATTTCCTTTATTCGATATTATTAAGGCCGTCGTAGAGCTCGTTGAACGACTTCATCCCCCTGCAGCGCCCGAAGGACAGCTCCCTGTTTTCGCCGAACTCCAGAAGGAAGCATTTGGTCAGCTCCTCGACCGTCTGCTCGAGCGCGCAGAAGAACTGCCGGTAGGCGAAGTCCTGCGCCTTCGAGCCCTCCTCAAAGCCGCTCAGGATCAGCGCTTCCGTGACCTGATCGAGCGGATACAGCTTTATGTGCATCAGCTCGTGAACGATGACCTCCTCAAGGTTCTCCTGCTTGGGGTTCGCGGCGTTGATGAGCAGTATCGCCTTCCGGTCGTCGCAGTCGATCTTGAAATCCCCGGTCTTGGGCCATGCGGGGTCCTCGACCGGCTCCAGCTTCACGTCCCACGCTGGCGTGAGCCTCAGCTTTTTGCAGTATTTTTCGAACAGCTCCGTAAGCTTTTCCCCGTCCATAAAGGCTCCTTTCATCTGCCGCGGGCCGTCATAAGAGCAGCCCTATGATATAAATCACCAGCGCGCACAGCGGCTGCACTACCCAGGCTATGTGGCGGCGCATCAGCTCCCAGTCGGAGGGCTCGGCCTTATCGGCCCCGCGTATGTAGAAGCGCATGCCGAAGCGGAAGAGCTCGTCGGGGAAGATCGCGTACACGGCCGCCAGCAGGCAGATAAGCGTGCCGACCACCCACACCCCCCAGCTGCCCCTGCGGGAGAGCCTGGGGCCGTGCTCGAGCTCGAAAAGCTGCTTTACGCTCGGGGTCCACGGGTCGTCGGCGTCGCCGTTGAATGAAAGCGATAGCTCCCACTCGGATTCCTCGTTCTCGGGGACGAGATATACCCCCGATCCGCCTTCATAAAGCGCGGCTCCGCGGAACAGCAGCTCATCCCCGCTTCGAAGCTCGATCCCCTTTGCGCCGGGGGTCCGGCGGTATTCTGCGGGGATCGCCGAGGGATCCTCCGTGAAGGTATAGGTCTTAATGCTCTCCTTTTCGCCGAAGACGTAACTGACAATGCCGGGGCTCGTATAGAACCGGATCGTCCTGCCGCGGACGGTGCCCTTGTAGACCGTGGCGCCGCCCTCCTCGCAGCGGACCAGCAGGCCGCCGTTGTACTCATAGCCCCATCTCGACCCGGCCCTGATATAGAGCGCGGTAAAGACGATGAACATCAAAACCAGAAACAGCAGCACGCCCTTCTGAAAGCCGCCGAGGTTCCTTATCCTCTCCATATTTCGCTCCTTTCCCCGCTTGCCTGCGGTATTTCCTGACCTAATTGTATCACAGCCGGCGGCGGTTTGCACCTGTTTTTG
>JAEEGL017434158.1_pt1 | contig 10459 bp, 6 predicted proteins | sample 9134231 | NCBI WGS metagenome assembly JAEEGL01 (sample SAMN16246548, study PRJNA631951) | gut metagenome | biome: gut microbiome; feature: rumen; material: fiber-attached | host: Bos | place: Iran: Karaj | collected 2018-10 | reverse complement strand
GTAATCACCGAGGCTAACGGTACAGCGTCCTTGATCGGCGCCCCCTTTTCGAGGATATCCCACGGATCTTCCCCTTCGGGAAACTTGATCGCCGCGGCGATGAACTTGCTCCCGTCCAGAGTCGACCCGCCGCCAACCGACAGAATGAAGTCAATCTTCTCCTTTTTCGCCAGCTCGACAGCCTTCATGCAGGTGGCGTATTCCGGATTCGGCTCAATCCCACCGAACTCAACGACCTGCCGGTTGCCGAGCGCCTTTTTGACCTGGTCGTAGACTCCGTTCTTAAAGATGGACCCTCCCCCATAAGTCATCAGTATCTTCGCGTCGGCGGGAAGAAGTTCCGCGAGTTTGGCGATCTGCCCTTTACCGAAGACAATCTGAACCGGATTTCTGTATTGAAAATTATCCATGGAATTCGCTCCCTTACTTATTTCGGCCGGGTTGGACTGAAAGATTTCGAACAACATGGCGCAAAGCGACGCGCCTTCCCGATTATAGGATGAACAAATCTTCCGGTCAACAGCTTGTAGAGATTTTTGCGCGGCCGGATTTCGACCGCTTTTCTTCAGACAGGAATTCAGGTATATTCTTCGTATCCCCAAAAGATCAACCGCGCTTCGCGCCACTTCGAACGAGGTAACCGATGTCCTTAGTCAACCGTTTCCGCATGCCCGTTTTCCGTATGCCGACCCGCTCGGCCGCCCTTCTCCTTTTGGCGCTCGTTACCACACCCCTTTTCGCAGGCGAACTCTCCTTTTTTGGCGTAACCGATAAAGACCCGCTCACCTACGCGCCGGGAGAGGAGATCATTTTCAGCGTTCAGCTTCTCGACGACGGTGTCCCCTGCTCCGGCAAGACGGTCCGCTGGCTCCGTACCGGCGACGACGGAAAAACCGAAGAGGGGGAAGCTGTCACCGCCGCCGATGAACCGGTCACCATCCGCACGGCAATCGAAACACCCGGTTTCGTCTGGCTGAAAGTCGTTGCGCTCGACGAGTCGGGAAAGAACATCCCCGGCGAAAACCATGAGTTCAACGGCGGCGCCGGAGTCCTCCTAGACCGGCTCGGAAGCGCTCCCGAACCGGACGACTTCGATGCGTTCTGGCAGCGGCAGAAAGAGCGGCTCGCCGAAGTCCCCCTCTCCGCGCACCTTTCCGAAGTCAACTCTCCCGACGAAAACGTCAAATGCTACGACCTGCGGGTCGATTCGGTCGGAGCGCCCGTTTCCGGCTACTTCTGTCTTCCCGCCGACGCTGAGGAGAAGTCGCTCCCCGCGCTGTTGGTCCTCCAGGGGTACGGCGTCGCTTCGGCGAGTAAGGAGATCCGTGCGGGAAAGAGTTCGCTCGCCCTCTGCATTAACGCGCACGGTATCGAAAACGGTCGCGACGCGGACTTCTACCAGAACCTGTTCAACACAACGCTCAAAAGCTACGGGCTTCCCGCCGGCACGAACACCGATCCGGAAGCATCATACTGGAACGGCGTGGCGATGCGCGTAATGCGCGCGCTCGAATTCCTCAAATCGCGCCCCGAATGGGACGGAAAGAATATCACCGTCACCGGCGGGAGCCAGGGGGGGTTCCAGTCGATTCTCGCCGCCGGTCTTGACTCCGATGTGACGATGTGCCGTCTGAACGTCCCGTGGTTCTGTGACGTTTCGGGAACCGCGCTCCAGAAGCGGAACGCTTCGATCTTCCGTCCCGAATGGACCGATGCGCTCGGCTACTACGACGGCGTAAATCACGCCAAACGGATTAAGTGCCCCGTAACCATCTCCGCCGGACTAGGCGACTACGTCTGCCCTCCCTCGGGCGTCATGACCCTTTACAACAACCTCAGCGTCCCGGCCACGCTTGATTTCATTCAGGGAAACACTCACGGCTACAACATGAAAGACGCGCCGAAATACCGCATCGAAAAGAATATGTAAAACACACTGCAACATGCCGTGATTCCCCATACCGAGCCGCCTTTCGGCGGCTCTTTTTCGGTCTGCACGACGGCGGCATTTTCGGAACAGCTTCCGGCGTCGGAAACCGGTCAAAAAAACCGGCTTCTTCCCATACCTTTCAACGGGATTTCATCCGCAAAGAGATTTTATCGGCCGTCGTCTCCATCATCAAGATTCCGGAACTTCACCGACATCCGCGCGCTTTTCCCCGGATCGACAACGGTTCTCAGGCATATAACGGTCATCCCGTCATTTTTCGCGTCATACTCCCTGTCGGTTCCCGCGGGGATCATTTCGATTTCTGTCGGCAGATCGCCGGAAACCAGAAGGACCTTCTTCCGGCCGGATATCGTCAGAACCGGATTGCCGTCTTCATCGAGCGTCACATCGGCCGGAGTCACAAACCGCCGTTCGACTGAAGCCGCCTTTTCGGGAAATGCGGTCAGCGTATCGGTTATTTCAAGCGATCCGTCCGGAAGAAGGACGGCGCGGCGGACGAACGAGGACGCTTCGCCGCGATACGCCGGGGTCAGATCGATCTCCGCGAATGAAGATTCTCCGGGCGCGCCGATTCTGCTTTCGGTTAACGGGCAAAGACCGTCAACAAGCTGAAGCTGTCCGTTAATGTTCGGAACCGAATGACCGAAATTGTTATACCGGAAAATCTTCCATCGGTCGGACTGCTGACCGAAATCCCAAAGGTTCATCCCGAGCTGTTCAATCTTGTGATACGATTCCGGCCCCAGATCGGCGAACCAGCGGATGCCGAGGTCATCGTAAACGAAACCGCCGATATCCATGTGCCCGTGAGGGGCCCGGCCTGTCCCTCCTTTGATCCCGAGAAACGCATCGGTCTTCTCCCATCCGGTTCGAAAGAGGGCGACCGGCGCGCGGCCGTTTCCGATCCCGACGAACCCGTTCGGCAGCTCTGCTGCGGCGGTATCTTCGGACCGCGCCGGAACCCAAAGAAGAAGACATGCCGCCAAACGGGAAGAAACCGCGCCGTCCATCGGTTTAAGGTCCGGCTCGGGCGCGGTTGCCGCCTCGTACGCTTCATGCAGAACGCGGTTCTCGTTCCGCGTCATTTCGGGATTGTTCCACAGATGATCGAACCAGAACGCCGCCGGTTCGAAGATGAATCCGCCGCCGCAATCCGAGTAGTTAAACGCGTTGCCGGTCGTTCCGAAAACGTTTTCGTAATACAGAATTGTCGAACGGAATCCGGGGGAATCGGCCCGGCCGAAATCAGTTCCGAACGCCGACTCGAGTGCAGCAAGCAGAATGCAGTTGAATCCCGTTCCGTACCCCCAGTACGAAGCGCCTTCGGTATAAGTCCCGTCCGGCCGATAGGCCGCCATACTCGGCGAAATGCCGTTTACCGCGAGGAGAAACGCCTTTTCGGCCAATTCCGGTTCTTCATCGGCGATCGCGAGCGCCCCGCAAAGCGCGCCGCACCAGCAAACCTGGTTCCAGTTCGCATCGTTGTTCTGCCACCAGTATTCTTTTTCGATCGCGGTCCGAACACCTTTGTCCCGAATCGCCTCGAAGACGACCCGGCGGCTTTCCGGAGCGAAAGTCTCTTTGCAGGAATCATAACCGATCGCCATGGCCAGGGTCATTTCGGCCACATCCAGAAAATGCTCGGGATGCCAGTCCTCAAACGCGGCAATAGCGCACGCTTCGGTTTCGACACGTCCCGCCCAGCCGGAATCGCCGGTCATCCTGTAGAGGAACGACCAGGTCAGGATACGATTGAGAGCCTCCCGTGAAACTCCCAAAAGGCGTATTCCGGTCAGAACCCGCCGGACCGGTTCCTCGCCGCGAAGTTTTTCCCCCTTCCGGAGAAGCGCCTCGTAATAGGCGGCGAGAACCGGATCGGCTTCAATCGTCCGATGAACCTCGCCAATGATTTCATCGGTCATCAATAGCCGCGGCGCCGCATGCAGACGGGCAAACGCCGTCTCCGCATCCGAATCGGTTAGAGGAGTAAATGCGGCGAGAGGCTCGGCAGGAAACAACGCCGCGCCAAAAAGCAAGACAAGTGCCGCCCGAAAAACCGTCTGAAAAATCGTCCGTTTCATTCATTCACCTGCAAAAAACGACAAACCGAAACGACACGGGAAAACATTTATATCCGCCGCCCGCCTCATCCCAAGTATACCGGAGTTAAAAACGCCGTTCAAGAAACGGCGTTTTCCGCAAAGCCTTGAAACATTCAAAAATCCCCTTAGAATGGGGGCATTCCTACCTCTCCCCCGTTAAAAAGGCCGAACATCATGCCGCAAGACGAAAACGAAACCATCTTTTCCTGCCCCATCTTCAGAATCGAAAAGACCTGGCAGACCGGGCGAAGCGGGAAGAAACATACACGTTATGTGATCAGACATCCCGGCGGGGTCGGTGTCCTGCCGATCCTTCCGGGCGGCGAACTTCTCCTGGTAAAGCAGTTCCGCGTCGCGGTCGGCCGGTTCATTTACGAGATCCCTGCCGGGATGAAAGAGCCGGGCGAAGAACCGCTTCTCACCGCACAGCGGGAACTCAAAGAAGAGACGGGATATACCGCCGGAAAATGGACCCCCTACCCCGCCTTTTACGCCTCGCCCGGCTACCTTGACGAAAAACTCACCCTTTTTCTGGCTGAAGACCTCACTCCGGGCGAAAGCGCGCTCGAAGACGGGGAAAACCTCTCCGTTTTTTCGGTTCCCCTCGATAAAGCGCTCGAAATGATCGATTCCGGCGAAATTGAAGACGGAAAGACCGTCGGCGCCATCCTCCGTTATGCGCTCGATACTCCATTCGGGAAAAGGTGATATAATAGCTATGCAATAAAAGCCCGATCAACGGCCTCCTGAAAAACTCCATAAGGAGCGGTTTATGAAACGTTCACTTTTGAAACCCCACCGGTTTTGTCTCGAGCCGCTCGAAGAGCGGCGGATGCTCTCGGTCAACTGGGTCGTGACTACGGCCGCCGACTACTCGGCATGGGTCGAAGACGATTCGGTCCTCTGCCTGCGCGAGGCGGTTTCGCGTGCGGGGGACGGTGATCTGATCACTTTCAGCCCGGTACTGAGTCCGGCAACGATCAACCTCAGATACGGGGAGATGCAGGTCAGCTCGGCCATCACGATAGACGCCAGCGCTCTGCGGTCACCTGGTGGAACCAACAATGTGACGATTAACGCCTCGAACCGGGGCCGGATTTTCAATATCGCCGAAGACGCCTCGCTCACCTTAAACGCGGTGAACCTGCAGAACGGATATTCTTCCGGTGACGGCGGCGCGATCTACACCAAAGGGGAACTGATTCTGAATAACTGCAATATTTCCCTCTCCCATGCCGCATACGGGGGCGGGATATTCTCGTTTCACGGGAGTGTCTCGATCTACGGCGGGAGTGTCGTATCGTGTACATCCACCGCGTTCGGAGGCGGGATCTACTCTTATATCGGAATTCTGAACCTCGAAAACACTTTGATCAGCTCCAACACGACGGCGGGATCGGGAGGCGGGATCGATGCCAACGGCTCGATCACCACAATCAGCCGTTCCGTCATCTCGAACAACAGGTCAACCAGTTCCGACTATTTCGCCGGGGGAATCTTCGCGCACGGCGAGTCGATCATTATTAACGACAGCAAGATCATCGGGAACAGCAGTCTCAATTACGGCGGCGGAATCTACATTCATGACATGGAAGCCGTCATCACCAACTCGCTCATTGCGGGAAACCGTTCGGCCTACACCGGCGCGGGAATCGAAAACTTCGGCCAGCTGACGTTACGCCAGTGCACGATTGCCGGGAATCATACCACCGGCGAGTTTTCGGGCGGCGCGGGAATCTTTAACTACTACGGCAGCGGAATGTTCGTCGATGCGTATAACTGCATCATCGCCGGAAACACGTCTGCCTCGGGAAAGGATACCTGTAACTACGAGGGAAACGGTTACGCCTACGGATACAATATCCTGACCACTTCGAGCACCGACTGGCTGGTCCAGCTCAATTTCATCATCGACAATTTCTTTGAATACGATCCGTCTCTCCCCCTCTTCTCCAATCCCGCTTCGGGCGACTACTCACTGGCCGACGGTTCCCAGGCGATCGATCTCGGAGACGAGGCGTTCACAATCTACGATGACGGAACCGAAATCGCGTACGATCTGGAAGGAAACGGCCGCATCTACGGAATTACCGTTGATCTGGGAGCGTATGAATATCATCCCAAAGCCAAACTGGAAGCCCCGACCGGCGTGAAAACCGCCTCGGGCGGCGCGAACCGCCTCCGGCTCAGCTGGGATGCGGTTGACAACGCTTCCGGATATACCGTCTACTGGTCGGGAAACCAGACAAGCTGGTCCCAGGCGTTCAGCGGCTCGAATACGATGCGCGTTACGGGACTTACCTACGGCCAGACCTATTACTTCCGAGTCAAAGCGCTCGGCAACGGCGTCAACTGGACCGACTCCGACTTCTCGGCCACGGTGACCGGCCTGGTCTGTCCGATCGATATCGACGGAGACGGATTCATCGGACCCGGCGACTACGGTTTCCTTTCGGCCAACTGGTTCATTTCCGAAGGAAGTACTAACTGGGACGAACGATGCGACATTGACGGGGACGGATTCATCGGGCCCGGCGACTACGGCTTCCTTTCGGTCAACTGGTTCCAGATGGCAGACAGTCCTTCCATTGTCTATCCGCCTGCTCTGGCCGCCGCGGTCAGTTCCGAAGACATTTTCGCCTCCCTCGATGCGGAATTGGAGGAAATCCTAAGCCGCATGTTTTAAACGCCGCCGCAGCCGAAACGCGCTGTAAAAAAACGGCAGGACCGCCGCACGGGGCGCCTTCCGTTTTTTTACGGCGTGCCGGACCTTCTCAGACTTCGGGCAGTTCGAACCCCTTCCGCTGCTCGCGGTGCATGAACGAGGCGGCCTGATCGTCCCCGACGATCGTCTCCTTGGCCGGATCCCAGTGGATGACCCGTCCCAGACGCGCGGCAATCCCGCTCAAATGACACATATTCGCGGTCAAAACGTGGCTGTCGACATCCGAAACCGGCTTGCCGCCATGCTGAATGCAATGGATGAAGTTATATTTATGTTCGTAGAACGCGCGGTCCTGGGTTTCGCGGTCGTTCGTCTCCGGGCTGAACGGAATGCCGTTATTCAGCGCGATATAATCCTCCTCCTTGAACTGTTCGGCAATTCCCTCTTCAATCAGTTTGCCGACAATACGGCCGCGGCTGACATGGATACGCCCCTTCGTCCCTTCGAACAGAATACCGTTGCCGTCTTTTGAGCTGTCGCAGACGTTCATCACAAGCCCGTCGGCAAACTTGTGATAGATGTTGAACCGTGTCGCCGTATTGAACTGATTATCGACCGTCGCATACCCGTCCTTATAGGGAACCGGAGGTTCGGCATCGCGTCCGTCAATTTCAACCGGACCGTCGCCCGGACTCTGGCGGCCCATCGCCCAGAGCGCGATATCGATGTGATGGGCGCCCCAGTCGGTAAACTTTCCGCCGCTGTATTCATACCACCAGCGGAACTGATAATGGCACCGGCTGTACGCGGGGAACGAGGCGGCGGCCGGTTCCCAGGGAGTGTTCCCTTCATCGTCGGAAGCGATGTAATCGACAAGCGGCGCCTGACCAAGCCACATATTCCAGTCAAGAGACTCGGGAACCGGAGCTTTCGGAATGACGGGTGATGTCGGACATCCGCCGATATCGATCACGACATTTTTGATCTCGCCGAGATAACCGCCCCGAATGATCAGCGCCGCGATCATAAACGAATTGTTGAAACAGCGTTGCATCGTGCCGACCTGGAAAACACGGCCGTACTTATGAACCGCTTCCCGAATCAGGCGGTTCTCTTCGAGGGTCAGAGTCAGCGGCTTTTCGCAGAAGACATGTTTGCCCGCCTGCATCGCCTCGATGGCGATTTTAGTATGCCAGTGATCCGGCGTCGCAACCAGGACTGCATCAATGTCATCGCGTTCAAGGACACGGCGGTAATCGGAATAGGTATCGGGCTGGATAACTTTGTCGCCCTCTTTACGGCCGTAACCGCACCAGAGTGTTTCTGCAATTCCAAAATTGGAATCAACGTCACAGAGAGCGACAATATCGACGAGCTTATCAAAGTAGGACATATCGAGCCGCCCCTGCCCGCCGCAGCCGATCGATGCCAGGCGAAGCCGGCCGGTATCGCTTTCGGCGCGTGCTTTCGGCAGGGCAAAATAGGGTGTCAGCGCCGCGGCACCGGCGGCTTTCAGAAAGTTTCGTCGTGTAGTCATCTCTCAATTTTCCTTTCATGCGGTGAATTCCCGTAAAAGACCTGAACCCAATACGGCGGACCTGTAAGGCCCATTTTCCTCATTCTAGCGATTCCGCTGAAAAGAAGCAAGGAACCGCCCCACGACGACCGCTGGCCGGCAGTCGTCTTCCGCGATCGGCCCCCCTGGACATTCGCCGAAAAAAGAGTAGAGTACGTGCAGTTGACGCGGGGTGGAGCAGTTGGTAGCTCGCGAGGCTCATAACCTTGAGGTCAGGGGTTCAAGTCCCCTCCCCGCCACTAAGCCCACAAAAGCCTGTTTTTAAGGCGTTTGCGGGCTTTTTTATTGAAAAAGCGAGCAGATGGAAATAAAAACTGGCATTTTATGCCCCATTTGCCTACCCCAGAGGATTCCATGACCCGTTTTCATACATCTCCCGTTCCATTGGACGAACAAAAACGGCGCAAACGTATTCTCAGGAAGTTAAACGCCGCCTATCCGGTCGCGGCCTGCTCACTCCGGCACGAGTCACCGTTCCAACTCCTGATCGCAACAATCCTTTCGGCCCAATGCACAGATAAACGGGTCAACGAAGTGACCCCAGGTCTCTTCAAACGATTTAAAACCCCCGACGATTTCCTGCGCGCGGGGATTCCCGAAATCGAAAACGCGATCCGTTCAACCGGCTTCTACCACAACAAGGCAAAAAACATCTACGCCCTCTGTCAGCGTTTAAAGGAAGACTATAAGAGCGAAGTCCCGCACACCATTGACGAACTTGTCGCCCTGCCGGGAGTCGGCCGGAAGACCGCCAATGTCGTCCTGGGAAATGCGTTCGGTATCATCGAAGGGATCGTGGTCGATACTCATGTCGGAAGGATCAGCCGCAAGCTCGGCTTCTCGGAATCAGCGGATCCGGAAAAAGTTGAACGCGACCTTACCGCATTCGTTCCGAGAAAGGAATGGATCGATTTCAGTCACCGCCTCATTATGCACGGCCGGCAGATCTGCCGTGCCCGAAACCCCCTCTGTGCCGACTGTCCTCTGGCGGCCGACTGCCCGTCGGCGGGAAAATAATCCTACGGCCTTTCCAGAACCTGTCCGTCCAGACGAAGCCGCTCTTCGAGCTGATCATAGGGAAGATCGGCGGGTGAAATACCGGCCTCCAACGAAAGGACCGCCGCCGTCGCTGCCGACTGTCCCAGGATCATGAAGACCGGCTCCATCCGAATCGAGCCGTAAGCGATATGCGTGCAGCTGACGCAAACCGGCACCAGAAGATTCGAGCATTCCTCTTTCTTCGGCACCAATGCCCGATAGCTGACCGGGTATGCCCCGCCGGGCGATACTTGCACATCCCCTTCATTCCGAACAACGGCACGCCCATCCTCGTCCGTAGCGACGTACCGCTGCACATTATGTGAGTCCATATTATAAGATCCCATCCCCACCGGATCGGGAACCGGCAGGATCGACCGCAGATGATTCTCCGTTTCCACAAAACCGGAAACCATCCGCCGCCCCTCCCGCACATAGAGCTGTTCAGGCCAATTATCGGTATCGGTAAACTCATCTTTGGCGAGTCCCCACTGCGAAAACTCGCGCCGCAATTCTTCCGGAACCCTTGGATGGTTCGCCATCGTCCAGAGGAAACCTTTCTGCCACCGGATATGGTTGATGAGGATTTCATCGCGCCGTTCATAGCACGTTTCGGGATAATCGTAGTTCATGCCGATATAATCACTTGAAACTGCGCCGTTGTTGTTCGTGTCGGTTTTTCTGTTCGGAACCCGGCTCGGATGGAAAAATTTGGTCTGCCCCGCTTCAATGTCACGGAAAAGGAGCTCGTAATCTTCTTCTTCGTAATCTTCCGGTTTTTCAAACGGAATACGGTTTTCCGGCACCCGCGTCATACAGAGCCGATAGCAGTACGCCTGCACCTTTCGGTCGGCATCGCCGTCCTGTCCGCCCGCATCCCGGTTCAGTCCGGGAAGAAATCCGCTCTCAGGATTTCCCGGCTCCATGTACGGATCAACGGGGCCGGCAAACTGATGATAAACGGCGTTGTCCGTCTGAATTCCGTTCAGCGTTTCGCCGTACTGGGCATTGTTTTCCCGCCCGACGGTGAAGGAAATACCAGCAGCATCGAGCAAATCCCCTTCATAGGTCGCGTCCAAAAAAATCTTGCCGGCAAAGGTGAGTCCCGACCAGGTTGTGATCGACTT
>JAEEGL017235401.1_pt1 | contig 10459 bp, 9 predicted proteins | sample 9134231 | NCBI WGS metagenome assembly JAEEGL01 (sample SAMN16246548, study PRJNA631951) | gut metagenome | biome: gut microbiome; feature: rumen; material: fiber-attached | host: Bos | place: Iran: Karaj | collected 2018-10 | reverse complement strand
CACCTTCGCGATATGCTTGGCATCCAGGGCAAGAGTACCGGACGCAAGATTGCGCGGATTTGCGTACTTCTCTTCATCTTCTTCCAGAGAATCATTAATGCGTTCAAAATCCGGGTAGGAAATCGTCGCCTCCCCGCGCACTACCAGATGCCCCTGATAAGACAGCTTCAGCGGAAAGCCTGCAATGGCTTCCTTCATATAGGTAATATTGGTACCGACCGTGCCGTTGCCGCGCGTGAGAATTCTGCTCAGGCTCCCGTTATCATAGGTAAGGACAAGCGTCAGACCATCCAGCTTCCAGCTGAGCCAGACGGGGCGGTCCCCCGCCCACTTCTGAAGGTCTTCCACTTTCTTCGTTTTGGCAAGGGAAAGCGCAGGAAATTCATGCGCTTCCTTGACACCGTCCGGGTTGTCACCCTCTTCCGAAAAGCTGACTGCCTGTGTAGGGCTGTCAGGAAGAATCAGGCCTGTTTGTTCTTCAAGTGCAGACAGTTCATCAAACTTTGCGTCCCACTCGAAATTGGACATCAGCTCCTCTTTCCCGCCGTAATAAGCCTCTGACGCCGCATTCAGCTCGGCAATCAGGACCTCCATCCGGCTGCGGAGGCTGTCCCTTTCAGAAACAGAAAGCTGATCCATCGCCATCAGTAGGCAACGCCCCAGTAGATCATGGTGTGAGCCGGTTTGCCGCAGCAGGCACAGACCTCGCCGAGCTTTTCCTGCTTAAAGGGGATACAGCGGGAGGACATGCCGCCCTTTTCCTTCATCTCCAGTTCACAAGCCAGATCGCCGCACCACATGGTCTTGATAAAGCCGCCTTTTTCCTCCTGCAGTTTCTTTGCCTCTTCGATGGAGAAAGCGGGATAGGAATGTTCCTCAAGATTGAGCTTTGCCTTCTCATAAAGACCCTGCTGGACAGCAGCGAGCTGTTCCTGCACCGCAGTTTCCAGATCGGCAAGCGCGACGGGAATTTTTTCACCGTCATTACGCCGAACAAGAACACACTGACCGTTCTCAATATCACGAGGACCGATTTCCACGCGGAGAGGCACGCCCTTCATCTCGTACTGAGCGCACTTCCAACCCATGGAGTTGTCGGACTCATCAATCCTGACACGCACTCCGGCAGCCTCGAGGCGGCTCTTCAGCGCATTGGCTGCTTCCAGAACGCCCGGCTTGTGCTGCGCAACAGGAAGAACAATAACCTGAATGGGAGCAATTTTCGGAGGAAGAACAAGACCGTTGTTGTCGCCGTGTGCCATAATCACCGCCCCGATCATACGGGTGGTGGAACCCCAGGACGTCTGGAAGGGGTACTGCAAGGTATTGTCACGGCCGGTAAACGTCACATCATAGGCGCGGGAGAACTTATCACCGAAATAATGGGAGGTCGCGCCCTGAAGGGCTTTGTGGTCCTTCATCATGCATTCAACCGTATAGGTTGCCTCAGCGCCGGCGAACTTCTCCTTTTCCGTCTTCTGTCCGCGGACGACGGGGATCGCAAGAACGTTCTCAAAGAAATCGGCATAGCAGTTGAGCTGTTGCTCTGTTTCCGCCCGGGCTTCTTCTGCGGTTTCATGAATGGTGTGACCCTCCTGCCACCAGAACTCGCGGGAGCGCAGGAAGGGACGCGTCGTCTTTTCCCAGCGGATGACGGAACACCACTGGTTGTACAGCATAGGCAGTTCCCGGTAGGAATGCAGCACTCTCGACCAGTGATCGCAGAACATTGTTTCGGAAGTGGGACGAAATGCAAGGCGCTCTTCCAGAACCTCGCTGCCCCCCTGTGTGACCCAGGCAACTTCCGGGGCAAAACCGTTAACCAGTTCGCCCTCTTTTTTCAGAAGGCTCTCCGGAATCAGCACAGGCATTGCCACATTTACATGGCCGGTTTTCTTAAACTCACCGTCCATAATCTGCTGGATGTTTTCCCAAATCGCATATCCGTAAGGGCGAAGAATCGTAAAGCCCTTGACAGAAGCATATTCCACAAGTTCAGCCTTGCGGCAGATATCTGTATACCACTGAGCAAAATCCTGCTCCATATCGGTAATCTGTTCTACTTTTTTCTCTTTAGCCATGTTGCATCCTTTCGCAGGGGGTTCATTCCCCGCTCCGCTTCATATTTTGCGTAAAAACGCGGAGATATTATATTATTTCCGGGCGGTTTTGTCAATCGGACTTGACCTTTTGTACAGAAATCGATATAATAAGATACTTGCGTAGAACTCATCTGAGAGGTGATTATTATCAACAGACGCAAATATCTCGCAGAGTTGGGCAAACTGCTGACCTTTATGTACGAAGAAGACCGGCAGGAAGCTCTCGCATTGTATGAACAGCTGTTTGACGACGCCGTAGACGAGACGGAACTGATCAGGTTCCTCGGATCTCCGACAAAGCAGGCAGTTGCGGTCGCGCATGCCTATAACGCCAGCAACCGCAAGCTCGCTGTTACCAGCCAGACAGGTGCGGAGTATGCAGATGTCTCCGGAAAGGACGTTCCGCCTTTTGTACAGACAATCAACAGCTTTTTTAACGAAGCCGAAAAGCTCGGCATTATAAACGGCACAGAAGACATTCCCGAGGATCTTTTCACAGAAGATGAGCCCATTTCCCAGGAAGAAGACAATGAAGAGATTTCCGGAAGCGAAAGCAGAGAGGAAACGACGGAAGAAACCTCCGCAGAGACTGAGGAAGTAACTGACGGCGGCGGCCTTACAGATCTGCCGGATGAAGCCCAGGAATTCATAGATTCTGTTTCCGCAGAAGAAGAGCTGCAAGCCCTTTTTGCTGCTCCCGCAGAGAACGCTGAAGAAGCCGGAGAGGACTCCGCTCAGGAAGAGCCGGAAGAGGAAGTACCGGCCGAAAACTTTGTTCTGGATCTCGGCCCTGTCCCGGAGCCTGAGCGCAGCGACCCCGACCAGATCAACGAGGTGATGGCCGCCTTCCGTGAAAAGGACGAAGCGAAACCGGCTGCAGCTTTGGAAACCGAACAGACTACGCTGTCGGAGTTTGAGGGCCTGAGCATCGAGGAAGCCACCCCCTGGAGGAAATCACAGTCCGATACCTCCGGGTCAGGGAAAGCCAACATTCCCATCATGATCTGTTATCTGATCGCCGCTGTGCCGCTCACAGCTGCCGGCGTGCTGATTCTGCTGATTCCGGCACTGCTGTTCTTTGCACTGTCGGTCGGCTGCGGCATCTTCGCTTTCTACACGGCAAGCTCCGCATTCGGCAATTTTGCTGTTTTTGCAGATATCATGGTCGTGCTTGGGGCAGCACTTGTTTTTGCAGCTCTCGCCCTGTTCTTCTTCTGGATATTCCTCTGGTTTATCATCGGCGCCATTGCAGGGCTGATCAACTTCTCTATCCGCCTCGGCGGAAAAATATGCTTTAAGGAGGGGAAGCAGGCATGAAAAAAATATGGAGCTTCCTCTGGATCGTCGTAGTGGTACTGCTGGTACTCGGAATTGTCTGCGCAGGGGTAGGATTTCTTACCGGCGCGGATTTCGGCAGAATCTATGACATCGTTGACAAAGAATACGATGTTGCAAAAGCAGCCAGCGCATACTATGATTCCTTCCGAACCTTTGTGCAGAGTTTCTTCCAATCTTTCTGAAAACGAGGACCATAACAGTCTATGGCTGAAATATATGACCTTCTGATTGTAGGCGGCGGGCCCGCGGGGCTCACCGCCGCTACCTATGCCCGCCGCGCCGCAAAAAGCGTACTGATTCTCGAAAAAGGCGCCTTTGGAGGACAGATTACCTGGAGCCCGAAGGTCGAAAACTTTCCCGGACTGCTGTCAGTTTCTGGGACGGAACTGGGCGACATGCTCCTTGCCCAGGCAATGGAACAGGGAGCCGAAGTTGAACTGGAAGAGGCAGTTTCTGTCGAAAAACGGGAGGACAGCCTCTTTTCCACATGCACGGATTCCGGCACCACTTATCTTTCGAGAACCGTAATTCTGGCGACCGGTGCCAGACCGCGCAGAACAAATCTCCCTCATGAAGAAGAACTGATCGGAAACGGTATCTGCTTCTGCGCCGTTTGCGATGGGGCTTTTTACAGGGGATGCAAAGTTGCTGTTTACGGAGGAGGCAACAGCGCTCTGCAGGATGCGCTGTTTCTTGCCGATCTCTGCAGTGAAGTAACCGTTATCCACCGCAGAGACAGCTTCCGGGGAGAAGCAAAACTTGTGGAAGCGCTGAGAGCGCGCAGCAACGTCCGGCTGCTCACCGGAACTATTATCACCGCTCTGGAAGGAGACGGTGAGCTGAACGGCATCCGCGTCAGCACAGCCGGGAAAGAGGCTCTGCTCCCTGTGGACGGACTCTTCATCGCCATCGGACATCAGCCGGACAACGAAGCTTTTCGCGCGATGCTCCGTCTGGATGACTCCGGGTATGCCGCGTCCGGTGAAGACTGCCTGACAGAAACCGCCGGTTTATTTGTTGCCGGTGACTGCCGCGCAAAAACCGTGCGCCAGGTTACCACTGCCGCAGCTGACGGTGCCGTGGCTGCTCTTGCCGCCTGCCATTATCTCGACACATAGATGAACGAAACAGAAATAAAAAAAGAACGGGCTGTGCTGGCAGGGCTGAGCGCAGCCAGCATGGATGAACGGGAACGTTCCCGCGAGGTTACCATGGAAGAGCTCGCCGCTCTTGTGGAAACCGCAGGGGGTGAGCCCGTTGCGTTTGTTATGCAGAACCTGCCCGCTCCCAATACGCGCAGTTTCATCGGAGAGGGAAAAATTCAGGAAATGAAAGACCTGATCACCGCCAACGAATGCGACCTGGCGGTATTCGACAATGAGCTGACACCCTCTCAAATGCGCGTACTCGGAGAGGAACTCGGCGTGAGAGTGCTCGACCGGTCCGGGCTGATTCTGGATATTTTTGCACAGCGCGCGCGCACACGGGAAGGTCAGCTTCAGGTGGAGCTGGCACAGTACAAATATCTTCTGCCACGGCTGACCGGCATGTGGACGCACCTCGTCAGGCAGACTGCCTCCGGCGGCTCCTCTCCGATCGGAACGCGCGGCCCCGGCGAAACACAGCTGGAAACAGACCGCCGCCACATCCGCAGAAAGATCCAGAAGCTGGAAGAGGAACTCGCCCAGGTTCGCAAAGTGCGTGAAACACAGCGCAGGCGCAGGGAAAAAAACGCCATGCCCGTCGTGGCACTGGTCGGCTATACCAATGCGGGGAAAAGCTCCCTGCTCAACGCGCTTACCAACTCCGATATCCCGGCAAACAACCGCCTGTTTGACACTCTGGACACCACTACACGGCGCCTGCAGGTCGATGAAATGCAGGAAGTGCTGCTCAGCGATACGGTCGGCTTTATCCGCAAACTACCCACTCATCTGATCGAAGCTTTCAAGGCCACGCTGGAGGAACTTGCATTTGCCGACGTACTGCTGCATGTGATTGATCTGTCCTCCCCGGAATGGGAAGAGCAGGCCTGGGTTGTAGACGACCTGATCCGCCAGCTGGGGGCCGAGCAGACACCATGTATCCGCGTTTTCAACAAGTGTGATGCCTATATGGGTATTCTGCCGCACGGTGAGAACATTATCTGTGTTTCCGCAAAAACCAGAGAAGGGCTTCCGACACTCACAGCAATGATTTCAAAGCTGGTCGACCGCGGACGGCATCATGTGCACCTGATGATCCCTTATGCCAGTGCCGGCGTTACGGACATGCTGAACCGGGAAGCCATTATCGAACGGCAGGAATATACGGAAAACGGCATTGAGATGGATGCCATTGTTCCGTCCGAGATATTCGGAAAAATCAGGCAGTTTATTCCCGGCTGGCAGGAACCGCGCGAGGCGTGGGAATCATGAGCGTTTTGAAGGTACCCGCCGGGCGGGGCGAAAGCGAGTACGTTGAAAAGCGATCCAGCTTTCTCGGTGTTGTAGAACCGGTCAGCTCTGAGGAGGACGCCCGGGCCGTCATTGCGGCAATTAAAAAGCAGCACCGGGATGCACGCCACAACTGCTGGTGTTACCTGATTCAGGACGGAGCAGAACGCTATTCGGATGACGGAGAACCGCAGGGTACGGCCGGAATCCCGATGCTGGAAGTTTTCCGCAAGGCGGGGGTCAGCAATGCCGTATGCGTGGTTACCCGCTATTTCGGAGGCGTGCTCCTCGGAGCCGGCGGATTGCTGCGGGCTTATACAAAAGCCGCCAAGGATGCGCTGGAGAACGCAGGCACCACAGAAGTGATCCCCATGAAGGAACTGACGATCCGCTGTCCCTATTCCCTGCTGGACAGGATACGGCTGGAAATTGCCGCAGCGGAGGCCGAAATTCTCTCAACCGACTATGCAGCCGACATTACGCTCAGCATCCGCATACCGGAAGCAAAAGCAGCATCTTTTTCGGAACATATTTTTGATATGACCGCAGGTACAGTTAAATGTGAATAAATAACGCGGAACCTGGAAAACCGGTTCCGCGTTATTGTTCTATAATATAACTCCTGTATTACTCCTGTGGAGTTTCCTTCCAGCGGCCTGTGAGGTAAAATACGCTGCCGATCAGGAGCGGCATGAAGCCGGCAAGAGAATCTCCCATCCAGAAACCGAAGCAGTCCAGCTTCATGGCAAACCCAAGCAGTGCCGCCAGCCCGATCCGCGCGAAGACACCGTCAATAATGGCGACCGCCAGATTAAGCTTCGGCCTGCCGGAGCCGTTGATCAGCGCAAAGCTGGCGCTCCGTGTTGCCGCACCGAAGAAATTCACGATGATTGGGAGCGTCAGTACTCCTGCGAGAGCGAGCACCTCCGTATCAGAAGTGAAGATCGAATAAACCGCATCCGGCCATATCCACATAACCAGAGAAGCAAGCGCTGCCAGCCCTGTGCCGATTCCAAGAATCAGGAGGAGAAGCACATTGACGCGCTTTGTTTTTCCGGCAGCGAGGTTCTGCCCTGCCATTGTGCTCCCTGCCGTAGTAAAAGACTGGGAGATCACTCCGCTCATGACATTGATCTTATTAAATATGCCTGCCAGGGCGGAATACGTAACATCAAACATATTGATCCAGGCAGTCAGAATGATTTTGGAAAAACTGATCGCTGCGGACTGGATCGCCATCGGAACACCGAGCGCCAGAAGGCGCAGAAGCGCTGCCCTGTCAATCCGAAAACTTGCCGGGCGGAAATCGAAGCCAAAGCTCTCCCGGTTGCGGTAAAGATAAACAAGGGCTGCAAGGAAACTTGTTCCCTGTCCGATCACCGTAGCCAGTGCCGCCCCAAAGACCTCGAGGCCCAGGTATTTGACAAAGAGGATATCCAGAACAGTGTTGAGCACGGCTGCAACCGCAATGAACACAAAAGGCCGTTTGCTGTCCCCCATGCCGCGGAGAATGGCACTGACGATATTATATCCGTAAATAAACACCAGGCCGCAGACACAGGTAACGGTATAGTCCATTGTGTAAGCATAGGATGCAGAAGGCGTATTCAGCCAGTGCAGTATGGAAACGCGCAGCCAGTAACAGCAGCCGGCAATCACCAGTGAAACTCCGAGGAGAAAGCTGAACATTGTACCGATGGTTTTTTTCACATCGTCATACCGGCCGGCACCGACAGAGCGCGCAATAATCACCTGCCCGGCAGAACAGAAACCCATTGCCACAAAGGTCAGCAGGTGGAGAATATCTCCTCCGATGGAGACAGCAGAGAGCCCGGCCTTTCCGATATAATTGCCGACAACAATCATATCCACCAGGTTATAGACTGCCTGCAGTGCATTGGAAAGGAAAAGCGGAAAGGCAAAGCGCAGCAGCTGAGAGCTGACCGGACCCACCGTCAGATCGCGGATCATCGTTGAGGATGATGTTTTCTGAATCATACCGCTCCAAACCTTTCTTAAAGAATCAGTATTGTTACCGTCTTTATTCCGCCGACCGGCCGCTGCAGAGATAGAAGACTGTCAGCAGCCCCGGGCCACAGTGAGCCCCGATGACAACTCCGAGGGAAGAGATGCGGATTTCACCCATATCCGGATGTGCTTTTCTGACCTCGTCACGAAGCCATTCCGCCTCATTAAGACAGTCGGCATTCAGGATCAGCATATCCCGTCCCGCTGTATCAACCTGTGAAAGATCATGCAGAACACCATCCAGGATGGCATGCAGGGCAGCTTTTCTTCCGCGGACCTTTTTAGCAACATCCAGCGTACCGACATCCGGCACATAAAGAACCGGCTTGATGGACAGCATGGAGCCGATCAGGGCCGACGCATTGGAAACGCGGCCGCCGCGCTTGAGATAATTTAGATCGTCCACGGTGAAGCGGTGTGCGATTTTCAGTTTGTTTGCTTCTCCCCAGGCAATAACTTCTTCAAAGCTGCTGCCGCTTTCCATCAGGGAAACGCAGTGCATGACCAGCAGGCCAAGACCGCCGGAAATGCAGCGGGTATCCATAACATAAAGCTGACGGGCCGGGAATTCCGGGCGGACAGCTTCGGCCGCACGGCGGCAGTTTTCATAGGAAACGGACATCTTTGCCGACATATCAAGGAACAGAACGTCCTTGTCCTGAGAAAGCAGATCCCGGAAGAAATCCTCATAGATGAACTGATTGATCATAGAGGTTTTCAGAATATCCCCCCGGCGCATCCCAGCATAGATCGCTGCCCGGCTTTCCTCACGGCAGTCATCCTCTTCAGGCCGGTCATTCACCGTGAAACTGTAGGAAATAAACGGAACATGATGTTCATCCAGCCATGTGCGGGGCAGATCGGCAGTGGAAGAAGTTGCAATAATATAAGAAGACATTTGCGATTTATAATACCCTTTCTTTTGTTATGGTCCAAATATTATAGCACAAATCAACCAGGAAAGGAAGGGAAACCTTCCTGTCAGGGCTTCTCATCAGATATCAGTATAAAAAAATTTTTCTTAAAAAAAATGAATTTCGGATTTGAAATCGTATATTATACATAGAGAGTAACATATAGTAAAAGGAGGTGTGACGGATGGCCTCTCCCAGAGAGGAACGGGAACAGCTGGAGCATCAGATCATCGGCCCTTACGGCATTCTGTCCGATGCCTCTAAAGGCCGGAGAATTGAAGAAGCGGAATGCAGCATACGCACCTGTTTTGAGCGCGATGTCGACAGGATCACCCATTCAAAATCCTTCCGCAGGCTGAAGCATAAAACGCAGGTATTTCTCCAGCCGGAAGGAGACCATTACAGAACCAGACTGACGCACACGCTGGAAGTCACCCGGCTTGCAAGAACTATTTCACGGGCTTTGCAACTCAATGAAGATTTGGCGGAAGCCATTGCTCTCGGGCACGACCTGGGGCACACTCCTTTCGGCCACGCCGGAGAAAGAGCTCTGAACCAGATCATGGAAGGCGGCTTCCGGCATTATGAGCAGAGCCTGCGTGTAGTGGACTATCTGGAGAAAGACGGGCGCGGGCTGAACCTCTGCTATGAGACGCGGATGGGCATCCTCAACCACACGCACGGCGCCCCGGATGACACGCGTGAGGCAACGGTAGTCCGCCTGAGCGACCGGATAGCTTATATCAACCATGATCTTGACGACTCTGTCCGCGCCGGAATCATCACGGAATATGATGTCCCGGAAAGAATCCGCGAAGAATGCGGAACCAGAAACAGCCAGCGCATCAACAGCTTTGTCACGGATCTGATCACACACAGCCGGAACGGGAACATCAGCTTCTCCCCCTCCATGAAGGATACTTTTCAGTACTTCCACAATTATATGTATTCCGACATCTATGTGAACCCGAAAGCAAAAAGCGAAGAGCGCAAGGTAGCCGGCATTATTGAAAAGCTTTTTCAGTACTACGCGAATGATCCCAGCCTGATGCCGGAAAGCTATGCCGCAATCGCCCTGCTGGAGGGAGCCGACCGTGCCGCGTGCGATTATATCTCCGGCATGACAGACAGCTATGCGATAGAAAAGTACGGAGAACTGTTCATCCCCTTTGCCTGGACGGTGAAATAGCATGTGGTTTGATGATTCGTTTATTACCGAAGTAGCCGAGCGTAACGACATTGCGGAGGTCGTGTCGGAATATGTAAAGCTTGGAAAACGAAGCGGATCCAATCTGTTCGGCCTCTGCCCCTTCCATAATGAGAAAACGCCGAGCTTCTCCGTCTCCCCCGACAAGCAGATCTATCACTGCTTCGGCTGCGGAAAAGGCGGAGGCGTTATCAGCTTCATCATGGAAATTGAAGGGCTGTCTTATCCGGAAGCCGTAGAATTCCTTGCCCGGAGAGCAGGTCTTTCTCTGCCGCAACAGGATACCGACGACGGCTCCCGGCAGCGCTCAAGGCTCTATGCACTGAACAGGGACGCCGCAAGGTTTTTCTACGAGACACTGAAAGTTCCCGGCGGAGAAAAAGCGCGGCAATATCTGGCGCAGCGTCAGATCACGCCTGCCACCGCCACTTCCTT
>JAEEGL015862931.1_pt1 | contig 10459 bp, 9 predicted proteins | sample 9134231 | NCBI WGS metagenome assembly JAEEGL01 (sample SAMN16246548, study PRJNA631951) | gut metagenome | biome: gut microbiome; feature: rumen; material: fiber-attached | host: Bos | place: Iran: Karaj | collected 2018-10 | reverse complement strand
TTGACACTCTTCATATGCACTTATGCAACGAAGCAGCCATAATCTATTCGGCTTAGACTGTGAAATGCATATTAGAAGCAAGTTTCATGAGTGGTTCGTATGCTGCATCCAGAGTTAGGGGCGTTAAGGATGGCGTATATAGCCATAGCACGCTATATTTGAATAAAAACAAAGATTGTGGGGAAAGCAGAAACATGATAAGAAAAGCAGAACCAAAAGACCTATCCAGAATTGCTGAGATCCTGGTGTTTACAAAAAGAATAAAATACCGATCAATCTTTCATAATGATGAATACTCTTTTAATCAGTTGCAGGTAGTTAAGGTCGCCGATGAATTCAAGGATCCGAAACTTCTCGATAAAGTCTGGGTATATGATGATGGCATAGTTAAAGGAATGATCCATCTGGAAGGAAAAGAGATCTCGGAATTATATGTAGATTACTTCTTTTGGAAACAGGGCATCGGAACGGGATTAGTAGAGTTCGCAAAAGAAAAATATGATAGCAGATTCCTTTGGACCCTGGAGAAGAACAAAGATGCTATTCATTTTTATGAGTCACATGGTTTTAAGCTCAATGGAAAAAGGCAATTAGAAGAAGGAACACCGGAATACATCGTGATGTTGGAGTGCTTGTGATCTGTATGGATTATTCCTTTATGCCGGCGACGATTATTCATCTTATTTCAATCTTATGTTTTTGATGCTTTCCTTTATTCCCACGCGAGTAGGCTTTCTTCGGAGAGGCAAATGCGATACTTCGAAAGGCTTTGATGCAAAATCACTTTCATCTTTCCATATCAAGGCATTACCCTTGTATTTGTAAAAAAATACCTGGCTGTAGCTGTGAAGTCCCCCTTTATACTTTAAACATTTATTAAACAGTTGCTGAGTGACTAAAGAAAACGGTAAAACGTCCTCTAATAAATAGTTCATTGTATGAAAATATATTTACCAACACATAAAAATGTCGAGTCTTCCCTTTTGCTATGGAAATATTCGCAGAATTAGGCTTTAATATAATAATGACCATTTAACAGGAATATTACTTGGCTTAATGGAGGACAACATGGCAAAGCAGAATATTTACGACAACGATACGTTCTTTGAGGGCTACAGGAAACTACGAGGTAACGAGGGAAGTGCCAATAACTTATTTGAGATTCCCGCTCTTTTTTCCCTACTTCCGGATCTTACCGGAAAAAAGGTACTGGATCTGGGCTGCGGATTTGGCGAGCATTGCATAGAGTATGTAAATCGAGGTGCTTCGGAAGTTGTTGGCCTTGATATATCAGAGAAGATGCTGGAGGTTGCTGGGGAGGAGAATAGCGATCCGCGAATAACCTATTTAAGACTTCCCATGGAGGAGCTTGATAAAGTAGAGGGGCAGTTTGATATTGTGATCAGCTCCCTTGCCTTTCACTATGTGGAGGATTTCTCCGGAGTAGTAGGGATGATCAATGAGAAATTATGCGATGGCGGGTTCTTTATCTTTTCCCAGGAGAATCCCCTTACCAGCACCCATGGACAGGGACCAAGGTGGACCAGGGACGAAGCCGGAAATAAGATCTACGTCAATCTATCCAACTACGGAGTTGAGGGGGAGAGGGAGACAACCTGGTTCGTGGACAATCTGAAGAAATATCACCGCATGTTCTCCACCATAGTGAATACTCTGGTGGACAACGGTTTTAGTGTCGAGAGGATGATAGAGCCGATTCCTGATGACAAGATTCTTGAGAAGTATCCGGATCAGAGGGACCTTTTTCATAAGCCGGATTTCCTGATAGTCAAGGCAATTAAGAGGAAGCGATCAAAAACTTGTTGACCTTGCCCCTGGGGCATAGCTTACCATGGCCATAGTGACAGTTACATAATTCATGGAATAAGACAGCAAAGGAGAAAACTTATGGCATCATGGATGGTACATTTAAGAATTGCAGACAGGATCCTGGATGAGATTCCGGGGCTGGATGAAGAAGCCTTCGTGTTGGGAAATATAGCTCCGGACAGCGGAGTTCCAAACGATGACTGGACAGTATTTACACCTTCCGGGGTCGTGACCCATTACAGGACAAAGCCCGGAGTTAAGGAATTCATTGACATTGACAAATTTGTGAGCGAGTATTTTACGAAGGAGCTGATAAGTGAATATTCTACTCGTGAGTATTCTTTTTTCCTTGGTTACCTTACACATCTTCTTACAGATATAGAGTGGATGCAGATGACCCGTTCAGAGGGAGTATCTGAAGAAAATGCCGCCAAAGAGAACATGTCTCTGGAGGACTTTATCTGGAAGAACAAGGCGGACTGGTATGATCTGGACTTTCTGTATCTGGAGGAACACCCTGATTTCAGAGCCTTCCACATATATGAGGATGCTATGGATGTAACCAATGTCTTTATGAAGGAGTTTTCTGTGGACGCTTTCGCAGACAGAAGAAAATACATCTGCGGATTCTATCACAGTGACAATCACGGGGATCTTCACAGGAATTATCAGTACCTGACCAAGGAGAGGTCAGCAAGATTTGTGGACGAAACTACTCAGGTTATAATGAGAAGACTTGCGGACTTCACGGCGATCGGACACGGATGTGCATGATGCTATCCGTGAGCTGACAAGAATATTACATAATAATCGGAGAAAAAGTATGTTGGAAATTAAAGAGAAAAACCTGGACAGACGGGAGTGGTACACGGATTCTGACAGGGATTTTACCTGTGTTTATTATAAGGATGAGCATTTTGAAGGGGGCATCGGCCTTATAACCTTCACAGGAGTGGCAAGGGATGAGGTGGATTCGCCGGAAGGAAGGCTGTGCATCGCAGACCGCGGCTATCAGTGGCTGGAGCTGGCACCTAAGGATGGCAACTATACTCTGACAGCTATGTTCCATGAGGGAGAATTGTTTCAGCACTACGTGGATATCACTCTGAAGAATGAGGTGGATCCCGATGGGGACGCCAGATTCTATGATCTTTTTCTTGATGTGGTTATTTCTCAAAAAGGAATTCCCCACACCATAGATACCGAGGAGCTCGATGAAGCTCTTGCTTCAGGCATTGTGACTCATGAGCAGTATGATATGGCAGTAGAAACCGCAGATGAGGTGGTGGCCTTTTACAAAAACAATTTTGAGAAACTATGCAAAAAGCTGTTTGAGTACAAGAGACTTCTTGAAACATCCTAAGGCGCCATCTATAATAGGACTAAAGCTTTTTTGGGGGAAGGTTTTAGGGGGAATGTTAAGCGCAGGTTTGACTAACATCTTATATATGGTAGGTGGCCTTGCAGGATTGGTCATCGTATTATATTGCGTCATAAGGAGGCAACTGTATCTAAATTCAGATACAGTCCTCTTTTCTTTCTTTTTGCTTTTTTCCTGGATTTCAGCTATCGCTGCCTTCGGAATTTCACTTTCCTTCTTTTGTTCCAAATTCATATGTGCGTGGATGATGATCCTGGCGGTATATCATGCATCGCGGACTGTTCCTGATTCGGTTAAGCTGCTGCGAGTATCAGTGCTTGCTATATCAGTGACAGATTTTTGGATATGCCTTTCTGCTCTTTACCATGCCACGCAGACTCTGTTCATAGGAACATCTCCGGCATCCGTTGTGACAGGGTGCTTTAGAAACGGAAGATTATGCGCCCTCAGAAATGCCAACAGCTTTGGCTTTGTGTGTGCGTCGCTCCTGTTTGTTTCTATCCTTGGACTTGTGTCAACGAAGGGCGTGAGAAAGATCTATTACATCGTAGCTGCGTTTCTTGGATGGTTTTGCCTTGGATTAACCGGTTGCAGGACAGGGGCTATCGGAGTGGCAGCAGCTCTTGGCATCGTGACATTTTCGTCAGGCTACAGACGCTTTTGCGGCGATAAAAAAGATTGTGTAATATTCCGATATTTATCTGTCACAGCGGCTTTTTTGCTGGTCATGATCCTTGCAGCAGAGTCTTTTTTACTTCCAAAGGATATTTATAAAGGTTTGTTGGATATCTTTTCACAGGGAACAATGATTGAACTTCGTAGCAGAAGGATACTGGATGATGACGGAACCTTTTCAAGCAGGACTTATATATGGGCGAGCTGCATCAGGTCCTGTTTCAGGAGCATAAGACATTTCTTGTTGGGAGTATCCACACTTAGTAAAGAGACCATAGGAGATTCCTACAGCGGACATCATGAGATCATGGAGGCTCATGCTCACAATTCGTTCCTTGAGATTATGAGGATACATGGATTCTCGGGGCTCCTTATATGGGTAGCTCTTATCGTTACATGGGGAATAACTGCGGTAAAGAGTCTTTTTGACAGAGAAGGGTCTCTGGAGGTTAGCTGTCTGGCTGCCTGCGCTGCAGGAATACTGATCATCGGCATCGCAGAACCGGTGCCCCTTATTTATTCTTCGTCAATGTACCTTACAATTCCGTTTTTTATGATATGCGGCCATTTCGAGAGACTTCGGAGGGAAAAGACATGAAGAGAAAGTCAGCTACTTTGGTATATGGAATACTGTTTGGAGTGTTTATTGGTGCCACTGCTATTGAAGGGGTAAAGCTTCATGGTGTGACCAAGGCGAGCTCGTCCTTTGTATCTGATGAGAGTGCGGCTGACCCCTACGAGGGTCTTGTTGGGACAGTGGAAGGAACGACTGCGGATATGCTCGTTCCCGGTTACTGGCTTGTGGGGGCCGAGGATGAGGTCCTTTTTACCGGGGATGAAATAGAGGCCTTCAACGACAATAATCCTGCCTATGTTGAATACAGGCCGGAAGGGAGCTTCAGTAACAGAAAGATATATATGTATGATCTCCCTGAGAAAATTGACGGCGATGTAGTGGCTTCCTTGATGGCACCGGAGCTCATTGATGAACTCAGGGAAAATGGGCCTCTTTATGCAGATGGCAAAGAAGTTGGAGAGGATTACTTTGATGAGATCAGAAGTAATATGGGCCTTGACTGTTTGCAGGAACAAGTCATACCTGTCTATGGAATATGCGTAGTAAGGAGTGACGGGCGGACTCTGCCCTGTGATGATTTCATTGCCGCAGATCCGGAGGAAATGTATTTTGATGAACTGATAAGCTCAGAATTCATGCCGGGTATTCCTGTGGTCATACTGGCGGAAAGCAGGGACGGAGAGTGGTTTTTTGCTATAAACGGATCCTACTGCGGCTGGGTTCATAAGGATACGGTCGCTCTGTGCGATGATAAAACAATGTGGTATGAAGCATCTCACCCTGAGCAGTTCCTGGTGGTTACGGGAAGTGAGATCATACTTGAGAGAAATGCACGAAATTCACAGGCCTCAGGCCTGATTCTTCCCATGGGAACTAAGATAAAACTCGTTTCTGACGGGGATGATGGTGAATATGACAGAATGGCCTGGGGGTGCTACCGCGCGGAGGTGCCCTGCAGGGGTGATGATGGGAAGTTGTATTGGGAGAGAGTCCTCATTCCTGTCTCCAAAGATGTCTGCGCAGGCTACCCTGAAATGACATCTAAAGCAGTACTGGAGCAGGCTTATAAGTTTCAGGGGAAGATATATGGATACGGTGGTACACTGTCCTCCAATGACTGTTCCGGATTTGTACGTCAGGTCTATGCCTGTTTTGGATTTGAACTTCCCCGTAATGCCAAGGCCATCGCCAGAACCTACGACCTCGGAAGCATAGACTGCACCAAAATGACTACTGCCAAGAAGTTGAGCGTCCTGAAAGAGATGCTGCCAGGCTCTCTGGTATTCATGGAAGGCCATATTATGATGTATCTTGGAACCAAGGAGGGCATTCCCTATGTTATCAGCTCCTGCGCAACCTGCATAGAACCCGGGCATGATACATCGGATATTGTGGAAGCCTACGGAGTATTTGTTTCAGGAATGAACCTCCGCAGAGCTAATGGCAATACCTGGCTGGAGGATATGAATTATATTTTGTGGAGAGAATATTGAGATGATAAAAGACATTTTCAGACCACGTGTAAGAATTCTTTGGGCGGTTCTTGCGGCTTTGTGCTTTCTATACTCGATAATGGTATATCTTGTTGGCAGCGGAACCTTCTCTTTTATAATATGGCTTGGGGGTGTAGCTTTCTTTGGCCTATGCTTTTTCCTTGCGGGGAAGAATAGGTGGAAGAAGGCTCCTGTTGCGATTAAGGGCGTTTCTTATGTGCTTCTGACAGCTGCAGCGCTGGTTTTTCTCCTGTGTCAGATATGTATCTTATCTCACTTTTTTGATAGAGGTGAAAAGAACCTTGATTATGTTATAGTTCTGGGGGCTCAGATGCGTTCAAGTGGTCCCAGTGTCATCTACAGATACAGACTGCAGAAGGCAAAGGAATATCTTGATGATAATCCGGGGACCATAATTGTTACCACAGGAGGTCAGGGCCGCAATGAATCCATGAGTGAGGGAGAGGGAGGCAAAGACTATCTTGTTTCTCTCGGGGTATCTCCGGACAGAATCCTGGTTGAGAATACTTCCCTTGATACTGTGCAAAACATCGAGAACGCGATGGAAATAATTAGGAGCAGATATCCGGAAGACAAAGATCTCAGGATTGGTATAGTCACCAATGGCTTTCACGTATTCAGAGGAGTGCATATCGCAAAGAAGATTACCGATGCCCGGGTGTGCGGTATAGCAGCCTATATGCAGTTTCGGTTTATTCCCAATAATATGGTAAGAGAGTGCTTTGGAATCCTGCGAGATCTCCTGGCCGGGAAAATGGTACTTGCAAAAATATTAAAAAAATATTAAAATGATTTGGTGATTTGCTTGATTAAAGTGTTAAAATATAGTATAATTTCTGCTTAAGTGGTAGAGAAATACTTTAACGATGCAAATTGTTAAATAGACACTTAAGATTTATAAGAGACTATGGGATGTTTCTTGCCGCTACGGTGGAGAAACATCCTTTTGTATTTTATAATATTTCGTATAAGGAGTAATGAAATTATGAAATTATCACAGATGCCCTATGAGCATGTGGACCTGGATCGGGTCAAGGCATTTTTTGAGCAACTTATTACTGATAGTAAGAATGCAGGAAGTGGAGAAGAGCTCTTTGAACTTCACAAGAAGTACTATGAATTCATAGGCGATGTTTATACTAATATCAAACTTGGCAGATTCAGACATGATATCGATACCTCTGAAGAGTTTTACACCAAGGAGAATGATTACATCGATGAGATCTCACCTGTGATCTCAAATCTCAGCAATGATTACAGTAAGGTTCTGTATGAATCACCATACAGAGAGTACCTTGAGGAGAAGATCAGCAAGGTTGCATTCAAGAATATTGAACTTGCAAACAAATCCATCGATGAGAAGATCCTTCCCCTCATGCAGGAAGAGAACGCACTTATCAGCAGATATGACAACATTATTGCTTCCGCCAAGATTCCTTTTGACGGAGAGGAGTACAACATATCACTCCTTCGTAAGTGCCTTACAGCTGAGAACAGAGACACAAGACAGCGTGCATGGAAGGCTCTTTCCGAATACTTTGAGTCTGTTACCGATGAGATTGATGATATTTATGACAAGCTTGTCAAGAACAGAACACAGCAGGCCAAGGAACTTGGCTATGACAGCTATGTAGAACTTGGCTATAACAGAATGGTTAGAAATTCCTACAGAAGAGCTGAGGTTGAGAACTTCAGGAAGCAGATCAAGGAATCTTTTGTTCCCCTTGTATGTGAGATCCAGGAGAAGAGAAAACAGCAGATCGGCGTAGATGAGCTCAAGTACTACGACAACGATGTTTTCTTTACAAACGGCAACCCTGCTCCCATCGGCAATCCCGATGAGATACTTAAGGCCGGACAGGAGATGTATTCAGAACTTTCTCCCGAAACAAAAGAGTTCTTTGATTTCATGACCGAGAACGAGCTCTTTGATGTTCTTGGCAGAAAGACCAAGAAGGCCGGCGGATATATGGACTTCCTTCCTAAATATAAGTCTCCCTATATCTTCGCGAACTTTAACGGAACCAGCGGAGATGTGGATGTAATTACCCATGAGTGCGGACATGCATTCCAGGGCTATGTGACCAGAGACGATGAGATCGTTGAGCACAATGACATCACAATGGAGACTGCAGAGATTCATTCTATGTCAATGGAATATTTCACCTACGGATGGATGGAGAAGTTCTTCGGAGACAGGAAGGATGACTACCTCAAGATGCATCTTCAGGATTCCATCACCTTCATTCCTTACGGATGTATGGTTGATGAGTTCCAGCATATCGTATATGACAAGCCCGAGATGACACCTGCCGAGAGGAAGGCTGTATGGAAGGAACTTGAGAAGACCTACAGACCATGGCTTGACTTTGACGGAGATCCATTCTTTGATGAGGGCGGCTTCTGGCAGAAACAGGGACATATTTTCTGGTCACCTTTCTACTATATAGATTATGTACTGGCAAGCGTAGTGGCTATGCAGTTCAAAGTATGGATGGACAAGGACTTTACTGAGGCATGGCAGCATTACCTCGAGCTGTGCAAACTTTCAGCCAAGGACTTCTATGAACCCATGCTTGATAAGGTAGGACTTAAGAGCCCCTTCAGGGACGGAACCATCGAATATCTTGCTGATGAGATGAAGAAGAAAATTTGATAAAAAAAATAATTATAGCTACCTATAATTAATTAGTTGTTGCATTATTTGATGCGGCAATTTAAAATGGTAAAGTGATGATACATTTAGGTATCAAAGTAAAAAAATAAATGTAATAAAAAGTATTGTTAGGTATGTACACATATTCTTATAAGAAATGTGATTACATATAAATAAAAAAACGGGAGGCAAATATGAAAAAGAAAGCACTTGTATCTCTGCTTGCTCTTTCCATGGTAGTTGGTTCATTATCAGCTTGCGGAAAGCAGACACCTGCAGAGACAACACCGGACACTCAGGTTACTGAGGAAACACCAGCTGATACAGCTGCTGAAGAAGCAACTGAAGCTGCTGAAGAAGTAGTTGAAGAAGAGAATGTTTCAACTGCTGATGAGCCTTCATCAATTCAGATGATCGAAGGTAAAGAGTATGGAGAGGATAAGGATTATGTATCTCTCTATGACAAGTTTGGCAAGCAGATCACAATCAATGATGTAACAGAGGATGAGTCCACAGGACTTGCATACCTCAATGTTGACGGCGAGAGCTATGAGCTCGGTCTTGACTTCCTTTCAATGGCAATGGTTTACAACACCACTACAGAAGGAACAAGCTTCGCTACAGAAGATGAAGTATACGCTGAGTGGTGGAAATACTACATCACACGTTGGAATCACCTTCTTCCTGAGATTCCTCTTTACTCAAACGAGTACTATGATCTCTACAACGCAGCTATCAAGGGCGTAGACAAGTTCCCTACCAACCCTTACTGGGATCCTGCAAGAGCACTTATCGACTGGACTTCAGAGAAGGATGACAACTCAATCATCCTGGGAAGCTCAACAGACCTTTCAGGTAAGTTCAGATACGCAATCTTCGGTGCAAGCTCACCCGGATCAGCTGACCTTGACATTCAGAACCTTACAAACGGTCTTGAGACTGTAGCTCCTACCAAGGAAGGCGGCTATGTAGTTAACGACACAGTTGTTGATTCATTTGAAGATACTGACAACGATGACGGATCCAAGACATACACAATCAAGATCAAGGATGACCTTGTATTCTCAGATGGTTCACCTATCAAGGCTAAGAACTATCTCTACAGAGTACTTGCATTCTCAACTCCTGTAGCTGCTGAGGCTGCCGGCAAGGATCACAGAGCTCTCCTTCAGATGGTTGGTTTCGACGGATTCAACGCATACGACGGAACAAACGATGGTGTTGACGGAGCTTCTAAGGTTATGAAGGGTGTTCGTCTTATCGACGATTACACATTCTCTATCACAATAGATCCTCAGTACCTTCCTTACTTCTATGCGATCACATACGCTCAACTTTATCCTTCAGTTAAGGAGCTTTGGCTCGGTGATTTTGATATCGCTGATGACGGTGAGGGTTGCTACATTGAGGATGGCTTCTATGAGAAGAACGGTGACAGCTTCAAGATGGCTGCACACATCACAGAGTCTTCCAATAACACAGATACCAAGTATCCTTACTCAGGTCCTTACGTAGTTAAGTCCTTCGATGCAGGCGACAAGTCAGCAGTTCTTGAGATCAACGAGAACTTCAAGGGTAACTACGAGGGTGTTAAGCCTTCAATCCAGAAGGTAATCTACAAGAAGGTTATCGCTGAGACACAGCTTGAGGACTTCAAGGCAGGCGGTGTAGACGTTCTTGCAGCTATCACAGGTGGTTCTGCAACAGACGAAGCTATCGCACTTGCTGATGGTTCCGACGGCGCATATGTTTACACACACTATTCAAGAGCTGGTTATGGTAAGCTTGGCTTCCGTAACGACTTTGGTCCTGTACAGTTCACAGCA
>JAEEGL015817337.1_pt1 | contig 10459 bp, 12 predicted proteins | sample 9134231 | NCBI WGS metagenome assembly JAEEGL01 (sample SAMN16246548, study PRJNA631951) | gut metagenome | biome: gut microbiome; feature: rumen; material: fiber-attached | host: Bos | place: Iran: Karaj | collected 2018-10 | reverse complement strand
TTCTCCCGAACGTCCTCGCGACTGCAGAAGGCGAACCCACTTTGATAGAAAAGCTCTATCCATTCTTAGAGACCGCTGAACAGTGGGCAATCGATAATTTCCTTCCCGACGCAATCTTCAACGAAATCGCCGCCGACTCCGACCCATTCGGCCCAGGCGAGCGCCTCCGCTTCCCACTTGAGAAGCTAGTAGCCTGTCATGCCTATATGACCGCCATCCCATCTCTCGACCTTGTCCTCACTCCAAACGGCTTCGGTATCGTTTCAAATCAGACCATCGCCCCCGCATCTCGCGAACGTGTCGACGCCTTGATCTTCTCCATCGAGTCCCAACGCGACGCTGCCATCGAGGCCCTAGTCCTTCGCCTCTCTACCAATCAAGCCTGGCAGGAAAGCGACGCAGGAAAGTATTTCTCCGCCACTATGTTCCCATCGCTCAACCTCTGCCACCGCCTAGCTATTCGCGAGCACATCTGGGAATCATACCAGCAGCTCCACGCCCGCCTGATAAGAATCGAGACAGTCCTAGCCGACACATATTTCTCTCACGCCCAGATGCAGTCATTCCGGCAGACCGTCCTCACTCAATTCCGCAATGCCACACCCCTCGAAGAGCAGGTGATAAAATCCCTCCAGTCCTACGAACTCCAGCTCTTAACAGACACCCAAGTCCATCCCCAATGTTACTACGACTTAGTAAACATCATCCGCCAGCACCCCACGGAATTCCCCGCCTGGCACACTTCCGAAGTAGCCCAACTCTACACCCCAAAAATCTTCCAAAACAAAAAAAAATCCTCCGCTTATTGGTTCTAAGCGGAGGAATCTTATGGCTTAAATTAAAATAATTATATGAATTTAGGTTTATATTAATAATGTTTTCCTCCATATAGTATAAAATTCTATATTTTTCTTTTTTTTTTTGACTTTTCAAAAAAATAATGTATATTTGCAGAAGATATTTATATGCTATATTTGTTTTTAAACTATATAATAAGCCTAGATAATTATAACAATATGCTATTATGAGGAAGTTACTATTGCTTTTTTTTAGTATGCTCTTATTTTCTTGTCAATCAGATTACAAGAAGCTTGGAGAGGATGAAGATTATACCTATGGAGTGTACAAAACATTTGAAAAAGCAGAAAATGGATGTTATATTTTTACCTTTGAAAAGAAGCTAAAAACTGGTCGAAATACCGATGTTATTCGGCGTATACTTATGAGATCCAAACATATAGATGGTTATGCTGATTATTCATATTCTCTAATGAGAATAAAATATGATTTCCAAAATAATGAAGAAACAGTTGTATCGATGAGAGATTATAATAGTAGCGACAGTCTATTATATTCTAATGATGCGTTAAAGGATCATTTCGAATCTGTTTCTCCAGAAGATCCAAACTATGTTATCGCCAGAAAGCTAGTATTAAGAAGGTAAACACCAATTTACCGATTTAGAATTGTTATTGCTCTATCCGCAATATCTTCGTCAATTCCATTGAAAGGATTGACCACTAATAGTCTGGCCAGTTGATGCTCGTTGAAATTGCTTCCGTCAAGGTCATCTATGATTACATATTGGCATTCAACATCGCATTCGTTCAGCCATGCATCTATCTCATCTCCACGATTTCTTCTTATCTCTGGTGTTGGTGTGACATCTGTCACAAATCCAGGTAAGTCTCGATATTCCCACATATCGAGGAAATCTTTGTAGGACATGAAATATTTCCAAGAAGATGTAACTACTATATCCGCATTAGTCTTTTCAATAATCCTTGCAAGATTTCTAACGCAGTTAGGATCAAAGATGGTTCCAAAGGAGTCGTTTCCTGGAAGTCCATCTTTGCTAAGGATATGGTCATAATATGCCGTATCCATTACACCATCGAAATCAAGAAAGATAATCTTCATACTTTTGAAAAGATGTATTTTATTGTTTGGTTGAAATAGTCAACTTCAATTGATTCAAAGCAATTTATATGTGTTCTTTGATTACTATCACATAAATAAAACCCGTTTCCTTCTATTCCTTTATAAGAGTGTCTTATAAAGAGACCATTATCTTTTATTTTATCTCCAATATCTGGTATAGAATCCAAGTGCTTTTTAAATGATTCAAAATCTTTATTATTATCTATTACTATTAGGTTTTCATAATATCCCTCACGTGCAGTACGATATAGTTTGAATTGATTGCCTAAATCGAATCCAACAGCATCATTGACTAATCGAGATGCATCAAGTTTTTCCCGTGGAAGCTTATTATGAACTTCGCATTCAGTATAATATAGCCACCCGAATAATATTAATGGAGCAAATACCACCAATACAATTATTAGCATTATATAAAAAGGAAGAAAAAAGAATCCAACGGCAATGAGCATGATTGCAAGCAGTAATGCGACTTTCAATAATGCTCTTGTTCTCCAGACATTCACAAAAGGAATATCATCGGGAATTTCTTGATATTGATAACCTGGTGTAAAATCTATCATTATTAGGAAAATTTTAAATCTCTTTGAATAATTCTGTAAATCCAATAATTACATCATCCAATTGGTCTCTATAAATCAATCCCTCAATATATTCCTTTGGTATTGACTTGTAGCCAAACTTTGCTCCAAGAATTGCACAAGCTACTGCTGCATTGGTATCAGCATCACCACCTGCATTCACCACTGTAAGCAGCCCTTCTTCGAACGTCTTTGCATTCCAATATGCCCATAATGCTGCAGCCAGAGTCCTGAGCGTATAGCACATCGACTGTTCATTCTGTAGCTCCAAAGCTCGGATGTCACTATTCTTTGCCAAATCTACATATTCACAAATACGCTCATCATATTTCTTGCTTATGTCCATTATTTGGTGATATGTCAATTCCGTAGTGTCGTATACAAGTGAGTGTATTATCATCGAAACAATGACACATGAGCCCACACACCTAGGATCATAGTGTGTCAGCCTACAAATGTTCGCAGCACATTGTTCTACTGCTTTAGGAAACAGACCAACAATCGAAGTACGCATCAGTCCGCCATTAGCTGCTGACCTCTTGTTGCTCATTTCCCATACCTTTTTAGACACTTCAAGTGGATTCTCTACATAGTCACCAATTGTAAGTACTTTGTATGTATTTTCACCAATTCCCATCGGCTCACCCTCTGCCCATTCCTTAAAGTTTTGGGCGATACTGGTAAGATTTACGCCTTTGTCCTTGATTACTGCATTTGCTATACACAGCATCATATCAGTATCATCAGTCCAATCACCTACCTTCCACCTTTTCCTGTGCCTATCCTGGAATATGTCACTGTAGTCTTTTACACCATGGGGGTACTTCCAAGCCATATCTTCATCCGTCATGAACTCTGTACTTAATCCAAGTGCATCACCAATCGCTTGGCCATATATTACCCCTTTGAGTTTGTCATCTACCACCTTTGAATATATCTTATTTCCAACGATATCTTGCACAATCCCCATCCATTCATTATATAGATAGAATGGTCTTTTGTTTTCTAAATATTTAACACCAATCTGAAATTGGGTATATATTGAATCATTAATAAATAGATGATTTCCAAATCCTAAATATAGATATTGCCATCCGTTAGGCTTAGAGATACATCCCATTGTTCCTATACGTATATGAAATAGTATTGGGCAAAATTCAAACACAGCCTGCAGAGAGATGTTGTCATAAAGAGGATTTGCAATGTATACTTCTCCCTTATTTGTTACAATCTCAAAATTACCAGGCTCCCCCATAGCTCCAGATTCCGCTATAGATAAAGCCACAACTTCATTCAATTGATAATCTTTATAGTTATCTTTCGTTATCTTTATAAATTCTGTTCCCATTTGCTTATGTCATCATATTAAAACACAAAATACTCAGAATAAACTAGCTTGTTACTTCTTACTCATTGAATTATACCGGTATGCCCATTTTATAATTCTGACTACATATTTGATAATAATAACACCGACAAATCCTATTATTCCTACTTGCACCACTGCACCATGTGATTCTTCTTTAATGTAATAGTAATAATCATTGAACCAGTTTTCGCTAAAAGATATTTTTACGGAAAATATAAATACAAAACTACATAATAAATATATTGGAAAATAGAATAGTAATGTTACATAAGTATCTTTCAAAAGATTCTTAATAATCTTTATAAATAAAACTATCGCTTCCGCGGTTCTTGTTTTCAATGAGATGTTTCCCGCTAAAATTTTTCCGTTACTATCTATCTTCGAGTCCTCTATTTTTTTGGGATACTCTTCTTTGGTCTTTAAATTGACCTCATCTTTGAGAACTTCATTATTTAAAAGCTCAAGTTTACTTCCACAATATTTGCAATACTGCGAATCGTCTTCTATATTTTTTCCACAATGCTTACAATACATATTATCTCACAATTTGGGTATATATAAATCTAATATTTAATATAATTATCTAATAAAACTGAGTTCCATTCTATATTTTTTTGAACCATTTATATCAAATAGCTGACTAAATTTATTAAAACCAAACTTTTCAAAATATTGATATTCAGAAATTGCACAATAATATACTAATCCTATTTTACCTTGCTGTTTTAAATCAGAAATTAATTTGTTTAATAGCTGTCCATATTTATCAGGATTATAAGAATCATCATCTTTTAATCTTAAAAGAATAAACCATTTACCATTTATATCGCAATGTGAACTTTCGTACTCATTTATCGGATAAAAGAATTTATTATCATTAAATACTCCATATGCATAGGACAATATAGATTGGTTAACTTTATAAACCCAAAAACCATCAGGATTATTGTGGAATCTAGCCTTTATTATTTCTTTGCTTAGAGCAGCACTAGATCTGTATATTCCTTCTGTTTCAAGACAAATACGTTTATAATCATCAATGGTAGCCTTCATCGCCCCATTTCCTTTAAGATTACCACTTACGCTATCAAAATCATCAATTTCATTTGGAGAGAAAAGTGATTGAACTATCATATTACATAATTCAGTCATACTGCCGAATTCGATATAATTCTTCGTTTCGACATCAAATCTAATTAATGTGTCAAAATGGTCGTATTCATATGGTTTACCTTCCTTGTTACATAATATTTTTCCATCCGTATCGTATTTATGGCGTTTATTACCATATGAACCATATTTATAAAATATATAATGGACCAATCCAAAATGATATTTTTTTCTTGGATTATATATTTCTTCTGGGATGGAAGGAAGAGTGAGTGAATTATCAACTATTCCTCCATCATTTACATGAAACAATGCCAATACATCTTTAACATATTCAGAATCGAAAATGTCAACCCAATAATTATCTTCCCATAAACAATTACTAGTCATTTTAGCGTGAACATATTTTCTCCCAGAATTTGGTCTACCATTGGGGACTACTCCTATTGACAAATAATTTAGTCTATAAATCAAATGAGATGGTTCATATTCTTTTTTAAGAATAGGTATTCCTCTATTATCATATTTAATATTGTTGTTTAATCCTTCAAGATTAATTGCTATGTTTTTAACGTTATTAAAAATATTAATTCTTTCATTATATTCTTGGCCTTTCAAAGCAATATCATTGCATAGATATTTGTAGCCATAATACATGTCTTCTTGTGTCAATTCGGAGAAGAGTAGTTGTTCATATTTTGTAACTTCAATACATTTTTTTGTGATATCATTAAAATTCTCAATGTATCCTTTGATTAAAGAAGTATCGTCACTTTCAATAATATTCTCTAAATTAAGGTTTTCCGCATAATAAGTCCAATTATAGCTACCCGTAATAACCAAATCGTCAATTATACAATATTTATTATGCATTTTCTTTTCCTTAGAATAAAACAATCTTCCGCCAGATTCGATTAAAAGAGAAAAATTAAGTGCATATTCGTTTCTATTTATATAGTCATCCAAAATGATTACACATACATCCATTCGTTTTTTACAACACCTAAGGATTTCTTTAAAAAGAACCTCATTTGTAAACCAAGCAACAGCAAGAAATACTCTTGATTTCGCAGCTGACAATCGCTCCAAAATAATTCTTTCAATATTGTCAAAATGAACTTCAATCATAATAATAGTATCTTTGTTCGGCAAATTTACGAATAATTTCCATACTATCATTTTTTTTCAATAAAAAAATAGAAAATTGCTAAGAATATTGGAAAATAACACAATTAAAATTATGTCTTTTACTATCATTCAATCCTTTCCTACCTTTGCCCACATGCAAATATTAAACATCACAATTCCCACAAGCTGGTCCGACCTCACCGACCATCAGCTCCACCTAGTCTACACACTCTTCGCAGATGAATACACCTCTGCAGAAGTCAAAGCCCTGTGCCTCCTAAAGTGGAATCACCTGAAAATCGCCGCCACCCTACAAAATGGCCGCTTCCTGATAAAGTCGGGTAGGAGAGCCGTAGTCCTCACCGCCCACCAAATAAGTACCGCAGCAAGCACTTTGGACTTTTTGGACACAATCCCGTCCAACCCCATTCGTATCTTACGAATAGGCAAGCACCGCGCTGCTGCAGCTGACTTCGAGAAAGTTCCCTTCGAGCAATACCTTTATATCGAAAACCTGTTTCAAGGCTACCTCAACACCCAGCGTCCAGAACTCTTGCAGCAAATTGCAGAAGTTCTGTATGACTGCCCACACCTTCACACCACAAAGGCCCACCTTGTCGGCATATTCTACTGGATAGCTTCACTCAAACAGTACTTCGCACGCGAGTTCCCGAACTTCTACCGACCCGCAACCCCCGCCTCAGAAGCTAACCTCCTGGGTGCCCCCGAACAGTCCACGTACTCCCAGCTTCGTGACTCCACGAACGCCATGATCCGTGCCCTCACTGGTGGTGACATCACTAAGGAATCCCGCATCCTGAAGATGGATACTTGGCGCGCCCTCACCGAGCTTGATGCCAAGGCTCGCGAAGCCGAAGAGCTCCGCAAACTCACACATCATAAAAACTAGAATGCTATGCTCCAATTTCATCCAATCACACCACAACAGCAAGAGATTGTCCCCACTGATCGTACATTCAACTGGGACGCCACTTCCTTCTTCGAATCCCTTACCCAGAGAAATAAGTTCGCCCAGTCTAAAGGCTTTACGTTCTGCCGTGTTTCAGGGCTCTCCGGCTTCGAGGAAACACTTTCGAAAATGCTCACCCATAAATCCTTCGTCTGTGTCAGTGACATTTCCCAAGGCTTCACCGACATCAACAACACTCCGCACACACGCCGCGTAAAAACAGTTTTCCTCGCTATGCGTCACACCATCGACAACATGAAGGCCCGCCAGTCTTGTATGGACACTATGCGCGAGCTCTTCCGCCAGTTCATGTCTGTCCTTATCCTGGAATCCACTCGCCTGCAGCAGAACAACGTCTATATCGACCCTCGTATTTCATTCCAGGAGATCGACCGTTATTTCTTCTCTGGCTGTGCCTGCGCCTACTTCCAGATTGCCGTAGATACTTATACCGACCTTCAGTACAATCCAGCCGACTGGTCAAAATAATCCCTTCCCAAAATGGACCACATTACCGAACAATCCGCCCAAGAAGCCCGTAAGAAATTTGTCAATGCCTTCAACGACACCATGCTCCGCATCTGGCAAGAGCAAATCACCCTGCTCGACGTCATCGACACTGGCCACCTTCTCCATTCTGTCAAAGCCCTCCCAGTCAGAGCGGACGGTCGTTTTATAGAAATCGGCCTGTCCCAGCTCTTCACCGAATACGGCCTCTGGCAGGACTTTGGTACAGGAAAAGAAATCCCCCGAGGAAACAGTGGCGACATCGGCCGCGAGAAGCGCCGAGTCGCCAAACCCTGGTTCTCCAAGAAGTATTATTCCTCAGTCCTCAATCTCCGCGACTTCCTAGCCGAAAACATCGGCCAAGAATTCACCGGCCTAGTCTGCGAATCCCTCGACGACACCTACCGCCGCTACCACCACTAGCATAATAAATGTTAACAATATTATGAAATAATGTATTGAAATGTGCATTATATAAGCACTCTGGACAATTTTATTAATTTCACTTCTGTACTAAGTGTATATGATGTGTCACTTTAGTAAGAGTGATTGTTATTATATTATCTATAATAATTATCATATTCCGAAGGCAAGTTTTCTATTTGTTGTTTCTGTATTTTCTTCATCTGATTATTAATATCTTCCATTTGTGAATTAAAGTCGTATTCTTTTCCTGTTATGGTATTACTGTAGGTAATTTCACTTCGATGGGTTTGAATAGGGGGCTGATAGTATTCCGTTTTATAATACTTATCATGTGAACAGCGTGAAATTGATATTATTGAACCAATAAAAATCACGATAAGAACAATAAAGAAAAAAACTTTAGACTTTATAAACTTGATTAGTTGTGAGTCCTTTCCCTTATAACTTTTTCTATAGAATAGAAATCCCCATATTGCAAGTGGTACTCCAATAACGTAAACAATGAACTCTGAAATATCATAATAGCTATATTCTTCCCAAGGAACATCAGCAAACGGTTGAAAATAACTAGCTGCATCATCAGATTTGTCTCCAGAATACAAACAATATAAATTAAGCACAATCCATATTCCATAACCAAATAATAGCCATTTGGTCTTATCAGAAAAATTGATTTTAATAGAAGGTATTTCTATAACATTACCTTTTGCTGATAACTTTTTATTATCTGATTCTGCATACTTAGTTGAATCAGACAGAACATCTTGTTTTCCACCACAATGCTGACAGAACTTTGAATCATCAGCGATTTCCTTTCCACAATGCTTGCAATACATAATACCGAGTTATATTTTTAATCACTTCCTTTTACCAAATACATTTTTTCTTTCTTATCTGTGAGATAGAAATTTGTACCATTATTCTTATAGTATATTATGCTATCAAAGCTTTTATCCCAGCCATTATCAGCTTTCAATTTTATCATTCTGGTCTTTTTTTTGTTTGCTTCGCCAATTGTAAAAGATCCAATCTTTACAGCATCAATTATTGAAGTATCATTCTCAACAGTATAGTATTTGAATTCAAACCGTCCATTCTTATGGAAGAATATGTTAACGGCACTAGCCTCATGTGGTTTAAACCAATATCCATACAATATTGAATCATCATATATTTCAGTAGAATCAAGCTCTGCACAAAGAAAATCGTAAATGGCCCGGGTCGATTTGGTTTCGCCTATCAAGTCACCTATAGTCAGGGTAGATGTTTTCATCATTTCATAATCTCCACAGCCGATAGTTTCCTCATTATCCAGTTTGTTCCTTGAGGAACTATTCTTGCAGGCAGTTATTGATAACCCTGCAAACAATACAATTGCTAAACTAAAAAACTTAATATTCATTATTATTACAAATCATCATCTTCTTCACTAAAGGCTATTCCTATTAGGAATAAATCTGTATAATCTATCCCAATCATAAAATGACTCTGTAAGTATTCTCTACTCAATGTTATTCCAACGTTTGAATCTTGATATTCTATAATATCTCTATCACTATTTGTTTTTTTAAATTGGCTATATTTTCGCTGCAATGACATTGATAAATTTTCAAAGCATAAATCCATTTCCTCTTTGGTCATATCAAAATCACTATTTGAATATGAGATTCTAAAGACAGTGTTTTTATAAAAAGTGTAAATAGTTGATGACCAAGAAATACCACCAAAGGCTCTTTCTTTATTACAAAGAATAGCATCATATACTCCAACTTTTCGAAATGAATATGGTATTCTTTTATTTTTTAAATAGTTTACAACTTCTTGTTTTTTTGTCTTGCCCAAAACAATTCCATCTATATTTCTCTTAATCTGTCCATATGAGATAAGAGGAATTAAAGAAATCAATAGTATAAAAACTTTATTCTTCATATTTCATTCGTTTAATTAGTTATTTGGTGCAAATATAGAAATTTTTCTCCATATTTCCAAACAGGATAGTAAAAAAACAATGTTTACCAATAAAATAATCGTGTCTTTTCAAATCCTCCCCCCAATATTTACCTTTGCCATCGAACTCAATTCATCACGTATATGACAAAAGAAACACGTACCGATATACAGATATATTCTGCAATCGCAATGCTCTTTGCTGGCATCGCACTCGCCTCTGCAGGCTTCATCGTACCGCCAACTGGCGAAATCTCTGATTCCGTCCTGCTGTTCTTCGCACAGTGCCTGATTTATGCCGGCTCAATCTTTGGCGTAAGTATCTATATTCACACCAAGTTCGCCGAGCTTAAATCCGAGATCGACTCAAAAGAAGAAGGAGGCCTGGAATGAGAGAGATTAACAGAATAATCTGCCACTGCACAGCCACTCCCGAAGGCCGTAGCCTGACAGTCGCCGATATCAAGCGTATGCACGTTG
>JAEEGL015739933.1_pt1 | contig 10459 bp, 6 predicted proteins | sample 9134231 | NCBI WGS metagenome assembly JAEEGL01 (sample SAMN16246548, study PRJNA631951) | gut metagenome | biome: gut microbiome; feature: rumen; material: fiber-attached | host: Bos | place: Iran: Karaj | collected 2018-10 | reverse complement strand
GAACGCGTCTTCCTTGGTCATCTCCGCTACGCGACCTTAGGGAAGAACGACGCGGCTTTCTGCCATCCCTTCGTCCACCAGGCGAGCGAACTGGAGCATACGCTTCTCCTTGCGGGCAACTTCAACTTGACGAACACGGCGGAACTCTTCGAGACTTACAGTCGGCAGGGCGAGTTCCCCACAAGCAAGGCCGATGGCTACCTCCTCTGCGAGATGATAGCCAAGGAACTGACGGGTGAGAATTTTAGCCGTGTAGAACGTGTAGATCGTGTAGAGGTTTCTCCAAGTTCTCCACGTTCTACACGGACCAATAATCCAATTGCCGCCGCGCTGTCGAAGGTTTTGCCTCAGCTCGACGGCGCGTGGACACTTTGCGGCATGACCGGTGACGGCTGGGCCTTCGCCACGCGAGATCCGTTCGGCATCCGCCCCGGCTATTGCCTCATCGATGACGACGTGGTCGTTGTCGCGAGCGAGCGCCCAGCCATTCAGGCGGCCTCCAACGTTCCCCCCGAAGCCGTCACGGAGCTCCCGCCCGGCTCCGCCCTCCTCGTTTCGCCCGATGGCACCGTCTTCTCGTCACTCGTCACTCGTCACTCGTCACTCGTCACTCCCCATCCCTGCGCCTTTGAGCGCATCTACTTCTCCCGTGCCAACGACGCCGACATCCACCGTGAGCGCAAAGCTCTCGGCGCCGCGCTTCTGCCGCAGATCCTCAAAGCAGCAGATACGCCGCTCGAGGACATCTTCTTCTCCTACATCCCCAATTCTGCCCAAGTCGCCTTCCACGGACTACTGGAGGAGTTGTTCAGGAATGTTTTTTCGACAGGATTAACAGGATTGACAGGATTCACGGACGCCACAAATCATGTTAATCCTGTAAATCCTGTCAGAAACATCCCACGCTTCGGCCAGATCGCCGTCAAGGACGCTAAATTCCGCACCTTCATCGCGGACGCCGCCGCCCGTAGCGAATTCTACAAGCACGTCTACGACGTCACCTACGGTCTTGTGCATCCCGGCAGGGACACCCTCGTCGTGCTGGACGACTCGATTGTGCGCGGCAACACGATGCGGAACGCGATTCTCCCGATGCTCGACCGCCTTGGGCCTAAACGCATCGTCATCGCCTCCTCCGCCCCGCCGATCCGCTATCCGGATTGCTACGGCATCGACATGTCGACCCTCGGCGAACTCGTAGCCTTCCGCGCCCTCGTGAACCTCCTTGGAGCAGACGCCGAGGCCGAACTGCAAACGACGTTGGCGGAAATGTCCCAAACTTTGTTTTCTTCGACAGGATTAACAGGATTTACAAGATTGGAATCAGAAGATAATCCTGGTAATCCTGTAAATCCTGTCAAAACACTCCCCTTCACCTCGCTCTATGGCCGTTTCACGGACGAGGAGCATTGCGCCGAAATCGCACGCCTTCTCACACCCCCGGGGATGAAGGCCGAAGTCAAGGTTGTGTTTCAGAGCGTTGAGAACTTGCGAACCTGCCTCCAACCTTCAACTCTTCAACTCTTCAACTCTTCAACTGTCGCCGATGGCGTCGGTTCCGACGCCATCGGCGACTGGTACTTCACGGGCGACTATCCGACACCCGGGGGCTACAAGGTGCTGCGCAAGGCCCTTGAGAACTATTTGGAATGCAAAACCGAACGATCGTATTGAACTGGCTGGGAAAAGGATGCGGCGGGGACTCGTCAGGGCCACGATGCTGACACTGCGGTAGGACGGATGCCTTTGCTGATTTTAGCCTCGGGCGTGTTACGGCTTCAGCGCCGAAACCGGGCAGATGACGATACCGTCTTCAGGGCGCGTGTAGGCGTATTGGCCAACGGCGGTCAATACCATTTTGAATGCCATTCTCCCAGTTCTGGTTTCGTCGATTTGCGAGGCCAGTCTGTACCATTCCGATTCGGAGAAGTCAACCCGTTCGGCGAAATGTGGTGGTTCCGTTCGGTTAAATGTGACGATTTCGTTCGGTGAAATGTGGCATCTTGAAACCTTCCTCCAGACGACCTAGCAAGCGGGGTAATTCCTGTAGCAGTCTTGGCAATCGCCACAAGTGGATTCATGTCGCCATTAATCATATTATTCAAATTTTGGAAAAACAGACAAAAGGGATTCATTTTGTGCTAAGATAATAATGCGTTTGTTTTAGTGTGCTGTCACATGGCATGTACGCTATAATTGCGCGAAACAATTTGTTGCATCTGCAACGTCGTCTAACGGAAACCTGAGAAACTTCCAACTTCAGGACGGCATGGGCAGAGGATGCGCCATGATGTGTCCTCTTCCGTGTTTCCTGAAAGGCTTTCTCAGGGCCCCCGTTAGAATACATGGTCGAGGACGCAGTTTTTTGTCCTTTCCGTTCTCGACCTACCACTAACAGAAAAGGGCTCGCGAGAACGGAAAATGGCTAATGCGCAACTAAAAGGCCTGACAATCGATCAGGTAAACGCCAGTCGTGCGAAAAATGGACGTAATGAACTAACCCCTCCGCCGCGCACTCCCCTATGGAGGCAGTGGCTGGAAAAGTTCAACGACCCGACAATAATAATTCTTTGCGTTTGCGCCGGCATTGCCGTGATGTTGGGTCTTCTCAAAGGCGAGATACCGTGGGATGGTGTTGCCATATTCGTGGCCGTTGCCATCGCGACTGCTGGCGGGACTTGGAGTGAGTACAAGGCGGACAAGGCGTTCGAGCTTCTCAAGAAGGACGGTGATCGCGTTCCGGTAAAAGTCAGACGCGGCGGTGCGTTTCATGTTATTCCCTCAACGGAGATTGTCGTTGGAGACGTCGTTCTGCTGGAAAGCGGAGACCGAGTCCCTGCAGACGGAACGATTGCAGAAGCTCTCGAAGCGAGATTCGACGAATCGCTTATGACTGGCGAATCCGAAGCTGTCCCTCGCGGGGTTGGACAAAAAGCGACTGGCGGCACATACCTTGTGGCAGGAAGCGCGACGCTTGTTATCGACAAAGTCGGAGACAATACGGAACTCGGCCTTCTCGCCAGTGCTCTCGGCACTCCATGGGCCTGCTCGGACGAATCCCACTCCAAACGCTACCGAGGAGAGGGAAAATGCGAAATCTGCGGCAAGGAGCTTGAACCATGCGAGGAACCTCCTACTCCGCTCCAGAAGCGTCTTGCCGGCCTCGCGGACAGCATCAGCACATGGGGAACCTTCGGAGCCGTCCTCATATTCGTCGCCCTTGTGGGATGCAAAGTTGTGGCCGACTGCCGCGCTGCGGAGGCCGTTTGGACAACAACTCTGATCTCGGCCAAGGTTTGGCCGCTTCTCGTTTTCGCCGTCCTAGGCGTAGCGGGCCTTAAGGTCCTTGGCGTTGAAAACAAAAAACTCTGGGTCGGCGTCTGGCTCGCGGCGATAGCGATTGCCGTCGCTCTGGCCTGGGTGTCTGGAAGCGAATCGCTTCTCGCGGTCCAAGCGGTGATGCAATACTTCATGGTTGCGGTCACCATCATAGTCGTGGCAGTCCCTGAAGGTCTTCCTCTGGCCATCGTCATAGCCCTCGGCCTCGGCATGAGAAAGATTCGCGAGGACAACAATCTTGTTCGCAAGATGGTGGCAACCGAGACGATTGGATCAGCAACCGTCATCTGCTCGGACAAGACTGGAACTCTCACCCTTAATAGAATGAGCGTTGTCGAGACGGCTTTCGCTCCCGGTGCCGACGAGAAGCGGCAAAAGGAGCTTTCGGCCCTTGTCTGTGCTTTGGACTCGACTGCGGAACTGGAAAAACGGGACAACGGCGAGTTCCCGGCTGGCAACCCGACTGAGTGCGCCCTTCTTGTGTGGATTCGTTCCAATGGGTTTGACTACTCCGCGCTTCGCACGAAGACCTCTGTCCTCGACCGTCTCGCATTTTCCGCGGAGCGCAAGCGGATGTCCACGCTTGTAAAAGGCGCGGAGGGTCCTGTGCTTCTTGTCAAAGGCGCCCCCGAGCGCATTTTCGAGCGTTGCAAGAATGTCCCAGATACCATTCGTTCCGCAGTTGAGGCGATGGCATCCAAGGCCGTCCGCGCACTTGCGCTGGCGTACCGCCCAATGCCTAAGGGGACGACGAAGATAACGGAGGCAGACGAAAGGGACCTGGATGTCATCGGCGTCGTTGGGCTTGCCGACCCCGTACGAGATGACGTCCCCGATGCAGTGGCGCAGTGTGCCGCTGCCGGAATCGACGTAAAGATGGTTACGGGTGATCATCCTGTGACCGCACACGCCGTTGCAGAAAAAGTCGGAATGCTCAAGGCAGATGACCTTGAAATGACTGGTGAGACATTTGAAAAGACATCAGACGAGGAACTCTTGCCGATTCTTCCGCGCCTCCGTGTCATTGCCCGTGCCAAGCCCCAGACGAAAGTGCGCCTAGTCGAACTACTGCGGCGACGAGGCGATGTTGTGGCGATGACCGGCGACGGAACGAACGATGCCCCGGCGCTTCGAGAGGCCGACGTAGGCATTTCCATGGGGCTTCGTGGCACAGATGTTGCCAAGCAGGCATCTGACATCGTCCTCACCGACGATAACTTTGGAAGCATCCTCAAGGCCGTGCACTGGGGACGTACGCTGTATGAAAACCTTCAGAAGTTCGTCCAGTTCCAGCTCACGGTGAATCTTTCGGCCCTTGGAATCGCATTCGTGTCGCCCATCGTGGCGACGCTCTTCCCGGATGCCGGATTCGAAATCCAGCCGCTCACAGTCCTGCAGTACCTTTGGATCAACCTCATCATGGACACTTTGGCCGCGATAGCCTTCGGCCTTGAGCCTCCGCGCCGCGAAACGCTCACCATGCCGCCGAAGAAAGCCGACGAACCCTTCCTCACGCGAACCATGCTCCAGAACATCTGTGTGCTTGGCATCTATTTCATCGTGCTCATTCTCGCGGTCGAAGCCTTTGATTTGCTGGGGCTTGGCGCATGGAAAGGCAAGATAGAACCCGAACGCTATGAACTCATGAAGGCGTCCGTCGTCTTCAACTGCTACGTCTGGTTTCAGATATTCCACATGTTCAACGCTCGCAGCGTACGCAGCGGGGCCTCTGCCTTCGCCAACATAACGAAGAGCCGCAGTTTCTTCGCAATCATGGGCTTCGTAGCCGTCGTCCAGTTCGCGTTGATTCAGTTCGGCGGCCCCGCGCTCCACACGGCACCGCTTCCATTGGCCGTCTGGTTCAAGATCCTGGGTCTCGGCGTCACCGCCGTGATCGTAGGAGAAATTTTGCGCGCCTTCCAGCGCGCGGGTTCTCGCGCCAAGTGATTTTCACCTCAACCCCACCAACAACCAAGAAAGGACTCACATCATGGCAATCAACCTCCAAAAAGGACAACGCGTCGACATCGGACTAAACCATGTCATTGTCGGACTCGGCTGGGATCCGAACACTAGCGGCGGCGAAGACTACGATCTCGACGCCTCCGCGTTTATGCTCGGAGCTGACGGAAAACTCCCACAAGACGAGTATTTCGTCTTTTACGGAAACCAGACTTCGGCGGATGGCGCCGTCGCATCGAGCGGCGACGACACCTCGGGAGGCAACAGCGACGGTGGCGATGATGAATCCCTTGACGTGCGCCTCGACAAAGTTTCACCACAGGTACAGGAAATAGTGTTCGTCGTGACGATTTATGAGGCTATCAAGCGCCGCCAGAACTTTGGGCAGGTTCGCAACGCATACATACGCATCGTAAACGCTGACAACAACGAAGAGGTCTGCCGCTACGATTTGGATGAGGACTTCTCCACGCAGAATGGAGTCGAATTCGGCCGCCTCTACCGTCGGAATGGCGCATGGCGCTTCGAGGCAATGGGCAACGGCTCTGTCTGCCGCAGCCAGTTTGGCCTCGAAGACTATGTTGCCAAGTACAGCAAATAGGAGACTGTCATGGCCATCAATCTCAACAAACTCCAAAAAGGACAGACCATTGTCCTTGAAAAAAAGACATTCGATTTGTCCAAGGTCACAATCGGTCTTGGCTGGAAGGTACGCGAAAAGAAACAAGGTTTTTTCGCCACGCTTTTTGGAGCCAAGGACGAGGCAGAGTATGATCTTGACGCCATTGCGTTTCTCATGAACGCTCAGGACAAGGTCGTCAGTCTCGGCAATCAGCTTCGCAACGGGGACGTTGTTTTCTTCAACAGCCAGAAGCACCCGTCCGGCACCGTCTGGTCGTGTGGCGACAATCTCGTGGGTGGTGACGGCGCAAGCGATGACGAGCAGATTGTCTGTCTGCTCGACAAGGTTCCGGCGCGTTACGCGAAAATCCTGTTCCTTGTGAGCATCTACCAGGGGCTTCAACGAGGACAGCGGTTTGGAGAAGTCCAGGGCGCATACATCCGCGCCGTCGATGCACGAGGCAAGGAAATCGCCCGCTATGAACTGAGTGAAGAAGATGGCGCCGCTGATGCGCAAACCGTCATCTTTGCCGAACTGTATCGTCACGGAGAAGACTGGAAGTTCCGTGCAATCGGGACGCCCCGCCGCACGGCCTCGTTCGTCGATGTTCTCAAGGACTATGTAGTCCAATAACCCACACCCAACCACCATCCTGCAACAAAAAGGAGTTAACCCCATGCGCAGACTACCCGTATACCTACTCGTCGATGTTTCCGGCTCTATGCTCGGAGAAAAGATTGAATCCGTCAAAAGCGGAATCCAGATGCTTGTAGCGACACTTCGCAAAGACCCCCAGGCTTTAGAAACCGCTTACCTTAGTGTCATCACATTCGGCAGCAATGCCACCCAAGTAGTGCCGCTCACCGAGCTGGCCGCATTCCAACAACCAGAACTTACGGCTGGGGGCATGACAGCAATGGGTGAAGCACTTGAACTGCTATGCAAGTGCGCCCAGAACGAAGTCGTCAAGACTACTGCCGAGCGCAAGGGTGACTGGCGCCCGATGGTATTCATTTTTACCGATGGAATGCCTAACGATGATGTGCAGAAAGGTATTTCCGCTTTACGGTCAATGAAGTGGGGAATTACGGTTTCTTGCGCCGCTGGTCAAGATGCTGATACAACGTTCCTCGATAAGGTCACACCCGAATGTGTTGTTAAGTTGGAGGTCGCCGACTCCGCATCGATATCCGCTTTCTTCAAGTGGGTGTCCAGTTCTGTTTCGACTTCCTCCAAGAGCGTAAACGAGACTGGTAAGGATGTGCAGGGACTAGACCAGCTTCCTCCACCTCCTCCGGAAGTCAAGATTGTATAGCTTGAGGCTAAAACCGTGAGAAGGCAACCCGTCTATCTCCTTCTCGACACATCCGGGTCGATGCGTGGCGAGCCGATCGAGGCCGTGAAAAGCGGACTTGCGTCGCTCCTCGCCACGCTTCGGCGAGACCCGATGGCACTCGAGTCCGTCTGTCTGTGCGTCATCACCTTCGACCGTCAGGCAAGGATGCTGTGTCCATTGACACCCATCGAGACGATGCCCATGCCAGACATCGATGTGCCGGATGACGGTCCGACAATGTTAGGGGCCGCGCTAGAACTCGCCATGCATAGCGTGGGGAAAGATCTGATCCGTCGCACGGAGACCGTCCGCGGCGACTACAAGCCCATCTTGTTTGTCATGACGGATGGGAAACCGTCGGACATTGCCCTCTACAAGCGGATGTGCGAGGAAGTTCGCAAGGGACCGTTCGCCGCAGTCGTTGCTTGCGCCGCTGGAACGCGGGCAAGCCAGGAGCATCTCAAGATGCTTTGCGACACCGTTCTGATCTTGGACACAGCAGACGGAACGCAATTCCTAACCTTCTTCAAGTGGGTGTCGAGTACCATAGGCGAGACTGCCAGATCGTCACTCGCCCTCGGCACGAGCCTTCCTCCTCCACCGCCGGAAATCGCCCCGCCCGTATAACTGCATAATAAATAAGGAGTAATTCTGAAATGGCCAGCAACGACGATGTTCAACCAACCTCATCAGGCATCAATGACAAAACGGCCCCATCGCGTGACGTCTCCGTTACTGACGAAACGATACCGGCTGGCAATCAGCACTGTGCCCCAACCTCAACACCCATCCATGACACAGCGACGCCCGCCACGGAGGATCCGGTTTGTGAGGTCGTAACAACGCCAGACAAACCTGAGATGTCTAAAACACCATCGGTCAATGCTGGCAAATTAACACCAATGGAAATCGGCAAGCCATTCCAGACAAGGCTTCCCAATGTGACGCTTCCCGGTCCTGCGGACGGCATCGTGTTTTCGCTGGACAATCTGGGCGTTCCGTCCGGTGACATTCTGTCGGAGGAGAAAGATTTTGACGTCGCAAGAATCAGAATTTCGGATGGACTGCTTACCGTTTTCCCAAAACTGGAAGGCGAACATGCTCTTCCCATACCCATCCAGACAAAGGACGGGAAAATGTTTGTGACGACATTCCTCCTCACGGTCAATCCCGATCCGAAATCACTTTGGAAAGACATTCCCGTCCCGGAAGGGACCCCGTTTGCCAAGCCTAATAAAGAGGCATTCCATTCTGATGATGGTGCCATGCGAATCGTCGCCGCCAGCCAGCGTGGGCGGACGCATGCACAGCAGGGAACATGCCGTGATGACGACATGGCGTTTTGGTCTGATCCAGCCACGGGACGCTACATCCTCGTCGTGGCGGATGGTGCAGGCAGTGCCAGATTTTCCCGCGAGGGATCAAAAATCGCCGTAGAAACGACCGTTCAGGAGTTGTCAGGGAAACTGACCGATGCGGTATGGGACAGCGAGGGGGGCGACTTCACGAATGATGGGAATGTGTGCAAGGTTCTCGTTGCCGCCGCGAGAACTGCTGTCGGCGCAATTGACGCATTTGTGAAAGAACGGAAGACAGACCTTGGGTCATGTCTGGCGGACGCCTCGCTGAAGGACTTCAACACTACACTCCTCATTGCCGCTGTAAAGCGCTATCCGGACGGATCTATCCGCTGTGCCACATTCTCCATTGGTGATGGCGCAATCGCTTGGTGGCAACCTGAGAAGGCTCGGCTCCTGTGCGCACCGGACGGAGGTGAGTTCAGCGGCCAGACGAAATTCCTCACAACGCTTTCCGTCTGGAAGGATTCTTACGACGTCATCCAGAAAGCCCGTTGCTTTACATTCCAGAAAACGCCGGACGAGGTCCGCGCTGGCCGCTTCTTCCTAATGACTGACGGCGTTTCCGATCCCTTTTTCGAGACAGACAATCTCCTCCGCAATCAGGCCGAGTGGGACAAGTTTCACAACGAGCAGCTTTCAGAGTTGCAACTCTTTTCCGAATCAGGCGAAGATGCCGCCGCCGCTGCTGCGACTCGCCTCCTCGAGTGGCTTTCATTCTGGTCTGTAGGCAACCATGATGATCGAACAATTGCCGTCCTAGGCGTATCTCCTCTTCATCCAGTTCTGTCAAGGAATGAGTGTTCCGATGAAGAAGCGGCAAAACCTGGTTTTCTAGCAAAACTATTCGGGCGTTAACAGAAGGAGTCTGTCATGCCAAACAAAGGGGATCGAATCAAGGTTCAATCGAAATCCGGCAAGACCTATGAATACGTCTGGACCGACACGCCAGCCGAAGGCGGAATGAAAATTGTATTCTTCGCGCCTGACAAGTCCTATGTCGTCACGTTCTTTAAGACGCCGCAGGACGCCAACGCCATAGACCGTTTGGAAAATCTCGTCGGCGTCTATCGCGAACGCATTATTAACCAAGTCGGCGGGGACTACTGGAAAAACATCTACTGTTGGCCGACGGACATCGTACAAGACCCCGCACTCGGCATAGGCCTTGTGGTACCACCCTACCACAAGCAATTCTTTTTCACACATGATGGCTCAATTCCTCTCAAGGGCGAGGAGAAGATAGGCAAATGGTTTACGACACCTGATCGCCGTTTTGGTCTCCTGTGTCAAAATGAAATCGGCGACTGGCTATGCTACTTCAACATCTGCCGATTGCTCGCACGCGGTTTCAAGTGGCTGCACAGGGTCGGTCTTGCACATTCCGACCTTTCCTACAAGAATGTCCTCATCGATCCTGTGACGCAGTCCACTGTCATCATAGACATCGACGGTCTGGTCATTCCAGGAAAGTACCCGCCGGATGTTCTAGGAACTCCGGATTTCATCGCTCCAGAGGTCTTTCAGACAATGGGGGTGTCGAGCGAGGAAAGGGTGCTACCGGGCATTTTGACGAATCGACATTCACTTGCGGTATTAATTTACCAATTGCTTCTCTGCCGCCATCCACTTCGCGGAAAGAAAATTTGGGACAAAGACGACGCGCCCCGCGACGAGATATTAACCATGGGCGAAAAGGCCCTTTTTATCGAACATCCAACCGACAGGCAGAATCGCTACTCTGTGGATTGGGTCAAGGATGACAACCCCAAATCAAAGTGGCCGTTCCTCTTCCCATGGATGGACCTTGACAAACTCCCCTACACGATTCTTGGACCATAT
>JAEEGL015509697.1_pt1 | contig 10459 bp, 11 predicted proteins | sample 9134231 | NCBI WGS metagenome assembly JAEEGL01 (sample SAMN16246548, study PRJNA631951) | gut metagenome | biome: gut microbiome; feature: rumen; material: fiber-attached | host: Bos | place: Iran: Karaj | collected 2018-10 | reverse complement strand
TCGATCATGCATACCAACAATGAGATCGGTGCACTGATGCCGATCGCAGAGGCGGGCGCATTAATCAAGAAAAAGAATCCGAACGCCCTGTTTCATGTGGATGCGGTACAGGGATTCGGCAAAGCGGTGATCCACCCGAAGAAGATGAATATCGACCTGATGTCTGTCAGTGGCCACAAAATTCACGGTCCGAAGGGCGTCGGGTTCTTATATGTATGCGACAAAGTGAAGATGAATCCGCTTATGCTCGGTGGCGGTCAGCAAAAAGGCATGCGCTCCGGTACCGAAAATGTGCCGGGCATTGCAGGGATCGCAAAGGCAGCTGAGCTGATCTATCGGGGGATCGATGCAAAGAGGGAGCAGCTTTTTGCATTGAAAAAAGCGTTGATCGAAGGTCTTAACGGGATCGGCGATGTGACGATCAACGGAATACCGGAAGAGGGGATTGAAAACAGTGCGCCGCATATCGTAAGTGCGTCGTTTGCGGGTGTTCGAAGCGAAGTATTGCTCCATGCACTTGAAGACAGAGATATTTATGTATCATCCGGAAGTGCATGCTCATCCAACAAAGCAAAGCATCCGTCCGATACGCTTTCGGCGATCGGTCTTGATAAGTCGCTTTTAGATTCGACGCTTCGCTTCAGCTTTTCCGTTTTTACAACAAAGGAAGAGATCGACGAGACGCTGACGGTCCTTCGCGAGATCGTGCCGATGCTCCGCCGTTATACAAGACACTAAGGAGAAAACCATGTTCCATTCTTTTTTGATTAAATATGCCGAGATCGGCGTGAAAGGAAAAAACAGATATCTCTTCGAGGATGCCCTTGTCCGTCAGATTAACTATGCGATGAAACGCTGCGAAGGGACTTTTGTTGTCCATAAAGCATCGGGTCGTATCTATGTGGATGCAAAGAGTGAATTTGATTTTGACGAAGTGGTCGGAGAGCTAAAGACCGTATTCGGTGTATGGGGGATCTGCCCCGTGACCGTGCTCGAAGACAAGGGGTTTGAACAGCTTTCAAAAGATGTTGTCGCTTATATCGATGAGAATTATCCGGATAAGAACTTTACGTTCAAGGTACAGGCGCGTCGTGCAAGGAAGAACTATCCGCTCGATACAATGGAGATCAATGCGGAGCTTGGCGGGATCCTGCTGGATGCCTTTCCGGAACTCTCCGTTGATGTGCATGATCCGGATGTGCAGCTCCATGTGGAGATCCGCGAGAAGATCTACGTATATTCCATGATCATCCCGGGTCCCGGCGGTATGCCGGTCGGTACGGGTGGAAAAGGTATGCTCCTTCTTTCCGGTGGTATTGATTCGCCTGTTGCGGGCTATATGATCTCCAAGAGAGGCGTTACAATCGACGCCGTTTACTTCCATGCGCCGCCGTATACGAGCGAGCGTGCAAAGCAGAAGGTTGTGGATCTTGCAAGGCTCATCTCCCGTTATACGGGACCGATCCGCCTGCATGTTATCAACTTTACGGATATTCAGCTTCATATTTATGAGAAGTGTCCGCATGATGAGCTGACGATCATCATGCGTCGTATCATGATGCAGATTGCGGAAAAGATTGCGGCTGACAGCGAGTGCCTCGGGCTCATTACCGGCGAGAGTATCGGACAGGTTGCTTCGCAGACGATGGCGGCGATCGCAGTAACGAACGAGGTATGTACGCTTCCTGTTTACAGACCGCTTATCGGTATGGATAAGCAGGAGATCGTAGAGATCTCTGAGAAGATCGGTACTTATGAGACATCAATCCTGCCGTACGAGGACTGTTGTACGATCTTTGTTGCAAAACATCCTGTGACAAAACCGTCACTTGCCGTGATCAAACGTCATGAACAGAACCTGAATGATAAGATCGGGGAACTTATACAGACGGCGCTCGATACGGATGAAGTTATCGAGGTAAGATATAAGGAATCATGATGGGATGCCGTATGCGGCATCCCTGCGCCGAACGCGGATGCCCCGGCATCATTTTCCATTCGCGGGAGTGCGCAAAAAAAGGGATCGCGCGATGCGCGATCCCATATCAATCCAATTAAAAACTAAACGATGTAGGGCTTCAGAACATTCATAACCTCGGCAACGTCCTCTTCTGCGTGAATGTTCAGGTCGATCGGTTTGGAAAGATCGAGGCTGAAAATGCCCATGATGGACTTTGCGTCGATAACATATCTGCCGGAAACGAGATCGAAATCATAATCGAATTTTGTGATATCGTTAACGAATGATTTTACTTTATCGATCGAGTTTAAAGAAATCTGTACTGTTTTCATTGGAACTCCTCCTTGTGTGGATGTCTATCATACAAACCCATACTAATGTGAATATGTATATAAGTCAATATTCAAACCATACAAAACAAAGGACGCAAAAGTATACAAAATGAAGGGAAAAAGCGTGAAGACGATCGCATTTCATAACCTTGGCTGCAAGGTGAACGCATATGAGACGGACGCCATGATGGAGGCGCTTGTATCGGCCGGATATCAGATTGTTCCCTTTGAATCGGAGGCGGATATTTATATTGTCAATACCTGCTCCGTGACCAATATCGCGGACCGCAAGAGCCGTCAGATGTTGCATCGCGCAAAGAAGCTAAATCCAAATGCCGTCGTGGTCGCGGTCGGATGCTATGTTCAGACCGGAAAAGAACGCATAGAAAAAGATGAAGCGATTGATCTGGCGATCGGGAACAACAGAAAAATAGAGATCGTAGAGATCCTTGCAAAATACTTAAACGAGCGCGATCAGAGCTCGGAGAGACGCTTTGCTTATGATCTGTTCATACCGGATCTGTCAAAACCCGTTTCATACGAAGAGCTGACGATCAAAAGTACGGGGAAAAACACGCGTGCTTATATCAAAGTGCAGGACGGGTGCAACCAGTTCTGCAGTTATTGCATCATCCCATATGCGCGCGGCCGTGTGCGAAGCAGGAAAAAGGACGATATCCTGACGGAAGCGCAGGGCTTGGCTGATGCGGGATACAAGGAGATCGTTCTGACGGGGATCCATCTATGCTCTTACGGGCTTGATTTTCTCAAAAAAGAGCATGAGGAAAAGGCAGATGCGAAGGGGGAATATGATTATCTGCAGCAGACATACCAAAACGGCTATCTGCTCGATCTGATCCACGCGCTCTGCCGGATCGACGGGATAGAACGTGTGCGGTTGGGCTCTTTGGAGCCAAGGATTGTCACGGCGCAGTTTGCCGCGGCACTTGCTTCGGAACAGAAGGTCTGTCCGCATTTTCACTTATCGATGCAAAGCGGCTGCGATGCGACCCTAGCGCGAATGAACAGACATTATACATCGGCAGAGTTTAAGGAGAAGGTGGAGATCCTTCGGGACGCTTATGCAGATGTGGCTGTTACGACGGATGTGATCGTCGGGTTTCCCGGTGAGACGGACGAAGAATTTGAGACGACGCGCCGTTATCTTGACGCGCTGAATCTTTACGAGATGCATGTGTTTAAATACTCAAAGCGCCAGGGGACAAGAGCGGCGACGATGCCGGGACAGCTGACGGAAGCAGTAAAGGCGGCAAGAAGCGATGCCTTGCTTTCGATGGAAGAGAGACAGTCCCGTGCATTTAGAGAGCGCTTTCTGGATCGCACCGTACCGGTTCTTTTTGAAGAAGCATATGAAGAGGGCGGCAAGCGCTATATGATCGGTCATACGAGAGAGTATGTGCGGGTCGCCATCGAGACGAATGAAGACTTAAGTAACTTCCTCAAAGATGTACGCATTTCGGGCTTCCTTGCGAACGATCTGATGGTCGGCGAAGCGGCAGAGTAAGGGCTCCGTGGCGGGTGCGCAGGTTGAATTTTCCCTATAAATAAGGTAATATGAGAAGACAACAGATACGTAAAGGAGAGTGGATTATGGCGATTGATTTGGAAAGCACGCAATTTTTTAATGTAGAAGCCGAGCCGGAAACAGCGGTGAAGATCGTTCTTTCGACGGTATATGAAGCATTGTCCGAGAAGGGTTATAATCCGGTCAACCAGATCGTCGGTTATATTATGTCCGGTGATCCCACGTATATCACGAGCCATAAGAGTGCAAGAAGCCTGATCATGAAGGTGGAGCGCGATGAGTTGGTGGAAGAGATGTTGACAGAGTATATTAAGTCCAACCACTGGGATCAGGAGCGTAAATAGCATATGAGGATCATGGGTTTGGATTACGGGTCCAAGACAATGGGCGTTGCGATCAGTGATCCGCTGCTTATCACGGCGCAGGGGATTGAGATCATCAGGCGCGAGAAGGAGACCAAGCTTCGCAGGACGCTTGCCAGGATCGAAGAGCTGATCACGGAGTACGAAGTAACGGAGATCGTGCTCGGTTTTCCCAAGAATATGAATGATACGGTGGGGGAGAGAGGCGAGAAGTCTCTTGAACTCAAAGAGATGCTGGAGAGAAGAACCGGTCTTCCCGTTACAATGTGGGATGAGCGGCTTACGACAGTTGCGGCCGATAAGGCAATGATGGAGGCCGGGATCCGCAGAGAAAACCGCAAGGACTATGTCGATCAGATCGCGGCGACATTTATCCTGCAGGGGTATCTGGACTCTAAGGCGATGCAGAAATAGGATGATATGAGCGATAAAATGGAGAAAATTGTATTTAATCCGGACGAGGGCGAGCCGGTAGAATTATTCGTGTTGGAGCAGACGATGATCGGAGGAGTGAACTACATCCTTGTGACGGATTCCGAAGAGGACGACGGGGAAGCCTTCATCATGCGTGATGTTTCATCACCCGAGGATTCGGAAGCGGTATACGAGCCCGTGGAAGATGATACGGAACTTGAGGCAGTGGCGGATGTTTTCGCCAAGATGCTGGACGACGTGGATCTGGTATAATGCAGGATCTGCACTTAGAAAAAGAAAACGAGGTATTTAGTTGAGAAAAAAGAAAATTGAAAATAACGGTTCCAAGTTAAAGATCATCCCTTTGGGTGGCCTGGAACAGATTGGACTTAACATTACTGCCTTTGAATACGAAGACAGTATTATTGTTGTGGATTGCGGATTGTCATTTCCGGACGATGATATGCTGGGCATTGATCTCGTAATCCCGGATGTAACGTATCTAAAAGAGAATATCGACAGAGTGAAGGGCTTTGTCATCACGCACGGTCACGAGGATCATATCGGCGCACTTCCCTATGTGTTAAAAGAAGTGAACGTGCCGCTCTATGCGACCAAGCTGACTATGGGAATCATTGAAAACAAACTCACGGAGCATAACCTGATGAAAACCACGAAGCGTAAAGTGGTTAAATTCGGTCAGTCCATCAATCTCGGACAGTTCCGTGTGGAATTCATCAAAACGAACCACAGTATCGTTGATGCGGCAGCGCTTGCGATCTACTCGCCGGCCGGAACCGTGTTCCACACAGGCGACTTCAAAGTTGACTATACGCCTGTTTACGGCGATTCCATCGACCTGCAGAGGATCGCGGAGATCGGCAAGAAGGGTGTTCTGGCACTGATGTGCGATTCCACGAACGCAGAGCGACCTGGCTTTACAGCCTCCGAACGTACGGTCGGTCGGACTTTTGACAACATTTTTTCCGAACATAAGAACACAAGGATTATCATCGCAACATTCGCATCGAACGTGGATCGTGTGCAGCAGATCATCAATTCCGCAAATAAATTCGACCGGAAGGTTGTTGTCGAGGGGCGCAGTATGGTCAGCATCATTGATACGGCGCAGAAGCTGCACCGCATCAGTGTTCCGGACAATACGCTGATCGACATCGAGCAGCTTAAGAACTATCCGGATGAGAAAACGGTCATCATCACAACCGGCAGCCAGGGCGAGAGTATGGCGGCACTGTCCAGGATGGCAAGCAACACGCATAAGAAAATCTCGATCAAACCGGGCGATACGGTCATTTTCTCATCCCATCCGATCCCGGGTAATGAGAAGGCCGTTACGAAGGTCATCAACGAGCTCATCATGAAGGGCGCGGACGTGATCTTCCAGGATGTTCATGTATCCGGACATGCCTGCCAGGAAGAGATCAAACTGATCTATACGCTCGTGCGTCCGAAATATGCGATCCCGGTTCACGGTGAGTATAAGCATCTGATGGCGCAGGCGCGCCTGGCACAGGACCTTGGCATCGACAAGAAGAACGTCTTTATCCTTGCATCGGGCGATGTGCTCGAACTCAACGAGGAAGGGGCGAAGAAGGAAGGAAAAGTGACGACCGGGAGTATTCTGGTCGATGGTCTCGGAGTCGGCGATGTCGGTAATGTGGTCCTTCGTGATCGTCAGCACCTCGCAGAGGATGGTATCCTGATTGTGGCGATGTCGCTTGACGGCGTCGGCAACCAGCTTGTGGCGGGGCCTGATATCGTATCTCGCGGTTTCGTTTATGTAAAAGAATCCGATGAACTCATTGCGGAAGCAAAAGAGATTATCGAAGCAGCCGTTTTGGATCTGCTCGATCGAGGTATCAGCGATTGGGGCAAGATCAAGAGTACGGTCAAAGATAAACTGAGCGACTTCGTATGGAAGAAAACGAAGCGACGCCCCATGATCCTCCCGATTATCATGGACGTGTAAGGCAAGCAGCAAAGGAGTATGGGATAGATGGACGCGAAGCAGTTTTTGGTTTCCGTAGTGACTGTCATCTTTAAAGTGGTGGTCGCGGCCATTATTTTGATGTATGTATATCGCTATGCCGTGACGGCATATGATTACGGTTTTCGCATTTTCGGCGAGCCCGCGATGGATGCGGAGCCGGGGCGCGATGTGGAGATCATCGTAAAAGACGAATATTCCGTAGCGGATATCGCACTTCTTTTAGAAGAGAAGGGTCTTATCCGTGATGCGAAGCTTTTCGAACTGCAGGAAAAACTGTCCGGACTTAAGGAAGGCATCGCACCCGGGACATATAAGCTCAATACAGCCATGACGATTGAAGAGATGCTGATGATCATGGCTGCCGATACGGCGACCGCCGAGACGGAGGAATCATAGTATGGATCCCGAACGAATCGTCAGTTTTATCAATTCGCTCGATACGGAGATCCCCGAATACTTAAGTAAGCTGGAATCCTATTCGCGCAAGACGGATATTCCGATCATCCGGCATGAGATGCAGAGTCTGCTTCGCGTGATGCTGACGCTCACAAGACCGAAGGAGATCCTCGAAGTCGGGACGGCGATCGGCTTTTCGTCTCTTTTTATGAGCGAATACGCGCCGGCAGGATGCCATATCACGACGATCGAAAAGTACGAAAAAAGGATTCCGCTTGCCAGAGAGAATTTTAAGAAGGCGGGCAAAGAGGATGTAATCACGCTCCTTGAAGGTGATGCGACCGATATCTTAAAGACGCTTTCGGGGCCGTACGATCTGATCTTTATGGACGCTGCCAAAGGGCAGTATATCCATTTTCTCCCGGATATCCTGCGACTTTTGAAAAAAGGCGGCGTACTTCTATCAGATAATGTCTTGCAGGACGGTGATGTGCTGGAATCGCGCTTTGCAGTCACGAGACGGAATCGCACGATCCACAGTCGCATGCGGGATTATCTGTATGAACTGAAACACAATGACGAACTGGAGACTGTGATCCTGACCATCGGGGACGGGACAGCAGTCAGCGTCAGAAGATAGAGGAATACCATGGTTAAAAAACCGGAACTTCTGATCCCTGCAGGATCGCTTGAAGTACTGAAGACCGCCGTCATGTTTGGAGCGGACGCGGTCTATATCGGCGGAGAAGCTTTTGGTCTTCGCGCGAAGGCGAAGAACTTTTCCGATGAAGATATGCGGGAGGGGATCGCATTTGCGCATGCGCACGGCGTCAGAGTCCATGTGACCGCCAACATTCTGGCACATGATTATGATCTGGACGGTGCCAGAGAATACATGCGAGAACTTCGTGATCTGAAACCGGACGCACTCATCATTGCGGATCCCGGCATGTTTACCATCGCGAAGGAAGAGTGCCCCGAGATCGAGCGCCATATCTCCACGCAGGCGAATAATACGAACTATATGACATACCGTTTCTGGCATGAGCAGGGCGCTAAGCGCGTTGTGGCGGCCAGAGAACTTTCGATTGGTGAGATCGAGGATATCCGTGCACATATTCCGGATGATCTGGAGATCGAAGCATTCGTGCATGGCGCGATGTGCATCTCCTATTCCGGCAGATGCCTCTTAAGCAATTTCATGGCGGGGCGCGATGCAAACCGCGGTGCATGTACGCATCCGTGCCGTTGGAAATATGCGGTCGTAGCGGAGAAGCGACCGGGTGAGTCTTATCCCGTGGAAGAGAATGAGCGCGGGACATATATCTTTAATTCCAAAGATCTATGTATGATCGAGCATATCCCGGAACTTGTAAAGGCGGGGATCGACAGCTTTAAGATTGAAGGGCGCATGAAGACGGCGCTTTATGTAGCGACCGTAGCACGTACCTACCGCAAGGCGATCGACGACTGGTTCGAGTCGGAAGAAAAGTACCGTGCGAATATGGACTGGTATCGTGCCGAGATCTCCAAGTGCACATACAGGCGCTTTACGACTGGGTTCTTCTTTGGAAAGCCCGACGAAGACGCGCAGGTTTATGACAGCAATACGTATATCAATGAATATATTTACCTCGGGATCGTAGAAGATGTGGATGGCCGCGGTTTTGCCAGGATCACGCAGCGCAATAAGTTCTGCAAAGGCGATTCGATCGAGATCATGCAGCCTGACGGAACCAACATTCCGGTAACGGTAAACGCACTCTACGATGAAGAGGGAACAGAATTGGAGAGTGCTCCGCATCCGCAGCAGACCCTGTTTCTGGATCTGTCGGCATCGGCAAGGCCTTACGATTTGCTACGCGTAAAAAAAGAGCAGACGGCGGAATGATCCGCCTGATGCGTTAAGGGGAGAAAATATGGAAAAGATTACAAATGTGGAAGAACTGTTTGCGGAAAATGTCTTCACGATCGGTAAGATGCGCGAGTATCTGCCGAAGGAAGTCTTTGCGGAAGTACGACGCGTCATGGACGAGGGTGGAGAGCTTTCCAGACAGGCAGCGGACGAAGTCGCAAAAGCGATGAAAGACTGGGCCGTTGAGCGAGGAGCCACCCATTATACGCACTGGTTCCAGCCTCTGACAGGCATTACCGCCGAAAAGCATGATTCCTTTGTGTCGAGCCCGGATGAGAACGGCAGGACGGTTCTCGAGTTTTCCGGAAAAGCGCTCATCAAGGGCGAGTCGGATGCATCTTCGTTTCCGTCCGGCGGACTACGCCCGACGTTCGAGGCGCGTGGTTATACGGCATGGGATATCACATCTCCCGCATTCTTAAAAGAGACGGGTGCCGGCGTGACGCTCTGTATCCCGACTGCTTTTTATTCCCATACAGGTGAGGCGCTCGACAAGAAAACGCCGCTCCTTCGTTCCATGGATGCGATCTCGGAACAGGCGGTACGACTTCTTCGTCTGTTCGGCGACAAGAAGACCAAAAAGGTGATCCCCTGTGCCGGCGCAGAGCAGGAGTATTTCCTTGTAGACAGAGAGCTATATCTGAAGCGTGAAGACCTGATCTTCGCAGGCCGTACGCTGTTTGGTGCACCGGCTCCGAAAGGTCAGGAGATGGATGACCACTATTCGGGTGTTATTCGTGAACGCATCGGCGCTTATATGCGCGATCTGAATGAAGAGCTCTGGAAGCTCGGCGTGACCGCAAAGACGCAGCATAACGAGGCGGCGCCTGCACAGCACGAGCTTGCTTCGATCTATGAGAATTGCAATACGGCAGGCGATCATAACCAGGTTGTCATGGAGGCAATGAAGCGTGTCGCAGGACACCATGGCCTGACATGTCTTCTGCACGAAAAGCCGTTTGAAGGCGTGAACGGTTCCGGTAAGCATGATAACTGGTCCCTTATGACAGACACGGGTGTGAACCTTGTCGATCCCGGCAAGACCCCGCATGAGAATATCCAGTTCCTTTTGATCCTTGCCTGCATGATCAAGGCGGTCGATACGCATGCGGATCTCCTTCGCCAGAGCGCGGCGGATGTCGGTAACGACCATCGTCTCGGCGCGGCAGAAGCACCGCCGGCGATCATTTCCGTATCACTCGGGCAGCAGCTTGAGGACGTTGTCCGTCAGCTTGTTGAGACGGGCGAAGCAACGAGAAGCCGTAAGGGTGGAAAGCTTTCTACCGGCGTATCCACGCTCCCTGATTTTGAACGCGATGCGACAGACAGAAACCGTACGTCGCCGTTTGCGTTTACCGGTAATAAATTTGAATTCCGTATGGTGGGTAGCTCTGATTCCATCGCAAGCGCCAACACCATCTTAAATACGATCGTAGCGGAGGCGTTCTCCGAAGCGGCAGATCGCCTTGAAAAGGAAAAGAGCATCGAAGCAGGTGTTCACAACCTGATCAAGGAGTATCTTG
>JAEEGL014401227.1_pt1 | contig 10459 bp, 12 predicted proteins | sample 9134231 | NCBI WGS metagenome assembly JAEEGL01 (sample SAMN16246548, study PRJNA631951) | gut metagenome | biome: gut microbiome; feature: rumen; material: fiber-attached | host: Bos | place: Iran: Karaj | collected 2018-10 | reverse complement strand
TTTGGTTTATTCACATTTGTAGTATATTCATTAAGAACAGGATCAGATTTAATAATTGATGAAATTGAAAATCACTTCCATAAGACATTAGTTGAAAACTTAGTTAATCTTTATAAAGATAAATCAGTTAATAAAAAGAATGCAACATTAATATTTACTACTCATTACTGTGAAATACTTGATTTATTTAGTAGAAGCGATAATATCTATATAAGTAAATATGATGATGCAATAAAATTAGAAAATATGCATACAAATTATAAATTCAGATCAGAATTGTCTAAGAGTAATAAATTTTATAGTAATGAATTCAATACAAATGTAAGTTATGATGCATTAATGGATTTCAAAAAGGAATTAATGTAATGAGAATACTATTAATGTGTGAAGGCCAAAATGAAGAAGTGCTATTAAATCATTTATTAGGTGTTGATGCTCTTTGTTTCACAAGAGATGATTTAATCGGTCGTAGGCCATATCCAATTAGACAATTAAGCAATCCAACAATTAAATCTGAATTAAAACACTATGGCTTACCAGTAAAAGTATATAGAGTAGGCGATAAACAAAATGATAAATTTCCTATTCCAAAAGATTTGAAAGGTATTGTATCAAGTAAGGAAATATATAAATATTGTACAAAGCCAGAATTAGAAATGCTTTTAATATTAAATGAGGACTTAGAAAAAGAATATGAAAAAGTAAAAAGTTCTCAATCACCAAAAACATTTGCTAAGAAAAATATTAGATATAATGGTAATAAATATGATCAATCATCTGAATTTTTAGAATCATACTATGGTGGTTCTAATGTTAAAAAGTTAATTGATAATATAAAAAAATATAAAACATATAAACGACAACATGATAGAGATGAATTATATTTAGCAGATATATTGAAATAAAAAAGCTTTGTTATCTTCTAAGATATCTATAACACAAATAACAGAGTCGAGGTCAGTACTAAACATATGTGAATATGCATTTAGTGTTCCCTCGATTTTTGTATGACCTAAATAATTTACGACATATTTATATCGTATGTATATATTATATATTATATAGATACATTTACATAAAAATTATTAATAACTAAATAATTTACAATTATATTCATGTAATAAATCATTGATATCAGCTATTTTAAATATTCTATTAATAAAGCAAAATCTAATTATTAGATCATATTTATTATTTTTAGGTAATGAATATGAAGCACTATCTAAAAGAACATCTAATTCATTTTCAGTTAATTCTAAAGCGATACCTAGTAATATTATTGTTTCTTTACTAGGATGATATTTTTTATCACTTCTAATTTTAGAGAATAATCTTCTATCAATATGTACTTTATTATATACATCTGAATCTTTTAAATTCTTGTTATCAATAAATTTAAATAGCATAGTTTGAAAATCATTATATTGTTCATGCTTATCTATAAAAGCTTCTATACCAGAGTTGTTAGATTCTCTTAATTTACTCATTCCATAATAATTAGTATTTCTTTCAATGTCATTTTCTAAGTAATCTTCACAAAACAAACCTTCTACTCTGTTAAAAAATTTGTTTCTTCTTTTAGTTTTAATTAAATTACTATCTAAGTATAATCTTAATTTTCTTTTTAAATTATTCATATTATTTTCCTTTCATGTGATTAATAACTATAGATATTGTATCATATTAAGTATAAATTGTCGCTTGTTAAGTGACCTATATAAAACATTGTTGTGTTAATATTAGTGCAGAAAGGGAGATGATATAATGTCAAAGATAAAAAAATTAACAGATGTAGTTTTTATACTTGATAGAAGTGGTTCTATGCAAGGGACAGAAAAGGATACTATAGAGGGATATAACGGTTATATTAATGATTTTAAAAATAAAAATGCTAAAATTACAACAGTATTATTTGATGATAAATATGAAATGATAACCAAAAGACAAGATGTTAATGAAGTTTCTAAATTAACAGAGAAAGAGTACTATGTTAGAGGATGTACTGCACTATTAGATGCAATAGGTAAGACTATTAAGTTTATGGAAAAACAAAAGGCGGAAAAAATAATATTTATTATTACAACAGATGGATATGAGAATGCTTCTTTAAAGTTTAACAAATACCAAATAAAAGAAATGATTCAAGGGCATAAAGATTGGGAATTTATTTATATAGGTGCAGATATTGACTCATATAGTGAAGGTGTAAAAATTGGAATTAATAGAGCTAATATAGCTAATTACAAAAAAGATGGTAAAGGTATCTCTAAACTGTTTAAAGCAATGTATTGTGCAAGTGAAAACTTTTTTCATGAGGATTGCATTGACTCTTCTTGGAAAGAAGAATTAAAAGAATATAATAATCAAGATAAAAACTAAATTTTTAGAGTATTGGGAATAAATTTCAATACTTTTTTAGTATTATTTAATTTACTATGAAAAAATTGACATTGTTTAATTAATAGTATATACTATACCACGAAGTGTTTGAAAGCGGGTGGATTCATGCTTTATATTACTTTTAAAATATTAAATATTGTGAGGTACAGATTTAAGAAAAATTTTTTTCCTGGCTTTCTGTTCCTCTTTTTTATATCTTAAACAAGATATATGTTTTGTATTTTTATAATTTATTGTGAAAATGATTCAAATGAAGACAGAAAGCTTGGTAATTTGTTATTTCGTAATTATTAATATTGAAAGGGAGGATTTTTATGTATAGATTTAATGTGAGAGAAGAAAAATTTGGAGCAACTATTTATGATTTAATGAAAGGGAACAGATTTTATATATCTATTGATGAATTAAATAGTTTATATGAGAGAATGGTATTTCCAAAAGATTTAGGATACAAAAATATAAAGCATAGTGAATTAAGAATTACACGAAAGAATAATAAAGAATTACTTAATTGTTTTAGCTTTGCTGATATAGCATACGTGGAGCTTACAAGAGGTTGCAATTTAAGATGTAAGCATTGTTTGAACGATTCTGGAGATGCTTTAGAAAATCAATTAAATTATGAAGAATTTAGAGATATGATATTGAAATTTTCAAAAGCTGGTATTCAAGAAATAAGATTTACTGGAGGAGAACCATTATTTTTTTTAGGAGTCTTTGATTTAATAAAACTATGTACTAATTTAGGAATATATACCTCTATAGGAACCAATGGAACACTAATATCAAAGACTGTTGCACAAAAATTAAAAAAAGCTGGACTAAAAAAAGCTATAGTAAGTATTGATGGAACAGAAAAAAAGCATGATTATATTAGAGGTAATGGGAATTATAAAAAAGCTATGGATGGGATAGATAATTTAAAAGAATTAGGTATAGATGTTAGGATTAATTCTGTAATTATGAAAGAAAATATGGATGATATTATAGAATTTGCAAGACGAATAAATATAAAAAAACAATCATTATTCATACGAAGATTTATTGAATCAGGTAGAGGTACAAATCTTTTGAATAATATGTTAACAAAGGAAGATTATGATTATGTCCGTAATCAGTTGAAAAGTGAATTGGAAACATCAAAATATGTTAATGGTCACTATTTACGAAATAAAGATGAAGTTGTCGATTCTAGAATAGATATTCCATTTAAAATTAAAGATGGTTGTAAAGCAGGAGAAAGAGCATTAGTTATAACACCAGATGGGGATATTCATTTATGCGGATTTTTAGCTGCGCAGGGATTCCCACCAGTAGGTAATGTTAGAAATGTTTCAGATTGGAATATATTTTGGAAAGAAATACATAATAAAAAATTATTGCAAAATTTAGAGGATAGTCTACCAAAATATAATGAAACATCTGGAATTCAAGAAACCAATTGTTTGGCATATGTTCAAAGAACATTAACATTAGAAGGGAAAAAAAGATTATGAGATTGTTAATATTTATATCAAAAGAAGATGATTTCTATGGAAGTGCTAAAAGAATTCAAGATATAAGTAAAATTAATTGTGATATTGTTTATATTGAAGATTTTATTAATGAGATGGGATGGAATAAAATAACAGATTTTGATATTATTTATTTTCTTTGTAATGGCGAAAAAGTAAATTATTCTTTTAAAAAAATAATGAGTATGAATAAAAAATGTGAAATAATTAATAGGGAATATCTATTGAAAAATTATTGCAAATTATTAGTTCAACAGAAAATAAATAAAAATGGTGTGCCAACACCAAAAATAATTAATGTTAGTGAAATTGATAATGTTAAATTTCCAATATTTTGTAAACAAAATTCTCATACTGGAATTGTGTTTAAGGCATATACAAAAAGAACCATAATGGAATTTTTTCAAAAATTTGATTTAACTGATTTTTATTTAGAAGAAGCCGTAACAAGTGATTTAAAAAAACATAACGAATTTAAAGCATATTTTGCTAACGGAAATGTCTATCCCAAAGATGGAGAGAATAGTTTTAATGATTATATAAAAGATATTTGTGTAAAAATATCAAATTCATTATATGAATTGCAAGCTTTCTCAGTTGATTTTATAGAAAACGATAATGGATTATATGTGATAGATGTAAATGTTGCTTCTGGATTCTATATGTCAACGGGTGCTAGAAAGGAATTTGTAAAAAAATATGTCAATAAGGAAAAATAAAGTATTAATAGTTGGTGGAGCAGGATTTATTGGAAGTAATTTTATTAAGTATTTATTAAATAATGGAGACTATGAAATAGTTATATATGATAATCTATCGACAGGAAAGCTTGAAAATATACAGAATTTTATTGATGAAAATAAAATAATCTTTAATAAAGTTGATATTACAAAATTGAGTGTAATAAAAAAAATAAGGAAACAAAGATTTGATTATATATATAATTTTGCCTGTCCAGCTTCACCTAAATTTTACTTAATGAATCCTATTGCTACTTGGAAAGCAAGTGTATTTGGAATAAATAATTTGCTTGAATCAGTTATAGGAACAAAAACAAAATTGTTTCATTCATCAACTTCTGAAGTTTATGGTGATCCATTAATTCCAAATCAAATAGAAACATATTGGGGGAATGTAAATCCAATTGGAGTGAGAGCTTGTTATGATGAAGGAAAGCGTGCCGCTGAATCATTAATTTATGATTATATTAGATTATATAACGTGGATGTGAGAGTTGCAAGAATCTTCAATACTTACGGTCCAAATATGGCTGAAAATGACGGAAGAGTTGTATCTAATTTTATAATTCAAGCTTTAAATAATGAAGATATAACCATATATGGAGATGGAAAACAAACGCGAAGCTTTTGTTATGTAGATGATACAATACAATGTATATATAAATTAATGATGAATTCAGAAAAGGTAAATTCTCCTGTAAATATAGGCAATCCCAATGAGATGGATATTACTACTGTAGCAGAATATATTAGGAATGTATTGAAATCAAATTCAAAAATTGTTAATTATAAAGCTATGAGTGATGATCCAAAAATAAGAAGGCCTGATATAACAAAGGCAAAGCAATTATTCAATTGGGAACCACAAATTCCATTTTGTGATGGAATAGCTAAAACAATTGATTATTTTAAAAAAAAGGTGGATACATATGAATAACGACTTTTCAATTATATTTTTGGGCACAGGTCATGCTAATGCAACAGAATGTTTTAATTCATGTTTTGCAATTAAGCAAAATGATAGCGTATTTTTAGTAGATTCAGGTGGTGGTAATGGTATCTTAAAACAATTAAAGAATTCAAACATTAATTTAGAAAGTATAAAAGTAATCTTTATATCTCATAATCACTTAGATCATATTTTAGGAGCTATATGGATTATAAGAATATTATCAAAAAAATACTTTAAAAATGAAATATCACCTCCAATGTATGTATATGGCAACGATGTTGTGATAGATACAATTCAGAAGCTTGTAGAAATATTTTTACCTAATGATTTTAAATCAATCATAAATGATAAAATTAGGTTGGAAGTTATAAAAAATAATGATGAGAGAATAGTTTTAAATAGTAAAATTAGATTTTTTGATTTACATGCAAAAAAAACAAGTCAATACGGTTTCGTTTTTGAGTATGAAAAAAACAAAAGCTTTTGTTTTATAGGTGATGAGGCCTATTCACCTAAATGCAAGGAATATGTTGAAGGTTGCGAGTATTTATATGCAGATGCGTATATGTGTGGCGAAGAAGCTGAAAAATATAATCCAATAGAAAAACATCATCATAGCACAGTAAAATATATTTCTAATATTGCTGAACAACTAAAGGTAAAAAATTTAATTTTATCACATACTATTGATACTAATTTACCAAATAGAAAAAAAGAATTTACAAAAGATGCTAAATTATATTATAATGGAAATATAATAGTTCCTGATGATTTGGAAACTATTTGTCTAAAATAAAAGAAAGTGGAGGATAAATATGGAAATTTTAGATTTATATGATAATAAGAAAAATAAAATGGACAAAACTTTAATTAGAGAAAGCGGAGAACCATTGGATGGAGAATTTAAACTATCTATTCATTTATGGATAATAAACAGTAATGGAGAATTTTTAATTCAAAAAAGAAGTGCTAGTAGGAAAGCTAATCCTAACAAATGGGCTTTTACTGGAGGTGCTGTTGACTCTGGGGAAGAATCATATCAAGGAGCAATTAGAGAAGCTAAAGAAGAGATGGGAATTAATTTAGATTCTAATGATGTTGAATTTTTGCTTGGTTTCAAAAGAGAACACGACTTTGTTGATGTATTTATTGCAAAAAGTGATACAGATATTAAAGATGTAAAAATGCAAGAATCTGAAGTATCAGAATCAAAATGGGTTAATCCATCAGAACTTGATGAAATAATTAGAAATGGAGAATTTGTTCCAGCAATTAATCTTTATTATGATTTGTTTAAAAAACTGTTAGAAAAGTGCAAAGGAATTAAGTTTTAAATGGGAAAAAAAGAAGCGTCACTCGATAATGTTAAATTAGAGGTTGCTTTAGAGATTCTGGCGATGAAAATTGCATTATCAATTTCTTCAGATAATAATGAAGAATTAATCAAACTGTTAATTGAACAGAAAAGAATATATAGTTATGATGAAAAAATAATAGACAAAGTTCTTAATGTATATGGAAGTGAAATAAAGAGTCTATTAATGGGGAAAAATTAAGTATGATAAGTAAAGAAATATTAGATAAGTATAAAATATCTGAATTTGAATTAAATAGTATAATTTCTAAAATGAAGTCCATGATTTTTGATACATATGAGAAGTCTGAGAAAATTCCAGTAGCAATATTTACAGGTGGGCAACCAGGAGCAGGAAAAAGTGCAATAGTTTCGAAATCAAAAATTGATTTGGCTAAAGAAAATAAAGACGCTATAGTCTTTGATTTGGATTCTTATAGGGGCTTATTTAGTAAATCTCTTGAGATTGCTCAAAAATATCCTGAATATTTTCAAAAATTGACCAACTCTTATTCTGGAAAAATAATGGAAGCTTTATCGAATATGGCAATAGAAGAAGGTTTTAATTTTATTATGGAAGGTACGATGGGCAAATCAGTATATACCCTTGATGTTCTTTTAAAATCGGGGAAAAAATATAATATTATAGCAAGATTATTAGCTGTTTCTCGTGAAGAATCAATCCTTTCTATGTTTGAGAGATATATTTTAATGGAAGAAAAGACGGGATTTGGCCGTTTAACAACTATTAGTGATCATGATGAAAGATATGAAAATTTTCCAAATATAGCCTCTACACTTGAAGAAAAAGGTGTCGAGGTAGAAGTATATGAAAGAACAGAAGACAAACAAAATCCTAAGCTAACATATAAAACTTCAAATAAGGATTTAAGTATGTACAACTCCGTACTTGAAGCTCTTGAGCAAGGTAGGATTGCAAGCAAAGAGAAATGCTATGAAAATTATGAGGAGAGATTAGAATATATTAATAATAAGTTTAGGGAATTAAATGCAAATGATGGTTTGATGCAAGAATTGAATAAATTAAATTATATTTTTCAATATTGTCCACAAAAAAAGAAAAGAAAAATTTAGTAATTAATTTTCTTTTCTTTTTTTCTTTTTTTTACTAATTGAATAATTTTATCTGCATATTCATCATAAGCCATAGGATTTGTTTTTTTGGTTTCTAAAATCTTTTCTAATTCAACACGAGGAAAAATAATGTTTCCACTTGATTTCTGAGGTAATTCGGCAATTAAAAACATTCTATAAATTTCTAAAAATTCATTTTGAGTAATAATATCTGGATAATTTAATTTATTAGCTGTAGCCTTTACTCTTTTAATTTTGATATCGTTTTTATAATGTGTTATTGCTTCTTCTTCAGGTCTTAATTTAAATATTTCTTTGCCATTTAATATACGTTCATTTAAAAGTAGAAAGGATGAATATTCTTCAAACACATGGTTTCTAAAAAAATCTATCAAATTATCATTTTTAAAACTTAACCCTTTTTCAAAATCTACAAAGCAAATTTTTTTGTTACTTTTATTGATTAAAATATTTCTTGGAGAAAAATCTACCCAATAGAAATCGTTTACTAATATAAATTCTAGCAATTTGTTTAGAAATATAATTGCTTCTTTTCTTGTTATGCCAGATCGTAGCATACTTTCTAAATTATTACCATCAAATAAATCCATTTTAACTAATTTTTTTTCTTCATCCCAGCATTTAATTTTAGGAATTTCTATAGAATACTCACAGTTCAAAATTTTTGATGTTTTAGAATTTAAATATTCTCTGGCCATTTTTAGGTTTTCAACCTCTAATTCTGAAGTTTTTTTATTAATATACTTAGTGCTGTCGTCAGTTGATATTTGAATTCTATCCTCATCAAAAGATATTATTTCCATATATTTTCTCTCCTCATAAATTGCTTGTATTCTAACATCTCTTTTATCATTTGTCAAATCATTCAGTTATTAAATGATGTATTTAAAAAATTAAATGAAGAATTTAATAAAAAGTTTTGGGAACAAATGGTGAACAACCACATAGGTCATAATAGGTAAAATAGGGATATTTATGAAACATTTAGCAAATGATAAATCAATAGTAATGAAAAATACGAAAAAAAATCAGGTAGGTTTATTTCCCCCTGAAGAGAGCATTTAACCGTGCTCTCATTTTTTATGCCCATTTTATAAGGGTTTGTGAGGCATCGATATTGCTAAAATAATTTTAGGTACAATTTAGGTACAAAAAAATTTGAATTAAGAATGGTTCATTGAGAAAAAATGCCGAAAGTGGCAAAAATTTTCGATGGATTTTTAATTTTAACAATAATACGGATAATATATAAATAATCCGTATGAATGAAAAATGTAATATTATTCCGCAAATGGCATAAAATATATTGACATATTATTCCGGAAACGGTATAATCTATATATAGAGGTGATAACTATGCATATTAAAGACGTTAAGGATATTAGTGATATTGCTAAAGATATCAAGGATCTAACAGAGCAAAAGAAAAATCCAACAAGAGAAGGTATGGAAAAAGTGATAAAAAGTGTTAGAGAACATTTAATATTAGAAACAGAAGTATATGAGGATACTTTGTGTGTAGCTAATAATAGTCCTAAAGTAAATATAGAGAGCATTGATAGTAATGTGTTATATGATCGATTAAACGCTTATAAAACTATATGTTTAGGTTATCTATTAAATAAGTATGGTAAAGAAGCATTTGATAAAATTATTAAAGAATACAATTTGGAGGTGTAAAAATGAAATATATGACAATAAAAGAAGCAAGTGAAAAATGGAATATTAGTGAAAGAAGAATAAGACAGCTTATTCAAGATGGAAGAATATTAGGTGCAGAAAAAATTGGTACTGCATGGTATATTCCAAATGATGTTGGAAAGCCAGTTGATAAAAGAGTGAAAGATGAAATTGAATTTAAAATTGATCTACCTGAAGATTATTTTAATGAAGTTGATGAAAAACTTACTAAACTAAATAGTAAAAGACCATTATCTAAAGAAGCTACTGAGTCATTACAAAATGCAATTAATCTAGAATGGACATATAACAGTAACGATATTGAAGGTAATACATTAACTTTAAAAGAAACTAAAGTAGTATTAGAAGGTATCACTATAGGTGGTAAGTCTGTAAGAGAACACTTAGAAGCTATAAACCATGAAAATGCTATTGAATACCTAGAAGAATTAATTGGTACAAAAAGTGAAATATCCGAATGGAATATCAAAGGATTACATCAATTAGTTTTAAAGGGTATTGATGATGAAAATGCCGGAAGATATAGAAATCATGATGTAATTATTAGTGGTGCACAACATAGACCACCACAATATATAAAGGTTCCGGAATTAATGGAAAAATTAATAATGAATTATGATGAATGGGACAAATATCATCCAATAGTAAGAGCAGCATTATTACATGGAGAATTAGTTAAGAT
>JAEEGL014285760.1_pt1 | contig 10459 bp, 9 predicted proteins | sample 9134231 | NCBI WGS metagenome assembly JAEEGL01 (sample SAMN16246548, study PRJNA631951) | gut metagenome | biome: gut microbiome; feature: rumen; material: fiber-attached | host: Bos | place: Iran: Karaj | collected 2018-10 | reverse complement strand
CCCCGCACACAGGAGAACAGGAGCCATGGGTTACGAACACAGGAAGAACCGCCGGATCGCGCTGAACGCCGAGATCACGATCAAACCGCTGGGCAGCAACCAGAAGGCAACCCCCATGCAGGTGGCCATTGAGGACGTCTCCCGCAACGGGATCGGCTTCATCTGCGATCAGATCCTGATGCCGGGCAGCACCTATGAAGCCAATCTTAAGATCTGGACCGGCGAGACCATGGATGTCTTCCTGCAGATCGTCCGCGGCAAGGAGATCCCTGAGGGCTGGCAGTATGGCGCCATCTTCATCGGCATGTCCGACGTGGACGCCAGCCGTATCGATACCTATCAGACCATTCTGGAATACCACGAGAAGCAGGCGGCAAACGGCGCCGGCGACGCACCGGCGTGAAGATCCGCGTCCGTGAACGTTCCGTTGATGAGGTTCTGGCCATTCCGCCGGAGCCTCACCGCACTCCCGTAAAACAGAATCCTTTCCTGAGGGTCCTCGTGCGCACGCTCTCCTCCGGGGAGCTGAAGCAGGTGGGCTTTCATTATACGTCGGAAGGAATGGAGCGCCTCGCGTCCGGCGAGCCCGCGCTCTACCTCATGAACCACTCCAGCTTCATCGATCTCAAGATCGCTTCGCATCTGATCGACCGTCCCTATCATATCGTATGCACCCGCGACGGGTTTGTCGGCAAGGATGGTCTGCTGCGTGCGCTCGGCTGCATCCCGGCGAGGAAATTCATCACGGACGTGCCCCTCGTAAGCGACATGACGCATATCACGCGCAAACTTCGGGAGTCCGTCCTGCTCTTTCCGGAGGCGAGCTACAGCTTCGACGGGACGGCCACGCCGCTGCCCGCAAGCCTCGGGAAATGTGTCCGCCTGTTAAAGGTGCCCGTCATCATGATCCGGACCTACGGCGCGTTCCAGAGAGATCCGCTCTACAACGGTCTCAGGCTGCGGCAGGTCCCTGTGAGCGCCAAAATGACCTACCTCCTCTCGCCGGAGGAGGCCGCGAAAATGAAGCCGGAGGAGATCAATGAGATCCTGCGGGAACAGTTCGCGTTCGATCATTTTGCCTGGCAGAAAGAGGAAGGGATCCGCATTTCGGAGGATTTCCGCGCGACGGGGCTGGAGCGCGCGCTGTTCCGCTGCCCGGTATGCGAGAAAGAGAGAAAGATGCACGGAGAGGGGATCCGTCTCACCTGCAGTGCATGCGGTTCGGAGTGGGAACTTACGGAGACCGGGGAACTCTCGGGTCCCGGTGAACATCTGCATATCCCGGACTGGTACCGGTATGAACGCGCCTGCATCCGCAGGGAACTGGAGGACGGGACCTACCGCGAGGAAGTGCCGGTGGACATCCTGATCCTCGCGGATACAAAAGCGGTCTACCGGGTTGGGGAGGGTGTACTCACCCATGACAGGGACGGCTTCACCCTGACGGGCTGCGACGGCAGGCTCTCCTATACGCAGGCGCCGGCCGCCTCCTACAGTCTCTACGCGGATTATTTCTGGTATGAGATCGGGGATATGGTATGCATCGGTGATCTCGACAGACAGTATTACTGTTTCCCCAAAGATCCGTCTTATCCGGTCGCCCGTATGCGGCTGGCCGCGGAGGAACTCTACCGGATCACGACAGGTGCTCAGTCCTGATCAGTGTCTCCCCTGCCATCTGCGCTGCCTGAAGCAGCGGTCACAGACATTATAGCGGTATCCGAAGGGCAGTGCCTTCCCGCATCGTTTGCATTTCCGGTTCTCGTATTTCTGATCCTTCAGTAAGGTGATGAGGCGTTCCGAGATCTCCGCCCGCGCCGTATCCATCTCTTTCCCGCGGCCGGATTCCGGCTCAAACCGCTTGATGCAGCTGTAGAGGAGATCATACTGCCGGTAGAGGAGCTCCAGCTCCGACATGTCCCGCATATACATCGGATCTTCCAGGATGATATATTCCAGACCTTCGCCGCGGGCGATGCTCCGGAAGCAGGCCTGCCAGAGTTTTAAGAGCTGCGGGCTTTCCTCATCAAACTTGAGGCTGATGAAATCGTAGATCAGTTCCCGGTCGTCGGACTCCTTTTCCAGGATCTGCGCCAGAGTGATCTCTCTGGCCACATTCGCCTTGATAAAGCCCGGCTGGACCGGCATCTCCGACCATTTCTGCAGGATGAGGGAGAGCTTGATATCGAAGCGGAAGATGTCGCGCGGGATATTGATGACCGCCTCCCGGATCGGAGGGACCTGCTGGTCGTATTTCCAGCCCAGTTCACCGGGATGCTCCGTACCGCCGTAGAGCCCCAGATCATAGATGCCGTAGCGGCCCGCGCGGCCGGCGATCTGCTGTACCTCCTCCGGAAGCAGCGGCCTGCTGATCGTCCCGTCGAATTTGTATTCCTCGATAAAGACCACGCGGCGCACCGGCAGGTTCATGCCCATGCCGATCGCATCGGTCGCCACGACAACATCGGTCTCGCCGTCGCGGAATTTGCGGACCTCTTCATGGCGCACATCATAGGGCAGTGCGCCGTAGATGATGCTGCAGCTGTGTCCTTTCTGGTTCAGGACGCCGGCGATGGCATGCACGCTCCTGCGTGAGAAGACGATGAGCGCGTCGCCCCGTTCGACACCGTCCGGGAAAGATACGGGCTCGGGGACCGGGCGGATGGGAACGAGCCGGTCGTGCCATTCCACCCGCAGGGAATCTCCGCACAGTTCGACCAGCTTGGTGACGGCATCTGCCGCATAGGGAGCCGCGCAGATATGGATCCGGTCCGCACGGATGCCCAGGATCGCCGCTGTCCAGGCATAGCCGCGGTCCGGGTCCGCCATCATCTGGGCTTCATCCACGACCGCCACTTCATAGACGGCGAGGTAATCCGCCATCTCCACGGTGGAGGAGACATGGGCGGCTTCCTTATCGCCGTAGTCCTCCTCACCGGTCAGCATCCGGCAGTTCACGCCCGCTTCCGTCATGGTCTCATACTGCTCGTAGGCCATCAGACGGAGAGGAGCGAGATAGACGCCGCTCTTTGCCCGGATGAGATCCTGCATGGCATCATGGGTCTTGCCGGAATTGGTGGGTCCCAGGTGAAGGATGAATTCCCGCTTCATACGCCGCGCTCTGGGATAGAGCCTCGTGTAATCCGCCGGCATGCCCTCTTCGATGAAGGAGGCGAGCTCTTCCGTCGCGAGGAGTTCCTCCCGCTTCGCGGCCGCGACATCGGCGTAAAGTGTATTTTTCGACAGATGTTCGAGCAGGCGCTCGCTTGTCAGCTGCCTGGCGAGGAGGGTACGGAAGAGCTCCTTATCCTCCTTGGTGTAGATCCCGGAGATCTGTCCCCTGATATAGCCGTTCCTCTTGCCCCTGAGGTCCGGGTAGACCTCCAGGGTCATCTTATAGAAGAAGTTCTGCAGACCGTTGATCCCCGTGAACTTGCGGATCGTGACTTCCTTGCCGCCGTGCAGCTTCTGGAAGAACTGGTCGATATTGCCGCGGTTTAAGTGCTCGGGTTTGTCGATCCGTTTGTAATGGGAATTGAAGAAACCTCTGTCGACACGGAGGCTGCCCTCCTCAAGACGGGCCAGGATCAGTTCCGAGACGGCCTCGGCGGCCCGCTGCATGACGGGACCCGTGAAGGCGGCGAGATCCGATCCCGGCGGCACGATGCCCAGCGCCGCGAGCGCGTCCATCAGATCCATATCCGTCATGGGATAGAACTGTTCGGGCTGCTTCTTTTTCAGTTTTCTGTATCGTCTTGCCAAATCTCTCTCCCCGGGCACCGGTGCATGTACTCCGCGCATATATGCGCGTCCGGCGCAATTGCTCCCCATTATAATGCCGCGCGTGCGAATAAGCAAGCCGCACGGTGCATGCACCTCCCCCGAATTACATGTGCAAACCTGCCGTTTATGTGGTATGATACCTGTATCTTGCAGGGAGGTGCGTCATGAACGATGACAGGATCGAACAATGGAAGGAACAGGCAGCCTCGGGGATGCCCAAAGAGGAGGTCTTTCTTGAGAATAATACGGCAGTGAGGCTCGCGGCGGCACGCAAGGCGCTGAAGCCGCACATCGAGCTCATGGACGAGACCCAGAAGAAGCGCGTGGACAACGCCATGCAGACTCTGCGCCTGTTCAAACCGGCTTACTATGACGATGACGCATATGAATTCCAGTGCGTGATCCCGCTCACGGAGACGCTCCTGTCCATCGGCGAAGAGCTGGGAGTGATCAAGAACAACAAGGGTGAATGATCACGTCTGCCGGGGACGAAAAGTTATCCATGGAAAGAAGTAAGAATTCCTGCTGGCCGCTGATCTTTACGGTGGTCTGCTATCTGGCGTTTGTCGTCGCCATTTTCGTTGACAGAGAACCGTACATGCGGCTCACGGCGCTGTCCACGCTGCTGTGCGCGACGATCATGGTGCTCCTGCAGCTACCGTGTGCAGGCAGATACAAGATCCCGGTGCTGCTTCTGTCGGGGGCCTTTGTCTTCTGGATCATTCCCGACATCGCCCGTCTGCTCGTCATCCTGCAGAACGGGACGGATGAACTGAGCACGACCGTGCGCTCGTTGTATGTGGTCACCAACTATCTGTTCGCTGCGGCGATCCTGTCCTATTATCTCCTGAGAATGAACAAACTGGAGATCTTCCGTGCGGTCATGGACACGCTGGTCCTGTCGGTCATCAGTTTCCTGATCGCGCGCAAGGGACTGCAGTACCTGACGGACGGGTCGTTTCGGGGCACCGATGCCTACCGGCGCGCGCTGTTCTACGCGTTCATCAATCTCATCGTCATCTTCCTGATCCTGACTCTGTTCCATGTGAAGGGGCTGCGCGCTGTCCGCCGCAGCTTGATGTTCCTGCCGGCCGGTATGCTCGCCTACGCGGTACTGGATCTCAGATATACATACATGGAAGCGATCGGTATGGAGGCGGAGAGCCGTTTCGCGGATCTGTTCTACATCCTGTTCATCGTCATGATGGCAGTCGGTGTATGGAATTACGGCCGCCGGAAGGAAGACCTGCCGGAGGTGCATCACGAGTTTACGGCAGACAGTGTCAGGAACCGCCAGATCATGATCCTGGTGCTGATGGCCCTGTCCGTTCTGCTGTCCGCATCCGGTATACTCTCCAGAGAGGAACTGTTCTATCTGGTCATCGTGCTGCTCGCCTATCTGATCATGGTCTATTCCCTGCGCAACAGCATGCTCTCCGGCAAGATGTTGGAGGAGCAGGCCGGCATCAACCGCAAACTCGAAGAGGAAGTGGACCGGAAGACGGCTGATCTGCGGCAGGCGAACGAGGAACTGGGTCGCCTGTCCTCCACGGATTCCCTCACGGGTCTCAGGAGCCGCCGCTACGGAGAGCACGCGCTGAAACTGTATGAAGAGGGCTATCAGCAGAACAAGACGAGCTATGCCGTCTACTGCGCGGATCTGAACCGGTTCAAGCCGATCAACGATACCTACGGACATGACATGGGCGACCGCGTGCTCGAGGCGCTGGGTGAGAGACTGAATGCGCTGCCGGAGGATTTCCTCACGGTGCGTGTCGGCGGAGACGAATTCATGATCCTGCGGCGGGACGTCGCGGGACGGGAAGGTGCCCGGCGGGACGCTGCCAGACTGAAGGAGATCTTCAGCGAACCGGTGCTGCTGGATACTTATGAATTCCGCCTGAGCGCGGGCATCGGCATCGCCCTGTGCCCGGAGGACGGCACGGATCCCTACGAACTCATGAAATACGCCGATGTGGCCATGTATGAGGTCAAACGGAGCGGCGAACCGGACGGATACCGTTTCTTTGACGATGAACTGGTCGCGGCGCTGGAGCGCAGAGAGCGTCTCGTAAAACGCCTCCGTGCGGCGGAACCGGATCTGGATTTCGAGATCCACTACCAGATCCAGGTGGATGCGGCCAGCAAGGAGATCATCGGCGTGGAAGCCTTCCCGCGGTTACGCAGAGCGGAAGAGGAGCAATACTCGCCGGCGGAGATCATCCCCATCGCGGAGGAACTGGGCACCCTGAACCGTCTGGGCGGCTGGATCGCACGGACGGCGCTGGAACAGCTGGTGCACTGGCGTGCCGCCACGGGACGGGATCTCACGATGACCATCAATCTGGCTGCCCTGCAACTGCTGGATGTGAGCTTTATCGAGAGCCTCAGGGCACAGACCGATGAACTGGGGATCCCGCCGCACGCTCTGATCCTGGATATCAGCAACGAGGTCATGCTCGGTGCCGCGTCTTCGGCTTATGAAATGCTTCGCCGGCTCAGGGAATACGGCTTCACACTTTCCCTGAATGATTTCGGCGGCGATGACATCAGCCTCTCCTATATCATGGAATGCGGATTCAGCCGGATCAAACTCGCCGACCGCCTGGTCCGGGAAGCCGGAGAGGACAAGGCCAATGACCGCCTCGTGCGCGCCATGCTCGCGCTCATCAGGGAGATGGATGTGACCGCGCAGGCGATCTGCGTGGAGACGGAGGAGGAGCGGGAACGCATGCTCTTCCTGGGTGTGCGGATCATGCAGGGATACTATTTCGGCAAACCGGCCCCCGCGGGACGGATCTCGGACGTGCTCATGCCCGAGGTCCCCTCCGGCAAAGGCCTGTAAACAGATACGTCGTTCATAGAGGACGGGACTCAAAGCGCATGGCGCGGAAAGGAAGAAGATGACACAGGAATATCAGCCGATCAAAGCAGGTAAGGTGCGGGAGATCTACGATCTGGGCGACAGCCTGGTGATGGTGGCGACAGACAGACTGTCCGCGTTTGACGTGATCTTAAAGAGCGCGATCCCCGGGCGCGGGCGCGTGCTGACGCAGATGTCGGAATTCTGGTTCGGCCTCACGGCGGATCTGATCCCCAATCATATGATCACGACCGACACGGCACAGATGCCGGAGTTTTTCCGCAAGCCTGAGTTTGAAGGGCGCTCCATGCAGTGCAAGAAGCTTACGATGCTCCCCATCGAATGCATCGTGCGCGGCTATATCACCGGGTCAGGTTACCAGAGCTACAAGGAGAACGGGACGGTCTGCGGGATCCGCCTGCCGGAGGGCCTGCAGGAGTGCGAGAAGCTCCCGGAGCCTATCTATACCCCCAGCACCAAGGCCGAGATCGGGACCCACGATGAGAATATCAGCTATGAGAAAAGCATTGAGGTTCTGGAACGGGAATTCCCGGGAAGAGGAGAGGAACTGGCTGCGGCACTGCGTGACAAGACCCTCGCGATCTACACGAAGTGCGCGGATTACGCGAAGAGCCGTGGCATCATCATCGCGGATACCAAGTTTGAGTTCGGCCTGGATGAGAACGGACAGCTGGTCCTGGGCGATGAGGTCCTGACGCCGGATTCCAGCCGTTTCTGGCCTGTGGATGGCTTTGAACCCGGACACGGCCAGCCGTCCTTTGACAAGCAGTTCGTCAGGGATTACTTAAAGGCACATCCGGACTGCGATTACACGCTGCCCGCGGAGATCGTCGATAAGACCATCGAGAAGTACAGTGATGCGTACCGGATGCTGGCAGGAAAGGAGCCCGTCCTGTAAGGTCAGGCGCACACGGACTTGCGGACCTGCTGCTGCACGTCCTCAACGGCACAGTCCAGAGAAAAAGCAAGTTCCGAGAATAAGAGCTTTTCCGCGGTCGCCAGATGTTTCTCATCGACGGCCGCGAATTTTTTGCCTTCCTTTTCGCGGTTTTCCTTGAGATGGTAGAGCGTTTTGATGAGGCGCATCATCTCGCGCGCCTCATTGCGCTTGATGATCTCGTTGACGACGGGCTCGGACTTCTTGCCGCCGCAGATATCCAGTTCATTGTCGCGTGAGGAATCCTTGATGAGCCGCTTCGCCTCTTCGCGCCCCGTCACGTTGCGCAGGCGCTCCTCCTCATTATCCACGGGAACATAGAGCAGCCCCTTGCTGTCGGCCTCCGCCACCATCAGATAGAAGTCGCGCTCTTTGCCGCGCTCGATAAAAGAAGGGACGAGGATATCCTCCACGCGGCACAGGCCGTGCAAGCCATAGACGGTGTGGTCTCCCTTTTTCAGCATAATATCGCTCCCTTCTGAAACATCCGGAATCGCGGATCGCGCGCCGATCGCGCGCAGTACCCGTATAGTATAACACAATTTCGTATAAAAAGTAACGCTTGAAAATAAAAAATGAGAAAAAATCGGAGGAAAACAGGTGCCGGATGTTATCGTTGTTGCTGATCCCATTCCCGCTTCAGATAGTCCGGAAAAACGATCTCGATCGTAAGTTCATCATTTTCGCATACGGCGGATAATCTGCCGCCAAGCTTTAGCGTAAGATCTTTGGCGACAGCAAGCCCGAGCCCGGTACTTCCGCTGTGCCTGGAACGGTCTCCGGTGTAGAATCTGTCAAACAGCCGGTTCGTATCGGTATCCGAGTCGCGATCTTGATCGGAATACCTCCCCGGAACGCATATTTCGTTCCTCGGGAAATGTATATCACATTTCGATCCCGCGAGCGCGATCCGCGAGTCGTGGAAAAAGATACTGCTCACGGCTATATCCCCCATGTAAAGCAGACCGGATCCGGATCCTGTCCACTGATCCGTCCACCTTGATCACGTGGATCTCACAGGCCGAAGGTTTCATGCAAATACCGGTTTTCCGTGAATGCAGATACTTACACTTGCAAATTTGTTTCCGCACGGCTAAACTTCCTGCGTATCGTTTCGGCGTAAAAGCCTCAAAAACGATACGCCCGGCACTCTCGATCTGCAGTCCTGCGTATCGTTTCGGCGCAAAAGCCTCAAAAACGATACGCCCGGCTCACTCGATCTGCAGTCCTGCGGGTCAAGTCCAATTTTGTGTGTAAATTACCTTTAGGTACGATTCAACGTTATGCTGCTAATAGTTTCAGTTGCTCTTCAGCAATTTCCCTAAGTTGTGGAATGTAATCATTTATCGCTTCCAACTGTTTTCTAGGATACCCGCCGCCTTTTGCTGAAGCAAAAGCTTCATGAACCTCCATAAGCACACTTCCCATGATCCTTATTACGGAAGCATCGTTGGGAAAGACTCCAATGACTTTTGAACGTCTCTTTAATTCTCGATTCAAGCGTTCTATATGATTCGAAGTGCGATGATATACCCTGAGACGATCAGGTAGCACCATCACGGTCATTGCGCTTTCAAATCCCGCATCCAGGCATTCCATAGCTGCTGGTGCAACATCACTGTAATCACCGATTATGCGATCTCGGATCTTACGTGCTTCAGTGATATCCTTCGCATTGTACATTTCAAGCAGCTCGGTATGAAGTCCTTTTTGATACTTGGCCGGAGTTTTCTCAAGTATGTTTCTTGAAAAATGAGTCTGGCATCTTTGCCAGGCCACTTCCGGAAAAACCTTTTTGATCGCATAAAGAATACCGGGATGAGCATCAGACGTAATAACCCGGACCCCATGCAAACCACGTTTTCTCAAGGATTCGATGAACATAAACCATGTATTGTTAGATTCGTTGTCAAACAGATCGAATCCTATGACTTCCCGCTTACCCTCATTGTTTGTGGCATATGCAACCATAAAGGCCTTTGACACGATTCTGTGTTCATATCGAACCTTGAAATAGGTTGCATCAATAAGCACAAACGGATAAGCATTTGTTAGCGGTCTGTTGCGAAATTCATTAACCATGGCGTCCAGATCCTTACAGACTTCCGAAACCATAGATTTTGAGTAAGCGGTTCCACAAAGCGTTTCAACAACCTTTGACACCTTCCTGGTCGAAACTCCGGCTATCACCATTTCGGCCATACTTGCGACGAGAGCAGCTTCACTTCTTTTGAAGTTATCAAAGATTAGAGACTTGAATGGAACATCTCTATGTCTTGGTACGATCAACTCTATCTTGCCGAGACGGGTGATCAGCTGACGTTCTCTGGTACCATTGCGGCTATCAGTTCTATCCTCGGAGCGCTCATATTTCTTGGCTTTGAGCTGCTCTGTGGATTCGGCTTGCAGGATGCTGTTTAAACTATTCTGTAGAAGCTTTCTAAATGCATCCTCACGATTTGATGAAAGTAACTGTAGTATTTCCTCTTGGTTTAAAGTAATATTTAGTTGAGCCATTGAGCGATACCTCCGGTTAATTTGATTGTGGTGATTTAATTATACCTAAAGGTGAGCTCTTGGCTCATTTAGTTTTTTTGAATTTACACCATTATACGGACACTACTGCGAAGTGCGAAATGTAGCAGGCCGAAACGGGGGAAATGACCTGCTACAAATGGACGAAGAGCGAAGTGTAGCAGGCCGAAACGGAGGAAATATCCTGCCGCAAATGGCTGATGAGCGAAATGCAGCAGGTCGAAACGGGGGAAATGGTCTGCTGCAAATGGCTGATGAGCGAAATGCAGCAGGCCGAAACGGGGGAAATGGTCTGCTGCAAATGGCTGATGAGCGAAATG
>JAEEGL013950262.1_pt1 | contig 10459 bp, 6 predicted proteins | sample 9134231 | NCBI WGS metagenome assembly JAEEGL01 (sample SAMN16246548, study PRJNA631951) | gut metagenome | biome: gut microbiome; feature: rumen; material: fiber-attached | host: Bos | place: Iran: Karaj | collected 2018-10 | reverse complement strand
TATTGAGGCGGATACCCATTCTTGATCAGACATACCTTGATATCGAATTTTAGTTGATCACGTACAATCTGATTATTGAGCCAGTCGGCGAAAGATGACTTTGTGTCAATGATTTCCTTGATCTTCTTGGCCAGAGATCGGCACTTATCGTTGACAGATACGCCGTCTACAACCTTGTCGGTGCCGTACTCGAAGTTGTACTGGTCCCGCAGTGCCATCAGGATATCGTAGAAGGCCTTCTCTTCAAAGGTGAGACCGACTTTACGGAAGCTTTCCCGGTCAGCGTTCATATCACGGAGAATCTGCAACGCTTGTTCCGTTGCACTTCGGATAATCTCTTCAGATGTTGTTTCCTGTGCTTCACCGGCTTCTTCAGCTGTCAGGTGCTTACGGCGTTCATGATAAAGCTGGATGGTTGCTTCCAGCATTTCCTGGTACTTCTTTGCTGCCATTTGATTGGTTTTGCTGTATTCCTTGATCTGCTTGCGCAGCGCTTTGACCAGCATTTCCAGCTTGGTGGCAGGCATCTTGACGTCAGCCAGTCTTTCGATAAACTCTGGGCTGAAAAGGTCTTCTTCCTCGCCGGAATCCAGGATGCTTTCAACCTTATTGTACTTGAGAGCTTCTTCCACCATACGGGCCACATTGCGATTCATGGTATCTGTATCAGGCGCATCCGTACCGCTCATTTTCCGGACAAAACCTGCAATGGCCATAAAACACTGCGCGAGGGCTGATTCGCTCTCTTCCAGTTCTCCAGAAGGCTGGCAGATATCATACGCCATACGCATGCGCTTCACTGTTTTCAAGAAATAGGTCTTGAAAGTAACTGTGCTGACACTTTTTCCGCTGCGGCTCTCTGTGTTCAGCTGATCTGTAGAGGCAAACACAAATTCTGCTGCTTTTGCCAACAACTGGTATCGCGCTACCGGATCACAATCTGGATCCAAGAAAGGAGTCAGATTATATCCGTTGAACAGCGTTTTCAGCACCGACAATTCTTCCCGGAATACTTCTGTCGCTTGTTCAATATCATCCCTGGTAGGTGCGACGGTGTTTTTACCGCCGTAGGTCTTGATTGCTTCACGCATCGGATCACGGATGCCGATATAGTCAACAATCAATCCATACTCCTTGCCGGGATATTTTCGATTCACACGACTGATGGTCTGAATTAGCATGTGTTTCTTCAATGGCTTATCGTTGTATAGGTAGGTCAAGGAAGGCACATCAAAGCCAGTGATCCACATATCCACGACGATCACAATGTGGAGATTCGATTTCTCCTGCTTAAACGCCGCATCGAGCTTTTCAGAGCGTTTGTCGTTTGCTACGCCGCCCAGGTAATTGTACATTTTTTCCGGATCGTTGCTGCCAACGCTGGCGACCATTGCCATGAACGGCATAGGTGTCAGCTTTCGGAGTTCTTCCTCTGTGGCAAATACATCATCCGGTGTTTTCTTTTCCTCAAACCACTCCGGGTATTTGTCCTGGAAAATTGTCAACAGCTGATATGCAATCTTTCTGGTGGAGCATACTACCATGGCCTTTTGAACACGATCGGGGTCTGCGTCACAGGCAGCTGTATAATGGTCATGAATGTCTACCGCGAGCCGCTCCAAACGCAACGGCTCGCCAAGAATCACCTCCATGGAACTCATGGCCGTCTTGCTGGCCTCGATATCATCCTCTGTTGAGCCATCTTCGGCGCACTGTTTATAGTACTCCTCAATTCGCTTTACTTTTTCCTTGTCCAACAGTACTTTTGCGATGCGAGGATGATACTTGATGGGCACGGTTAGTCCGTCTGCTACTGCTTGATCCATGGTATAACGATCAATCTCATTACCGAAGGTCTGATAAGTTTCAGCAATGGGGGTGCCAGTGAATCCCACGAAAGTAGCATGCGGGAAGGCTTCCCTCAGTACTTTGGCATAGGGCTTAGAGACCATGGCCTTCATGTTCTCATCCGCGTCTTTGCTGAACTGGATCTTTTTAGAGCGTTCCAACTGTGTTCGATGAGCCTCATCTGAGAAGCAAATAATGTTCCGACGCTCGTTGATCAGACCGATGGGATCATCCTCCCGGTCGCAGAACTTCTGGATCGTGCAGATATAGAAACCGCCACTTACCCGTGCTCCGAGCTCTTCGCGGAGCTTGTTGCGGTTTTTGACAATGCTGACCTCACCAAGGTTCAGGAACTCCTTGCTCTTAGTGAACAACTTAGCGCCCTGACTTTGCAAATCATCCCGGTCGACGATCATGACGATAGTTGGCGATCCGATCTCTGGAATATCGGTACAACGCAGAGCCAATTGCCGGGCCAGGAATGCCATAGTGTAAGTTTTTCCGCAGCCTGTCGCGCCAAAATAGGTACCGCCTTTCCCGCTGCCGCTCTGAACCGATCGGATGATGCTTTGTTTCAATAGGCAGGAAGCAAAATACTGCGGATAGCGGCAGACAATCTCCACCTCATCCGAGTCGTACTCACTGTCCTGGAAGTAAATGTAGTCCCTGAAAATCTCTAGGAATCGGGCAGGAGCATAGACGCCTCGAATCATGGTGTCCAGCTCATCAAAGGGCAAAGTGGAAAGCTCATCTCCATCGTTCACGCGCCGCCATGCATAAAAGTGCTCATACGGTGTGCGCACAGTACCCAGCCGTGTCTTTACGCCGTCGGAAATACAAGCCAGGGGACAATAGTGGAGCAGGTGCGGAATATCCCGCCAGTAACGGATGTTGATCTGCTCCCAGGCATCATACACCGTTGCATCGGCATCAGCTGGATTCTTCAGTTCAATGACGCACAGAGGAAGCCCGTTGATATACAGCAGCACATCCGGTCTACGGTTTTCTGTCAATCCATTGTTGATGTACTCCACTGTGAACTGGTTGACGACACGGAAAATATTCTTCTCTGCATCATCAAAGTGGATCAGCTCCACCATCCTGGCAATACCGCTTTGCGGTGTGAACTGTATGCCATCCACCATCCAGCCATAAACCATATGCAGGGTGGCAAAATCGCTGCCGGAACCCGCCAACTTCACACGGTTGATGATCTCAGTGATCTCGTCAGCCGTCAAATCGGGATTGGTGCTGCGCAGGAACTGCTCCATGTCGTCCTCATAGAGGACATCTCTGCGGGAAGAGCGGGAGATGCTGGTGCCGGGCAAATATTGCCAGCCCACACCTTCCATCATGCCGATGAATGCAGATTCAAACTGCGACTCGCAATAGCGGCCATTGAAGATCTCCAACCGTGCCATTGTCTTAATCCTCCAAATCGGTTTTCTGAACCAACTTTAGATTCTATCCGTTATATAACGCAGTAGTTTTTCGCTTGAAAATGGTAATAGTTCTGAGTTGTAAATATGTACAGCTGTAATTAGCTCAATCTCTTTAGGCAGTTCGGACAAGGTGAAGCCAAAGGGAGAAGGCCTGTTCTCTCTGGAAAGACCACTTACTGTGTTTTCAAGAATGAACCAATCCCCATATAAACTCTCAGGGTTTTCCAAAAGCAAGATATTGAAGCCTCTTTCATCAGAGGATTTCAACTGACACCACAATATAACAGTTTTATTCTTGCATTTTGGAATGTAATTGACCATCCGTGGCTGCTCGTCAAAGAAAGACCTGACAGGGTGTCTGAAATTCTCCGCAAAGAGTACTTCGCCAGTAATTGTGATATTGTTGCCTGAAGGAAGTTTTACCTCTGTCGAAAAACGTGCTGCGTGACGAGGAGCATTTTCTTTGATAGAAATTTGCTTTATCCCTGCATACTGTGCATTGAAGCGATCTGCAAACTCTTTGATTGTAGCCAGAATAGTATTTGAATACTGCGCATACGCCATTTCAATACATTGTTCTTTTTCTTCAATTGCCTTATTCGCAGAAGCTTCCTTTTGCTGCAATTGGAGGTCTTGCACATTGCGGGAAGAGAGCGCTTGATTGACAATTTCTGACATCGTATCACGGGGCAGATTCTCTGCTTCTAAGGCATCAATAATTTGGTCCCAGTTTTTGAATCTGCTCTGTGTGGGTTTCGCTAACATTCGTATGATTATTGAAGCAACATGAGGAGGAAGGTTTTTATTTATGGAAGATGGGTTTATCGCTGGCTTGAACAAGTGCATGCTGCGAAATGCGATTGGGTCATTTACAGCGGGCTTTTCGTAGGGGTAGGACAGCGTGGCCAACTCAAAAAATACGATTCCCATGGAGTAGATATCCATCTGAATGGTATTACGATCATTGTTCCATGCTTCCGGCGCAACATATGGACTTGTTCCATAGCCTTTGAAAGTCATTGTTTTTGTGCTTTCCCCACTAATCTTCGATAGACCGAAGTCAGTAATCTTAAGCACGCCATGAAAATTCAAAATATTCTCAGGCTTAATGTCACGATGTACCAAATGCTCACTAATACATTTCATACCATGGGCGAGCTGGTTAAAATATTCCATAATCGTTGCGGTTTCAAATTGGAGTCCATTACGGCTTTCAATGAGATCTCGGAGTGTGCCGCCGTCTGTATACTCCATGATAATATAAGGTGGGTATTCCTGGAATTCCTTGCCGTCATGAACGTACAGGTATTTGATCACATTTTCAGAATCAAGAAGTTTTGTCTGATTCATCTCTTTCTGAAACGTCGTGAAGGCTTCGACATCACTAAATATGTCTTGGATTATTTTAACCGCAACGATTTGCCCATCATTCTTTCTATGAGCCTTAAAAACGGCACCAAAGCCACCAGAGCCGATTTTTTCGTCCAGTAAATACTGGTTCCCCTGGCGATCCTTAATAGTTGAACCGATTGTTATGATCATGCCTTACTTTCCTCCAGTGACCCTCTTATTAGGATCGGGCAAATTTCCTTAATCTGTGTTTTGAGCCGTTCATTGATCTTTTTTCGGCTTGTATAGACTGTATATATCTCTGCAATTGCTTTTTGAATCTCTATATTGGGAATCGGGACTTTTACACTGCACATTTCTTCCCAGTCGAATGTTTCACGTGCAGAACCCCACGAGCAGAACCGAGCATAGCGATCAAACTCGGAGCGTGAAAGTAGCAGCATAAGGTATTGGGGCAACAACGCTTCATTGTCCTTGCTGCGGAATACGACATAGGAAGACGAACAGATATATGACTTGTCTGAATCATTCAAGGCAAGAGAAATCTTTCCACCATTGCGGGATGTTACTGTAACATAGGCAAATTCTCCAGGTCGAACTATACAATAGGGACTGAGATTAACACCGTTCATATCCGCCTTAGTTGCAATGAATTTCTTTTCGATTGAAATACCCATGACATCTTCAATGCCAAACCGCAAGTCACTATTTGTGCGATCGACAAGTTCAATATAAGAGCCAATTTTCTCTTCGACTTGCTGTTTTCGGAGTTCGTCCATATATGATTCAAGAGTAATTCTTAAATCCTCCAGTCCGCGCTCATAGCTCTGCTGGTTTGCTACCATGGCTTTGTAGATGGCGACGTATTTTTGCTGGATTAGAAGAGGAGGAAGGTCAATCTCCAGCTCACACATATTTTCCCAATTAAAGAATAGCGTTGCACTTCCATATGTCTTAAAAAGCATATAGCGATCGAACTCGTCGCGTAGGAACCAAATATACAGATATTCCGGAAGCATAATGCTTCGAGCTATATCTGGATTTACATAGAAAGCCACATAATCATTTGTGAAAATAAATGTGTTCTCAGAAGTATTATATCCAAGCCCCAACTTGTCATGAACCCTGTGATTAAATATGAACCCACCGGGTCTTACAACCAAAAACTTGGTAAGATCACGATCTTCTACGCTGACTTTCGTATTTGAGATTCCTTTAGTATTGAGGACACCTCTGACATCAGATACCCCATATACCAAATCCACATTGGTTTCAGTGTTTCTATCCAGCAATTGTCCAAGCTTATATCTTTTCAAATCCATATCCGATCCCTCCGAAAGCTTCTTCCAGCATTCGCTGGGATTCTTTTTCCTGTGCAATTATATCTTTCATTTCTTGCTGAATACGGGCCATCTCTGCCTGATAATCAATCTCCATATCATGGTCAATGAACTCAATGTATTTGCTGGGGATCAGGCTCCAACCATTGGCTTTGATCTCGTCTTTGCTGACACTTCGATACAGTTCAGGAACAGCATATTTTGTCCCATCGGTACCTTCACTCTGCCAGGTATGATAGATCTCCGCTGCTCGATCAATCTGTTCGGTGGTCAGGCGGACCTTTTTCTTGTTCTCATTCTTGACCGGATTCTCTGTCCAAGTGCGGAGATCCATGAATAGGATTTCATCTTCCCGGTTGCGCAGATTACGGCCATGATATTCGCCACCTTGCTTGTTCTGGTTCAGTATCCACAGGGTGACGCTAATGTCCGTAGTGATGAACAGCTCCCTGGGCAGGATGATGATGGCTTCCACTTTGTCATTCTCAATCAGCTTCTGGCGGATATCCTTTGTATCTTCATCACCCAACGCACCGTTGGCCAGCAGGAAACCGGCAACACCTTTCAGAGCACGCAGGTGGGACAGAATATGAAGAATCCAGGCGTAATTGGCATTGCTTTCCGGCGGTGTGGAATAGTCAGCCCAGCGAGAATCGTTGGCCAGATTAGGGTCATACCACCCCTTCAGGTTAAAGGGAGGATTGGCCATGATATAGTCAAAGTACAGACCCTTGTGCAGGTCGTTCGTAAAGGAAGAATCATTGGTACCGCCCAGGTTGTGGCTGATACCACGCAGAGCCAGATTCATCTTGGCCAGACGGTAGGTAGCAGCATCCTTTTCCTGTCCATATACATTGATGCGACTGATGTCGCCGCGCTTTGCCTTAACGAGAGCTGCGCTTTGAATGAACATGCCACCGGAACCACAGCAGGGATCAAAGAGCGTTCCGTCAAAGGGCTCGATCATGGTGGCAATCAGCTGCACCACATCGTGAGGTGTGTAGTATTCGCCCTCTTCCTTGGTGGCGTTGACGGCAAATTCCTTGAGGAAATACTCATATACACGACCGATCAAGTCTTTCTCTTCACCGAAAGCCTTGTGGCTGATCTTGTTGACCTCATCCACCAGCTTTTTGATATCGTTCGCCGCGAGGTTGCGGGTCATGAAAGTGCCTTTGATAAAGCACCCTTTCAGTTGGCTGCTGCTTTCTTCAATTTTACTGAGTGCAGTATCAAGTGCCACATTCAGCTGGGGAGCGGGCGTATTGATGATGGTAGACCACCTGCCTTCAGGAGGCAGATTGTAGGTGCCATCCGTGAAGGTAGCATCATCAAAAAAGGCGGCACGAATCTCTTCGTCATCAGGATCAAGGCCCTGGGCAATCAGGGACTGGCGGAGATTCTCGATACCGTCTTCATATTTTTCACCGATAAAGCGCAGGAAAACCAGCGTGAGCATCATGTCGCGCTTTTCAAAGAACGAACCAGAATTCCGGGCCGCCCGCAGGATATCCCGGCACTTGAACAATATTGAATCAAGGTTGATCTTCTCTTCGGCCTTTTTCTTTACAGCCATGGTATTTGCCATCCTTTCAGAGCAAAGTGTTTACTTGTTTTCATCTTTGGGAGTGTGGAAAATGACGCGATCCTTCTCTGGCTTTTCAAAATATATGCCGAAAAACTGGCCAAGTATCTTCTCTGTAGCCACTGTCTTTGAGAGCCCGGATTCCTCGCAGAACTGATCAAGTTGCTCATAAACGGGTGATGCAAGTTTTACATTCAGGATTTTTGCATCCTTCTTTGATCTGGGCATAATACCCCTCCTTGGCTTATCACGTTGTCGTTAGAAGATTGTACCACATATATGATGTTTCGTCTACACGTTTTATGAAGATTTCATAGTTTCTTAATTTCTTTATTGATCGCTAATATAGGCTACAAAAAACACCCAGCGTAATACTGGGTGCGATAACAATTCTGAATCTTTCTCTCCACACAATTGCCTTAATGCAACATACCTGAATTCTCATCTGCCGGGTTTACTGCTCGATCGCCTGCTTATACTATTCTGGTCCCATCGTTTTTGACAGGACTTTCAGCATATTGATCACTTCAGGGTTGGTCAGAAGCTTGGCCAGTTTTTCAGGACTCATCCCTTCCTGCGTCTCGGGGTCTTCTGCTTTAGGGGTTTCTTTCTTGCCGTCAGAAGGCGCATCAGGTTCAGAACCTTTGCCGGCGTAAAACGCCTTTTCGATCAACTCCGCATTGGTGCGGCGGTTTTCGTCCAAGATATGTGAGTACTGATCAGTCACCATAGCCGCCTGTGCATGTCCGGAGTCGCCCTGTACAGCCTTGATGTCGCCGCCGGTCAGCTTCAGCTTGTAGGTGATGCTGGAGTGACGGAGGCTATGGAACACGACCGGAGGCAGATTGTTTTCCTCAATCAGATCCTTCATTGCTCTGCGAATGACAGAGGATTCCGTGGGCATTCCCAATGGCGTGGCGATTACCAGATTGAATTTCATGTACTCATCGCCAATGGCCTGAATGATTGCGTCCTGCTCCATCTTCCAGGCTACCAGCATTTCAGCAACGGTCTTGGGCAGAAAAACCTTGCGGTTGCTTGTTTCCGTTTTCGGCTTTTTCAACACCAGGACTGTTGAATTCTTTATACCCTGCTCAGGAAAGGTGAAGATGATATCCTTGGATTCCAGCGTATTCATCGTGGCCTTCTTGACCCGCTGAAGTTCCTTGTTGATATATATTGAGGCTTTTCCTGTGGCAATACTTTCATCGGAAATATCCACGCAGTCCCAGGTCAGCGCCAGCAATTCACCGATGCGCAGGGAGCATGCAAACGCCAGATTCAGGCAGAGCTTCAGCCGGGGGTCATTGCAGCATTCAATAGCCTTAAACAGCGTCGGTGCGTCCCAGATTTCCCGCTCCTTGGCTTCATGCTTGGGAAGGGTGGCAAAGCGCGCGGGATTCTTTTCGATCAGATCCCACTTCTCAGCCTGGGTGAAGGCGCTGCGCAGGAGATTGTGAATCTTCTTGATCGTGGCGTTGGTCACGAAGGAGGTCTCCTTGGCATATTTCTTCTTGCACACCTGCTGAACGGCAGGCGTTTTTTGCAGTGTCTTATAATACTGCTCCAGCGAACGTGACGTGACCTCATTCAGCTTCAATTTACCGATGATCGGCTTGATATAGTTCCGGATCAGACCGGTATTGCTGGTATACATGGAGATCGACCACTTCGTTTTTCCGTACAGCTCAACATACTCGTCCAAGAGTTCAGCAATGGTGCTGCAATCCGGAATCGTAAAGCTGCCGGTCATCTGGCTGTATTCGATCTCCGTCTTGCGCTTCTTAGCATCCTCCAAGGTAGAACAGGTTTCCCACTTCTGATGCTTTTTCCCGGCAGCGTCAGTATAGGAATAAACAACACAGAACCGGTTTTTGCGTGGAATAATGGAAGCCATAGGTCAATCCTCCTTCTCATAGCTGGCAACGTCCGCATACCGGACGAACCATGTTTTACCGATCTTCTTTCCGCCGAAGGTTCCGTTCTCAACAAGGCGGTACACTTTCTTCTCACTGATGCCCAGGTATTCTGCGGCCTCCCGGATCGAGACGAATTCCTTGTGTTCAGGTTTCGCAGCAGCTTTTTCATCGACCAGGCTGTTTTTCGCCGCCAGATGCAGCCAATTCTGATCCGCATACCATTTTTCAAAGCTCTCCCTGGTGATCCGAGGCTTCTCCGCAACACGGATCAGCACCAGATGCTCCTTTGCGTGACGGTAAAGCTCCCATGCCTGTCTGCGGTCAAGGCCAAGAAGCCTGCCCATATCCGGGATGGTCATGGACGATTCCTCCGCAAGCCGGTCTCGCTCACGGTCATCACGGTTTCGATACCGGTGCTGAGAAGCATACCAATGGTCAAAAACCTTTTTCGGCACACGGAGCCGCCCCGCGACAATCAATGTGGGCCATCGCTGCTTCTGAATTAAATCACGGGCAGTGGAATCATGCAGAGAGAGCATGTCAGCTATTTCCGCAACAGAATAGAACTGTGTCTGCAGCATTGCGCCGGGCTCAGGGCCGTTCACCTTCCTGTATTTGTCCTGATGCTCATACCATTGCTCAAAGCTGTCCCTGACAACGCGCAGTTGATGGTTGATCGTAACTGTCTGAAAATGATGCTTGTGGAGCAGGTAATAGCTCTCCGTTTTCTTCAGCCCCAGCATCCGGCCCATCGCCTGTACTGTCATGGTGGTTCCTTCATTCGCAGCCATCGTTCGCCCTCCCTTCTGGTCTGCTAAAAAAGAGGATAGCATGCCTTCCGCCAGATTTTTAGTCTGTCGCCGGTCAGATTAGCACGGCTTATGTCACTTCACCTGGTTCATCCAGGCATGAAAGCTCGCCTTGGGGATCCGGTAGCCCACGCTGCCGATTCGGAGCGCAGGGAAAGCTTTCTTG
>JAEEGL013883983.1_pt1 | contig 10459 bp, 7 predicted proteins | sample 9134231 | NCBI WGS metagenome assembly JAEEGL01 (sample SAMN16246548, study PRJNA631951) | gut metagenome | biome: gut microbiome; feature: rumen; material: fiber-attached | host: Bos | place: Iran: Karaj | collected 2018-10 | reverse complement strand
ATGGCTTATGGCTTATGGCTTATGGCTTATGGCTTATGGCTTATGGCTTATGGCTTATGGCTTATGGCTTATGGCTTATGGCTTATGGCTTATGGCTTATGGCTTATGGCTTATGGCTTAGAGCTGAGGATGGGACAAAATCTTTAAATCGAAGCAAGAAGCCCGTAGGGCTTCGATATCAATAGCCCCCGGTTGGAGCCGTAGGCGACTACCGGGGGATCAGGATATGCCCAAGCCATAGAAGCCCGTAGGGCTTCAATATTGAACGCCTGCGGCGTTTAAAAAATGCCAAAACTTCCAAAGTGTCACATCCTTAGAGCCTGGAGCCCCGAAATATTGGTAATCCCATGATCAGCGATTTATTCGAAGCATTCAAACATCTGTTGTGGCCGACGCGCTGCGCATCGTGCGATGTCCTTCTGGATGCGCCGGATAAGCAGATCTGCGATGATTGCAGTCATTCGATTGTCGAGCCGCCCGAGATAACGGCACCCGAATACATCGATCGCGCATTTGCGCTGTTTGTCTATGAAGGCGCGATTCAGAGCTTGATATCGAAGTGGAAATACCACGAAGATTTTTCGGCCCAGAATGCGGTGCTTTCGTTGATCTCGATGCGGCTGGATGCGCTTCGGTCAATGCATCTGGAGGATATCTGCCTGATTCCGGTGCCGCCGCATCCCCGGCGATTGCGCGAACGCGGATTCGATCCGGTGTGGACGTTTGGTTCGCGGCTGCATCGTGCGCTTGAACAGGCGGGGATTCAAACGTCATTTCGGGATGATGTGCTCGTTCGAACGCGCCATACGGCGCACCAGGCATCGTTGTCGCACGACGAACGGCTGCACAATCTGGACGGCGCGTTCGAGGTAAAACATGGCTTTAAATGCGATCACGCCATGCTGATCGACGATGTGATGACCACCGGTGCAACGGCTTCGATCTGCGCCAAAACCTTGCGTGATGCAGGGATTTCCCGCGTTGATTTTATCGCGCTGGCGCGGACTTTGGACGGCGGCAAGGGATAATTGGTATTCGGCCGGGGCTCTGCCCCGGACCCCGCCAAAGGGCTGAGCCCTTTGGAATCCGCAATGTGTTTGGGAACTGCCTGATATTTACTATGTACCATGGCCTGCAAATGTCGAAATGGGGCACCTTCCCCATTCCGCCTAAAGCTTACATGGTATGCATGTTACGCAGGGATGGTCAATAGATGACCAGTGTGGTCAGTAGAGAAGATAAACAGTTAAGTTAAAATGCCGAGATTTTGGGAAAAAGGTTTAAATTTTACGTGCCAGCGATGCGGCCGATGCTGCTGCGGGGAACCAGGAATTGTTTATTTTAATCCACGGGAATTTGACGCCCTAGCTGAGCATTTAAAAGAGACGCGGGGAATATCGCGCGAGGATTTGATCCGTGATTATATGAAACCATGGAAGGACTCGTATACAGCGCGCGATGATTTCCCCGATGGTCACTGCATTTTCTTTGATCATGGCTGCACAGTGTATACGGTCAGACCATCGCAGTGCCGGGATTTTCCGTTCTGGCGCTGCAATCTGGCCAGCAAATCAGAATGGGACGAGACGGCGCAAATGTGCCCCGGCATGAATCACGGAAAGCATTGGTCTGCCGATGAAATCTGCGCCATCGCATCCAGGTCGCGTTTGTGAACGGAATGCCAGTCTGAAATATGGATAATTACCAGCCACCACATACAATCAGACGCTGGAGCACGGCGTGGATCGCGGGTATCGCGCTCCATCTGGCCGTGATTTCGGCCATTGCCTGGCATTTGATTTCAGACGAGCTGGTGCACGTTTCGCAAACCGTTCCCATGCCGAATACAACAGTCGAGCTCATGCCGGCACAGGGCATCGAACCGGCTGTTTTTTTTACGTCGAAACCCGGTAATCTGAATGCCAGTGCTGCCGAACTCTACCGCATTCATGAAGATGGCACCCGCGAACTGGTGGGAAAATCGCATGCGCATCCCAAACGTCGGTATGGCTTGCAGTTCGATGGTATCTCCGAGCCCGGGACGTATGAAATCGTCGTCAATGACGGCGAAAATGGCGTCGTGCCATTCAATTTTGACGGCGAATACAGCGGTCAGTTTCCAACCGGCGATGACAATGCTGGCGGGGCATTTCGTGCATCTTTTAAGGTGGCTGCCAAATCTCAGGATGTTCTCACAGCGACGCTTTATGATCCCAAAAAGCCGGATATCAACGAAGAATCTGCTTCAAAGTCGGTTCAGAATGTCCAGCAGCAATCGGAGCCCCAACAGAAGCCGGAGAAAAAGCCCGAAAAAACGCCCGAAAAGAAGCCGGTGAAAAAGCCCGAAAAGAAGCCGGAGAAAAAGCCCGAAAAGAATGAGCAGCAACAGGCGACTGCGGCAAATGTGCCGAAATCACCGGATGTTAAAGAGAATTTGCTGCCGGTAAATGGCGGTGAAGCGACGACCGAAGAACCGTCAAAGATTGTGATTGCGCCCGAAAACCTGCGTTTGTCTCCGCTGAATATGGCTCCGGAACTGCTCGCCGAATCGTCTGCGGTTGCCGAGCAAATGTTTGCCGAACGTGATGCAAACAGATTCGTTGTGGAAGGTGAAATTGAACGAAAGCGCAATCTGGCTGCATACAATGCCGAAGGTCCTGTGGTTGGCGTCGGGCATCAGGGAAATGCGGTTTCACACAACAAGGATGTCGAGGAATATCTGGCGCAGATGCATAAAGAGATTCATCCGCTGTGGGCACACGGATATCTGCTGCGGCTCGATACGATCTACCGCAAAGCCGGATCCCCTCTGGACAACAGCAACCTCGAAGCTGTGCTCGAAATCACGCTCAACAGCCTGGGAAATGTCACGGATGTCCGCGTCGTGAAGTCGAGCGGGGTTACAGATTACGACACCGAAGCCATTCATGTGGCGTGGAATTCGTCGCCCAAAACTGCGCCGCCGCGCGTCATGATTTCGAAAAACGGCAAATCCTATATTCACTGGACTTTCTGGCGCGATGGACGCCAGTGCGGCGTCTTTGGCGTGAAGGTGTTCAAGCTGGACGGCACATCGCGGGATGCCCTCAGCTTTAGCCTCAAAGCGGTTCAGCAGCAGGAACGTAAACTTGGACTCGAGCCGTCGGTTGTGAATCTGCCCGGCGTGAAAGGTCTGCCGGATCCCGATGCGGCTTCAGAATCGCAGCAAACAAAGGGAAAACCAATCGGACGTATCAATCCGCTTGAGGATTGATGGCTGCATCCTGGGGCGGCTGTTTGGTTTCGAGGGTGAACGGGAACACCTCGGGATCTTTGTTGCGCGTATAGCCAACAAAATCTTTGTAGGTATGCGTGGTCGGCAGGACGATCCACGATTTGAACAAATCGGCTTTTTGCGCGCTGTAGCGATAATCTCCGTTGATCGGTTTTGTGGCGATGGTGCGAAGAATCATGGCGTTGTCTGAATAGTCGAGTTCAGACATATTCCTTCGGTATTGATCGCTGTATCGCCAGTATTGTTCGGCGTTCGACAGATAGAGCACGGTCATTTGGGCACCGAGCTTCTGCATGGCGTCGCGCGTCGATGCAAAAGCCCTGTCTCCAAGCAGATTGGCCTGATAGGTTGTTAAGCGCCCCGCTTCGATGAGCTGCTTGATATAGTTGTATGTATCCGCATCGTTCATGAACGTTTTTTCCTTCATGCGGCGGATGTTTCGCAGTCTGTTTGTGATGCCGCGCTGCGCGTCCTTGAATATGGCGAGTGTTTCGCGGTCGGCCAGTTCTTCGTTGGACTTGATGAATTCGCGGCCTTTTTCGGGGTCTTCAAAATAGCTGAGCATGCAGTCGCCGTTGTCGCATGCTTTGAACAAAGCCATATAGAGCTTGTGGACGATGACGACCCATGGATCATAATCGACCAGAAAAGCCAGCGTGGGGCGCTGCCAGCCAATGAACACATAACCCTGATCGGTTCCGATGCCCATATAGGTGCCGCCAAGGTTTTCGATGGTTTCGCGGAACATTTCGGGATGCTTTTCGTCGCTGAACAAAAAGTGGCCGCCCTCATTTTCCTTGAGCACAGCGTTGAGCACCTCGGGCGGCAGATCCCAGGTAATCCCATTCACAATGGCACGCTGTGATTCGCTGAGCGCATCCAGTGAACGGATATCGGCATCGCCAGAATCTTTTGCAGCGTCGGGAACCGGCGCTTCTGCGGCATTCTGTGCATCGTCTGAATCGGGCAGATTTGCATCATCACCAGTGTTTTCGGGCAAAGCATCGGGGGCATCGTTGGCCAGGGGCGCATCGTTTTGAGCCAAATCGGGCTGCGGAGCGGCTGCGGGTGCAGCAACGACGTCCTGGGCTGTTGTTTCGGAAGATGATGGCTGCGGCTGGGCTGGCAGCGTGTCGGAATCGCGGTCACAGCCGCAGTTGATGAGCAGTGCCAGTAACAAAAAAGCACGAATGGAATGCATGAAATCACCAGTATTTATCAGTGTTATTTTAGTCTTCAGCGGTTCGTTTCAAACCGGGCGGAAAGTGTATAGCACAAAACGATGTGAAAATCGATTGTCCTGGCCGCATATCCCTGCAAAGTGTCATTATTCAGTTCCTAATGTCCTTTTGGACGGCTTGCGCCGTAAGCACTTTATTTGCGCGGCTACGCGCCGCAGGCGGGTAGGGGACGTGCCACCGCGCACACCCCCTACCAACCCCCGCGCGTCTGGGGGCTCTGCCCCCCGTCCCCCGGCTTTTTTTCTATTCATTCCTATTGCGTCGCTGAAACGCCTTCCATGGCGTTACATCTGTCACTTTTCAAGTGACCCACAGTTCGCAATATCAAATCCGCTTCGTCTCTCGCGCATGGCGCTTCGACTTGCGCATTTGATTTGCTCACTGGCCTCTCGATTCGCACCGTTCACCGGACGGTGCTCATCTCGGGCCCCGCCGACGTCCTGTCGTCGGGGAAGTCGCTAGCTTATCATGGACGGCCTGCGGCCGTAATGCTTAAGACCTCAGCAAATACATATATTATGCGTAAAACAAGTATCGAGATGGACTATCCCTGCAAAGTTGCCAAGGTATGGATAATTGATTTAAATTACGGTTGCGAGTGATGTTGCACACCACCGCAATCACCGATTTTCTCTTGGGCTGCGTATGGCGATTTGATGTGCTCTGTGCATGAGCATATTATCAAATGACGGCTGTACAGAGCTTTTGGTTAAGTAAGAAGATGACAGCTTACAGAATTGTACGTTTACCTGCGCACGTGAAAAGTGCCAACGAAGCGATTGCCGCACCGTTTGATTCATGCTTCATTCCGTGCGGATTTCTGTTTCCCGAATCGCGGGCGGATTTGCAGCCATATCGCCAGTTTCCGCTTTCGGATCCGTTCTACATCACGCCCAAACGCGAGGTTACGCGGGATGCGTCGGTGGATGATATCCTTGCAGATCCGGATACGGATGATTCCGAGACTGGTGCATTTGATTCGACAATTCTGCAAATTACCGAACTGGATGAGCTTTTACTGGATGTTCAGGGCATGGGCATGCAGTACACGCTGCATACGCAGATGGGACTTCGTACCGACATGACCTACGAATTTCCCAAGACGTGGGACAAGAAGCAGTCGCTGCTCATCAATATTCCGGTATTTTCGGAAGAGCTTTGCCAGTGGCATTATCCGATATCGACGATGGGATACAACATCGCGAACACCGATCCGCCGCTTGATATCGATGTGGCGCATAATTATCCGCAGATTTTTGGGTATCTGCCGAACGGTGATTTGGCGCTGTATTGGGAAATCGCTGAAAGGCTGGCCGAAGAGTTCAAGCTGGAGATGGAGCCGATTCGTACATCGGTGGATGGTACGCTGATTCTGATGCCGGGCTGTGCAGAGCAAATCAAGCAGCTGGTGCCGAATGCGCAGGCCTGTGAAACTGGCGTGATTGTGGATGCGCGCCGTGATCCGACGAATGCGATTTCGTTTGCGCATCAGTGGCTGAACCGGAAACCGGTGGTGCTGAAGGCCGCGACGTATCAGTATTATCGCCTGCGTCTGCCCGTGATTCATTGCGAGCTGGACTTTAATCCGTATGGCGAAGCGACGTGGGGTGCATTTGGATTTACGTCGCCGCGTCTGACGGGATATGAGTTTAAAATCAACAACAATCCGTTTGCGCGAGATGTGCCGATTTTCTCGACCGAGCGCGGCAATGTGATCGTTTCGAACGCATTTTATGAGCGTTTGCGTGAACTGGTGCTGGCTTGTGGCGGTATTTTCTGTGCGCAGGCATTTCCGGTGCAGCGGATTCCGTAAGATTGTTTATGGTTCGGGGGCATTGTCCCCCGCCAAAGGCGTTGGTTTGAGGCATTACAAAAATCCGGCGGCGTATACAAAAAAAGCGGCGAAAGCCGCTATTTTTGTATAGACGCCGGCGCTGCGCGTATCGCAGATAGCGCAGCGAGCCAGCAGCAAAAGAGCTAATTGACCTGTTCGATTTCGCGTTCGACGATGGAAATTCGGGCGTATCCGGTGCCGGCGTGTCCCTGTTCGAGGCTGCCGGAGGGGGATTCGAAGCTGAGTGAGCCGTCGCCTGCGATGGTTTGGCCGTTGACGCCCGTGCCGATGTGTCCGGAGCCGCCGCCGCCGCCGCCAGCGTATGGGATGCCGCCGCCGCCGAACCAGCCGCCGCCGCCGCCGGAACCTGCGTCGAGATGCGGGTTGGGATTGATGTCCATGATTTGGCCTTTTCCGTCGCCGCCTTGCCCGAATGAGCCCGGGGAACCGACGCCGTAGTAGGACGTTTCGCCGCGTTCGCCGCCTTCGGTTTGTGTGCCGCCGGTCGGGATTTTGGTGGTGTATGTGTATTCATCGCCGATGCCGCCGACCTCGCCGCCGCCGTATCCGCCGGGGGTGCGCTCGGAACCGCCGCCGCCGCCGGCCACGATGAGCACTTTGTCGCGTTGTTCGCTGAGCGTGGCAAGCAGGCCGCTCACCGTCGCAATGTGGGTGGCGCCGCCGCCGTTTGCCTGGGCCGGGCCGCCGCCATTGTAGGGCACTCCGCCGGCATTGATGTACAGATCGGTCACTTCGGTAAACTCAATCGTGCCATACGAATAGCCGCCATAGCCGCCAAGGCTGTTCAGCGAACCGCCGCCCTGCGCGCCCCATACCTGCAGGCGATACTCGCCGGGCACCAGCGTGACGTGGTCTTCTTCGCCTTTGTAGGGGAATTCGAGCGGTTCGTAACGATAGGCGTCAAGCATGAGCATGTTCGACATCAGGTAGTCGTAATGCTTATCGCTGGAATTCGTCATGGCATATAACTGCAGCGAGGTGATGGCTGTGGTGGTGTTTTCGGGATGCGAGAATGTGAGGTCGCACTGGCGGGGGACGTTCCAGTTTTCGGGCGTAAAGACTATCGTTTTGGGTTCCACATCGGCGTACATTCTGTTGATGTCGAAGTTGACCTCGACATCACCGGTGGGCTGGGTGCTGAGCACGACGCTGATCTGGGCTGTCGGGGCATCGGGTTTGAGTTTGTAAACCTGCGATGTGAGCGTTACACCGGGATAATCGTTGTCGAGATTGGTGATGCGCACCGGAGGGGCATCAATATTGTTATATCGCGGATCTTTCGAAACCGTGGTCGTGAGGATGGAATAACTGATGGATTCATCGGGGAGATCGTCATCGATGCCCTGCACGGTCACGGTCTGCGGCTGATCCCAGTTGTCGGGGGTAAACACAAGCGTCTGCGGGCTGGCTTTGCCTTCGGTAACATCTGAAGAATGGAGCTTGAGTTTGACGGGGGCGAGCGGTTTGCTGGTGAGCGTAAGGGTATAGGAAGTGGTGCTGCCGTCTTCACCGGTTAGCAGGGTTTGATTGGCATGCCATTCGATGCCGGCGTGATCGACATTTCGATTGGTGAATTCCATTGGCGAATGGGTGATGCCATTCCAATAGGTATCTTCCGATACGGTTTTGAGCATTACATAATACTTTTGGTCACCATCGTCGATTTTATCGGGAAGCCCTGTGACGACGATTTGACGCGAGCTGGTGGCAGACGAGAATTGTCCCTGAATCCAGTCGTCTTTGGAAATGACGGATGAACACTCGATTTCCGCTTCGGGGACGGGGCTGGTTGAAACGATCCAGCACTCGAACGAGACGTCGGCGGTTGGTTTGCGCGTGAGCGAGATGGAGAAAACAGCTTTGTCTCCATTTTCGTCGGTAAATGCCTTGTTTACCGAAACGTTGTGGCGGGTGCTGTTGAGGCAGACGCCGTCCAGACATTCCTGCCGGTGTGTGCATTGAAGGCAGGGATCGTCGGGCAATGGCACGGGCTGCGGAAGTACGAAATCATCGCTCAGAACGTCGCTGTCGTCGGTTTCGGGAATATCTTCGGGTTCAGGTTCGCCTTTAACGACCGTAACGGGCTGTTCGGGTTCTGTACCTGGCTCTGTACCGGGTTCCGTGCCGGGTTCTGTGCCGGGTTCTGTACCTGGTTCCGTACCTGGCTCTGTACCTGGCTCCGTGCCGGGTTCTGTACCAGGCTCTGTACCAGGCTCTGTACCAGGCTCTGTGCCGGGTTCGGTCCCCGGTTCCTGTGGAATGTTGGTTTGCTGAGCAGAGGCCCCTGCACTGCTGCCCGAAGATTCATCGCACGAGACAGCGACGGCGGCACCCAGACAGATCAATGCGCCGAAAATCGATAAAAACTGATTTTTTTTCATTCCGGAATCTCCATGTAAAACGGAACAACAAACACAGGTAGAATAATCGTTTCATGAGAAATTACAAGCGGATGAAGATGGGATATGGATAAAAAAAAAGCCCCGTCATGGGGACGGGGCTTTTTTGAAAATCTGCGAAAGCGTCAGAATTAGGCCTTGATGTCGGCTTTGGCGCCAGCGGCTTCGAGTTTTTTCTTGATGTCTTCGGCTTCGGCTTTTTCGATGCCTTCCTTGACAGTGGAGGGAGCACCATCGACGAGTTCCTTGGCTTCTTTGAGGCCGAGGCCGGTGATGGCACGGATTTCCTTGATGACGTTAATCTTGTTGGCGCCGATGTCGGTGAGGATAACTTTGAACTCTGTGGGTTCTTCGACAGCAGCAGCAGCAGCAGCAACGACGACACCGCCGCCGACGGCAGCTTTGACATCCCATTTCTCTTCGAGCTTGGCGACGAGCTCATTCAGCTGTACGAGGGTAAGGGACTCAAGATACTCGATGACCTGATCTTCTGTAACCATACTAAAATCTCCGTTGTCCGTATTGGACGAAAAGAATCAGCGCAAAAGGCGCGAATTAAATTAAAGAAAAGGAACGGTTATACAACCGGAAAGTGAAATTATTTAGCAGCTTCTTCCATCTTGTCGGCGCGGGCTTTGAGGACGGCGGCGAACTTGGTGGTGTTGCCTTTGAATACGGACAGCAGAGCCGAGAGGGCTTCTTTGCGTGTACGCATTTTGGAGAGGTTGTCGACGCCAGCGGCATCGAGGACTGTACCGGAGACGAATCCGCCGGTGATTTTGAAAGACTGATTGGATTTTGCGAAATCGACAGCGACGCGAGCCGGCGAAATGGGATCGTCAGCTTTCATAGCGATGGCGACGGGGCCATGGAATTTCGCGCAAACGGGTTCGAGCACGGTGCCGGCGAGGGCTTTTTTCGCGAGGGTATTCTTGATAACGCGGAAAGTGACGCCTTCAGCACGGAATTTCGAACGAACCTCATTGATCGTATTCACCGTTACACCACTGGTATCGGCGATCACGACAGATTCGATGCCTTTGAACAGAGCCTTGTAGGACTCGATCGCGGCTTCTTTTTCGTTTCTGTTCATAGTTCCTCTGAAATCGAACGGGATTAAAAGTTCTGGCGAATCGGAAGTGGATTGCGCAGGAATTGTTCAAATCAGAGTTATACAAACACTGACGAATCGTTCCGGCTTAGCAGGCGCTGGTGAAGCATTAAAGCGTGAGGCTGCCCACATCTCCGACGGTTCCGATTGCCGTCAAAAAGCGAGCGCCTTATAAAGACGCTCGCCATAAATGTCAAGCTATTTTTTTAGCAAATCGACGTATCGATCTTGATACCGGGGCTCATCGTCGAGCTGACGGTGATGCTCTTGATATACTGACCTTTGGTCGTTGCGGGTTTAAGCTTGTTGATGATTTCCATGAAAGCATTGAAGTTCTCAGCGAGCTTGTCTGCTTCAAAAGAAACGCGACCGATAGGGGCATGAACGATACCGGCTTTTTCGACACGGAATTCAACGCGACCAGCTTTGGTTTCCTTCACAGCGCGTGCGATATCCGTGGTGACGGTTCCAACTTTGGGGTTCGGCATCAAACCGCGCGGGCCAAGTACGCGACCGAGACGGCCAACTTTTCCCATCATGTCGGGTGTTGCAATTGCCTTATCGAATTCGAACCAACCT
>JAEEGL012708307.1_pt1 | contig 10459 bp, 9 predicted proteins | sample 9134231 | NCBI WGS metagenome assembly JAEEGL01 (sample SAMN16246548, study PRJNA631951) | gut metagenome | biome: gut microbiome; feature: rumen; material: fiber-attached | host: Bos | place: Iran: Karaj | collected 2018-10 | reverse complement strand
GTCAACGACCTGACGGGCAGCTCCCAGCACGTGGGCAACTGGCCCGGCGTCACGGTCGAGAAAAAGGAGGGCCGACTGAAGGGCAGCAAGGACGTCATCATCCAGGATCTGACCGACATCTATTCCATGTCGCCCTACACGCTGGAGGAGGTCGTCTCCCGCGATTATCTGATCACCAACCGCCCCGAGGCCATCATCGACATCGTCGACGCCTCGAACATCGAGCGCAACCTCTACCTCACCACCCAGCTCCTGGAGCTGGGCATCCCGGTGGTCATCGCGCTGAACATGATCGACGTCGTGCGCAAGAGCGGCGACACGATCGACGTCAAGCGTCTGAGCAAAGCGCTGGGCTGTGAGATCGTCGAGACCTCGGCCGTCAAGGGCGAGGGCTCGCAGCAGGTGGCGGAGCGCGCCGCAGCCGCCGCGGGCAAGGGCGCGGCGCATTCGCCCGTCAAGTTCGAACAGACCGTCGAGGAGGCCCTCGCCGCGATCGAGGCCGTCATCGCCGGCAAGTGCGAGGCGAAGCTGTCGCGCTGGTTCGCGATCAAGCTGTTCGAGCGCGACGAGAAGATCGGCGAACAGATCACGCTGACTCCGCAGCAGCTCGCCGAGATCGAAAAGATCACCAAGACCGCGGAGGACAAGCTCGACGACGACTCGGAGAGCATCATCACCAACCAGCGCTACACCTACATCACCAACCTGATGCAGAGCTGCGTCAAAAAGGCCAAGACCGGCACCAAGCTCAGCCTGTCGGACAAGATCGACAAGGTCGTCACCAACCGCGTGCTGGCGCTGCCGATCTTCGCCGTCGTCATGTTCCTGATCTACTCGCTCGCCATGGGCACGTCCGTGGCCGACGGCGGCTTTGCCATCGGTACCTTCGGCACCGACTGGGCCAACGACACGCTGTTCGGCGAGATCGTGCCCAACTTCTTCAACAGCTTCCTGCTCAACGGCGCCGGCGAGCCCATCGTGGCCGAATGGCTCTACGGCCTCATCATGGACGGCATCGTGGCCGGCGTCGGCGCGGTGCTCGGCTTCGTGCCGCAGATGCTGGTGCTGTTCTTCCTGCTGTCGATCCTCGAGGACATCGGCTACATGGCCCGCGTGGCCTTCATCATGGACCGCATCTTCCGCCGCTTCGGCCTGTCGGGCAAGAGCTTCATCCCGATGCTCGTGGCCACCGGCTGCGGCGTGCCGGGCATCATGGCCTCGCGCACGATCGAGCAGGACCGTGACCGCAAGATGACGATCATGACCACCGGCTTCATCCCCTGCGGCGCCAAGCTGCCGATCATCGGCCTGTTCGCCGGTGCGATCTTCAACGATTCGCCCTGGGTCGCCACGTCGGCCTTCTTCATCGGCATCGGCGCGGTCGTCGTCTCGGGCATCATCCTCAAGAAGTTCAAGATGTTCGCCGGCGAGCCCGCCCCCTTCGTCATGGAGCTGCCGCCGTACCACGTGCCCGCCTGGAGCAACGTGCTGCGTTCCACCTGGGAGCGCGGCTGGAGCTTCATCAAGCGCGCCGGCACCATCATCCTCGCCTCGTCGATCATCCTGTGGTTCCTGCAGGGCTACGGCTTTGAGGACGGCGCCTTCGGCGCGGTGGAGGACAATAACACCTCGCTGCTGGCCTCCATCGGCAAGTCGATCGCCTGGATCTTCTACCCGCTCGGCTGGGCCGGCAGCATGGCCTGGAAGGCCACTGTCGCCACCGTCACCGGCCTGATCGCCAAGGAAGAGGTCGTCAACACCTTCGGCGTGCTGTACCACTTCGCCGGCGAGGAGCTGGGCGAGAACGGCGAGGAGATCTGGACTGCCGTCGGCGCTGACTTCGGCGCCATGTCGGCCTACAGCTTCCTGATCTTCAACCTGCTGTGCGCCCCCTGCTTCGCCGCGATGGGCGCGATCAAGCGCGAGATGAACAACACGAAGTGGACGCTGGGCGCCATCGGCTACATGTGCCTGTTCGCCTACGTCATCGCCACGATCACCTTCCAGCTCGGCGGCCTGTTCACCGGCGAGGCCAGCTTCGGCGTCTGGACCGTCGTCGCCGTCGCTCTGCTGGCCGGACTGCTGTACCTGCTGCTGCGCAGGAATCCGTATAAGGAAAGCGACGCCAGCGTGCATGTGAATGCCGCCGCCGTCGCGGGCAAGTGACCGATCCTATCCGAACAGGAGGCGAGCTTATGAATCTGCCTACGCTCATCGGTACGCTGATCATCGCCGCCATCGTCGCCGCCATCGTGATCTCCGGCGTCCGCAGCAGAAAGCGGAACAAGGGTGGCTGCGGCTCCGGCTGCAGCGGCTGCCCCTACGCTGCCGACTGCCGCTTTCACCGGGATCACTGACAAAAGAAGGTGCATCATGGAACTCAGCGGACCCAAGATCAAATACCTGCTGATCATCTACAAGCTGATCGGCGAAAAGGGCACGGCGCGCTCGGTCGACGTCGCCATCCGGCTGGGCGTGGCAAGGCCCTCGGTCCACCGCATGCTGGCCTCGCTGCAGAAGCTGGGGCTGGTGAGCATGACCCCGCGCAGCGCCGTGGCGCTGACGGAAGAGGGCGAACGGCTGGCGGCCGAGTTCGCCTGCAGGTACGAGCGCCTGTTCCCCTTCTTCAGCCGCAACGTGGGGCTGTCCGGCTACGACGCCGAGCAGTCGACGATCGCGGCACTGTCCTCGCTGCCGCCCGTGTGCATCGAGGCGCTGTGCGGCGCCGCCGCATCTTCGATCTGATTTCTTTTCCTCCTCCTCACCTCTCTCACCAGAATACCCCGTCTCGTTCGCGAGACGGGGTATTTGCGTGTGCGCGAAACTCTCACTTGTGCCGGTCGAACAGCTTGAGCACGGCGCCGAGGGGGTCTTCCTCGCCGGGCCTCCGAGGAGGCGGCGCCTCATCGTCGAAATCAGTGGCGATGATGCTGATGCGCACCTCGTCGCGCAGCTCGTCGCTGAAGGCGGCGCCCCAGATGAGGTGCACGTCGGGGTGGCAGGCCTGCTCGACCATGGCCGCCGCCTCCTCGAACTCGTCGAGCGTGATGTCGGGCGAGGCGAAGACGTTGAGGATGACGCGTCTGGCGCCGTCGATGCCCGTCTCGAGCAGCGGGCTCCTGACGGCCATTTTGGCGGCCTCGACGGCCTTTCCCCTGCCGGAGGCGCGGCCGACGCCGAGGTGTGCGTAGCCCGCGTCGGTCATGATCGTGGCGACGTCGGCGAAGTCGAGGTTGACGGTGGCGACGACGGTGATGAGCTCGCTCGTGCTCCGGACGGCCTCCTGCAGCACGCTGTCGGCGATGTCGAAGGCGTTGAGCAGCGTGATCTTCTGCTCGCTGACGAGCTTGAGGCGGTCGTTGGGGATGACGACGAGCGCGTCGACCTGCTCCTTCAGCGCCGCGATGCCGCGGGCGGCTTGTTCGATGCGCTGCCTGCCCTCCCAGGAAAAGGGCCGCGTGACGACGCCGACCGTCAGGATGCCCATCTGCCTGGCGATCCCGGCGACGACCGGCGCGCCGCCGGTTCCGGTGCCGCCGCCCATGCCGGCGGTGATGAAGACCATATTGGCTCCCTGCAGCACCGCGCGGATCTCGTCCTCGCTCTCTTCGGCGGCCTTTTCGCCGATCTCCGGCCTGGAGCCCGCGCCGCGGCCGCCGGTCAGCTTTTCGCCGATCTGCAGCCTGACGTCGGCCGCCGACAGATCGATGGCCGTCTTGTCCGTGTTGATCGCCACGAACTCGACGCCGGCGATCCCGGCGCGCGCCATGCGGCTCACGGCGTTGCAGCCGCCCCCTCCGACGCCGATGACCTTGATGACGACCGTGTTCTCCCTTTCGCTCTCGATCGAATATCCCATCGTTTCCACCTCATGCCTTTCCGATGCGGCGCGCCGACTGTCCCGTGCCGCCGCTTATTATACACAATGAGTATAGCAGAAGCGATGGGATCATAATGCCCCATAAAAAGATCGCCCGGATCGTTCGATCCGGGCAATGGTTTTTGCTTATTTCGCTCTCGGGTAGTCGTACCATTTGTCGTATTTCGGTATCTGCTCAAGGCGGATGAACTGCGTCGTGTCGTAGTAATAGCCGTCGAACTCAAGTCCGTCCGTCACGAAAAAGTACCGCGTGTCCAGCTCCAGCAGATAGTCCCCGGCCTGCCGATATGCGGCCTCGCTGTCGATCATGGGCGGGGCCTTGCACTCCACGACGGCCATGATGAGGTTTTCCTCGTCGAGGACGCCGATATCGATGCGTTTGCGGCTGCCCTCGACGCCGAACCAGCCGAGGCCCTTTTCCACGACGAGCCTCCACTCGGGGACGCCGAGGCGCCTGGTCAAAAAACGGATCGTCTTCTGGCGCACCAGCTCCTCCGGCGTCAGGCGCACGAGCTTCTGCCGGATGGGGTCGTAGATCATCCCGTCTTCGATTTTGACTTTATAGCGATCATAGATCGAGCGCACGTTCATGGCCGTCCTCCTTCGCCGCGTTCCCCATAATACGGCGGAACGCCGAAGCCAGGCTTCGGCGTTCCATAACGCGATAAAATGCTTTTTACTTACGCTTGTCGAACAGCTTGAGCACGACGTCGATGGGATCCTCTTCCTCCTGCTTCTGCTCGGGCTCGGCCTCCTCGACCGTGGGCTGCTGGGCCTGCTCGGCCTGCTTCTTGGCGTCGGAGAACGGCTTGTCCGACAGGCCGTTGTTGACGAGCTTGGGCGGCAGGGCCTCGTCGTCGAAGCCGGTGGCGATGATGCTGATGCGGACCTCGTCCTCGAGATCGTCGCTGATCGCGGCGCCCCAGATGAGGTGCACATCGGGATGCGCGGCCTGCTGGACCATCGAGGCGGCGTCCTCGACCTCCTCCAGCCCGATGTCGGGAGAGGCGGTGATGTTGATGATGACGCGCTTGGCGCCGTCGATGCTCGTCTCGAGCAGCGGGCTCCTGACGGCCATCTTGGCGGCCTCGACGGCCTTCTCCTTGCCGGAGGCGCGGCCCACGCCGAGGTGAGCGTAGCCGGCGTCGGTCATGACGGTGGCGATATCGGCAAAGTCGAGGTTGATGATGCCGGGCACGGTGATCAGCTCGGAAATGCTCTGCACGCCCTGCAGCAGCACGCTGTCGGCGATCTCAAAGGCATTGGTCAGCGTGACCTTCTGCTCGCTGACGAGCTTGAGGCGCTCGTTGGGGATGATGACGAGGGCGTCGACCTTTTCCTTCAGCGCCTCGATGCCCTGCGAGGCCTGCTCGATGCGCTTCTTGCCCTCCCAGTTGAAGGGGCGCGTGACGATGCCGATCGTCAGGATGCCCATCTGCTTGGCGATCTCGGCAATGACGGGCGCGCCGCCGGTGCCGGTGCCGCCGCCCATGCCGGCGGTGATGAAGACCATGTTGGCCCCCTGCAGCAGCTTGCGGATCTCGTCCTCGCTCTCTTTGGCCGCCCGTTCGCCGATCTCCGGCTTGGAGCCCGCGCCGCGGCCGCCGGTCAGCTTTTCGCCGATCTGCAGCTTGACGTCGGCCGCCGAGTAATTCAGGACCTGTTTATCGGTGTTGACCGCGATAAAATCGACGCCTCTGATGCCGGAGTTCACCATGCGGTTCACGGCGTTGCCGCCGCCGCCTCCGATGCCTATGACCTTGATGACAACTCCGGTTTCCGCTCCGGTCTCGAATGAGTAGCCCATATTTTTCCTCCAGTATAATATGCTTCTGTATGCTTAACCGATATTTCGATTCGGGGTAAAATAGCCGGTCTGACCGTCGGAGACGTCGATGACGCCCATCTCGTTCTCGCCGAGCTGCTGCACGACCGCGTCGGCGAAACGGAACTTGTGTTCAAGGTCTTCCGTCGTGCCGATCTCCACGATAAAGCGGCCCAGATAGTGGTATTTGACGTCATATGCCTTCATGACGTCTATCTCACCTATATTTTTAAGTATATCACTGTTTTTTGCCGTATTCAATAGAGAAAACAGCGCTTTTGGTGTTTCTTCATCAAAAAAAACCGCCGCCTTTCCGACCTCGGGCGTCTCGAGCCCGGAGCACCGCACGACATGCAGATCGGTGCCGGAAACGTCGTCTGCGCGCTCGAGGATCTTTCCTTTTTCATCCAGCACGTAGTAGGCGTCCTCGGCCTTGACGGCGACGATCGAGCGGCACGGCGTGACGATGATCTCCACGATGTCGGGCAGCGTGCGCTTCATGCGCACGGTGTCGATGAAGGGGCATTCGCGGAAGATGCTGCTGATGGAGGCGAACTTGTTGAACAGATACATGCTCTGCCCCGGGTGCAGGCCCGAGGCCTCGATGATCTCCTCGTCGGTGTAGCGGCTGTCGCCCGAGACGCGGATCTCACCGATCTTGAGGAAGATGACGGCGGCGGAGGCCAGCGCAGCGACGATCATGACAGCGCAAACAAAAGAGACGATGAACCCGTAGCTGCGGTTCCTGCCTCTTCTGCTGCGCCTGATCCTTCTGTACTGTCCGCTCTTCACGATATCACCTGCGGGTTCGTTCTTTATCGGGCCAGCGTCTCCCGAATGGCCGCGTGGATGCGCTCGAGCGCATCCGGGCGGGCCAGCGACGCGGCCTTGGCCCCCATGACCGCGAGCGAGACGCGGTCGGCCAGCATGGCCTTCGTCAGCTCGAACAGCGCCTTGCCGTCCACTTCCTTCTCCAGCGCCACGCGGGCTGCGCCCGCGCGCTCGAGGGCGCGGGCGTTCTTCTCCTGATGGTTGTCGGCGACGTAGGGCGAGGGGACGATCAGCGACGGCTTGCCGCAGGCGCACACCTCGGCCAGCGTGCTGGCCCCGGCGCGGCAGATGACAAGGTCGCAGGCGTTCATCACATGGCCCATGTCGTAGATATATTCGGTGAGGCGCACGTTGGCGCTGTGGTCGAGATCGACGCCGTGGGCCCTGATCTCATCGGGCATCCAGGCATAGTTCGTCTTGCCGGCGGCCTGCATCAGGTTGAAGCTGCCGTCGAGGTCGAGGAGCTCGATGAACTCCTCCATCTTTTTATTCATATACATGGCGCCGACCGAGCCCCAGAAGCACAGCACCGTCGGCTTGCCGTTGTCGAACAGCGGCTCCTGCGAGGTCCTGCGGCCCTCGAACATCTCGGGGCGCACGGGGCTGCCGGTGCAGATCACGCGCTTTGACTGCGGGAAATGCTTTTTCGTCTCCTCGAAGCTGACGAGGATCGTGTCGGCCTTTCTGGCCAGACGCTTGAGCGCCACGCCGGGCGTGGCGTTGACTTCGACGAGCATCGTTTTGACGCCCACCGCCTGCGCGGCGCGCACCATCGGGAAGCAGGCGTAGCCCCCCGTGCCGATGACGAGGTCGGGCTTTTCGCGCCTGATGATCTTTTTGGCCGCGCTGAGGGCCGACACCGTGTTGCGCACGGCGCGGAAGTTCTTGTGCACGCCGCCCAGCGACATGCTGCGGCTGAGGCCCGACAGCGGGAAGGTGTAGATGGGGTAGCCGGCGCGCCCGACGAGCGTCTCCTCGATGCCGCCGGCGCCGCCGGAAAAGGCCAGCTCACAGCCGGGCTCGTTTGTTTTCAGATAAGAGGCGATGGCCAGCGCGGGGTTGACGTGCCCCGCGGTGCCGCCGCCGGCGAAGAATACCTTCATGCGCGGTCCCCTCCGTTGTTTTTGTCCGCTTCGAGCCGGCGCCGCCGCGAGACGGCCAGGATGACGCCGACCTCGGCCAGCAGCATCATGAGCGAGGTGCCGCCGTAGCTGAAAAACGGCAGCGACGCGCCCGTGACGGGCAGCATGCCCGACACGACGCCGATGTTGAAGATCGTCTGCACGGCGATCTGGGTGGTGATGCCCGCCACCAGCAGCGTGCCGAACTTGTCGGGCGCGCGGGAGGCGATGTAGTAACCGCGCAGGATCAGCGCGGCGAACAGCAGCAGGATGACGCCGGCGCCGACGAAGCCGAGCTCCTCGCATACGACGGAAAAGATGAAGTCGTTGGCCGGCTCCGGCAGGAACAGGTGCTTCTGCCTCCCCTGCCCAAGGCCGAGGCCCCAGATGCCGCCGCTGGCGATCGTCAAAAGCGACTGTGCGCCCTGCCAGCCCTTGCCGCGGAAATAGGCGAACGGATCGAGCCAGACGTAGATGCGCGTCATGGCGTAGGGGCGGAACTTGAGGTAGGCGATGATGCCGCTGATGCCGCCGATGCCCAGCACCGACAGCCAGAACATGCTGGCCCCGCCGAGGAAGATGACCACCACGCCGATCATCGCGATCGTGATGATGGCCGACAGGTGCGGCTGCAGGTACAGCAGATAGGCCGTGACGCCCAGGATCACGCCGAAGGGCACGATGCCGTACCACAGCGTGCGCATGCGCTTGCGCCCCATGATCGTGCACCAGCTCGAGAAGAACAGGATGAAGGCGAACTTGGTGATCTCGGAGGGCTGGAACGTGGTGACCTTGAGGTCGATCCAGCGCGTGGCGTCGTTGATCGTCTTCCAGGCCGAGGGCACGACCTTGATCGAGGCCAGCAGCGCCGTGGAGAACAGGATCGCCGGGATGGCGAACCAGTGGAACTTGTGATAATCGAGATGCGAGACGAACAGCATGACGATCACGCCCGCGGCGGCGAAGATGCTCTGCTTGACGAGGAACGAGGTGGGCGAATACTTCGGATCGTAGTAGCCGGTGATATAGCTGGCCGAATAGAGGCAGACGAGGCCGATGAGCAGCAGCAGCAGGACGAGCACCGTGAAGGGCTCGTCGATGCCGTATGCGGGGCGCTCGGGCCGGTCGATCTCACGCGACCGGCGGCGCGCCTGTTTGCTGTCGTTCAAAGCGGCCATACGTACCTCCCATGTTCGGATCTGTGTTTAAAGCGACTGCACGCCCAGCCAGCCCAGCAGGCAGAAGATCACGGTGACGGCCGTGAAGACGACGACGATCCTGTCTTCGCTCCAGCCGCACATCTCGAAGTGATGGTGCAGCGGGGCCATTTTGAAAAAGCGCTTGCCGTGCGTGGCCTTGAAATAGACGACCTGGATGATGTCGGAAAGCGTCTCGGCTATGTAGATGACGCCGACGAGCACGAGGATCAGCGGCAGATTGCAGGCATAGGCCATCGCGCACACCGCGCCGCCGAGGAACAGGGAGCCCGTGTCGCCCATGAAGACGCGCGCCGGGTGCCTGTTGAACAGCAGGAAGCCCAAAAGCGCGCCCAGCAGCGCCGCCGAGAAGAGGCGCGCGGGGCTGTCGAGCAATGCGAACAGCGCCGTGAAGAACGCGGCCACCGTGGCCGTCACCGCGCTGCACAGGCCGTCGATGCCGTCCGTGAGGTTGACGGCGTTGTCGGCGCCGACGATGACGAAAACGGAGAACACCAGATACGACCACCAGGGCAGGTCGATCGTGAAGCCGAGGAACGGCACGGCCAGCGTCGGCTGGATATAGCCCATGACGCGCATGACCGTGAGGAACAGCACGGAGGCGGCGATCTGGAGCATGAACTTGTGCTTGGCGGTCAGGCCCTTGTTGCGCCGCTTCCTGACGGCCGTGAAATCGTCGATGAAGCCGATGGCCCCGAAGACGAGCGACAGGCAGAGCATCAGCAGCGGGCGGTACTCCCCCGCCGCGATCATCGCGGGCAGGCAGATCAGGATCGGCACAAGCATCGCCGCGATGAAGATCACGCCGCCCATCGTCGGCGTGTTCTGCTTGCTCTGGTGCCAGGTGGGCCCGTCCTCAAGGATCTTCTGGCCGAACTTGAGCGCATGGAGCTCCCGGATGGCCGGTTTGCCGATCAGCACCGCGGTGACGAACGCGGCTATCGCTCCGAACAGGATCGCTTTCATTCCGTTTTTCCTCCGCCGGTCAGCGCTCCGGCGTTTTACTTTCTGTTATAGTAGGCCAGCACCTCTTCATATTCGTCCAGATGGTGCTTGACGCCCTTGATCTCCTGATAATTCTCGTGTCCCTTGCCCATCAGCACCAGCACGTCGCCGCTCTGCGCGTGGTCGAGCGCGTAGCGGATAGCCTCGCGGCGGTCCTCGATGACGGCGTGCGGGCAGCCGGTCTTCTCGACGCCGGGCAGGATGTCGCGGATGATGTCCATCGGCTCCTCGCTGCGTGGGTTGTCGCTGGTGACGACGCAGAAATCGGCCAGCGATCCGGCCAGCTCGCCCATGATCGGGCGCTTGAGCCTGTCGCGATCGCCGCCGCAGCCGAACAGCGCCACCACCCGCCCCCTGGCAAAGCCGCGCGCGGCCCTGAGGATGTTCTCCACGCCGTCGGGCGTGTGGGCGTAGTCGAGCAGGACCGTGTAGTCCGTCCCGGTGGGGACGACCTGCGCGCGGCCCTTGACGCCGTGCGCGTGGGCCAGCGAGGCGACGGCCTCGTCGAGCGGCAGCCCGACGGCGACGGCCAGCCCCAGCGCCGTCAGCGCGTTGTAGACCGAGAACATGCCGGGGATCG
>JAEEGL012691856.1_pt1 | contig 10459 bp, 6 predicted proteins | sample 9134231 | NCBI WGS metagenome assembly JAEEGL01 (sample SAMN16246548, study PRJNA631951) | gut metagenome | biome: gut microbiome; feature: rumen; material: fiber-attached | host: Bos | place: Iran: Karaj | collected 2018-10 | reverse complement strand
TGCTTACGGCGGATGAACTGCGGTATGTAGTCCATTGGTCCCGGACGGTAGAGGGCGTTCATGGCTATCAGGTCATTGATGTTCGTCGGCTTAAGCTCACGCAGGTACTTCTGCATGCCCGGCGACTCGAACTGGAATGTGCCTATGGTTCTGCCCTCGCTGTATAGTTTGTATGTCAATTCGTCGTCGATAGGTATGGCTTCGAGGTCGATGTCGATGCCGCGGTGCTTCTTGATGTTTTTCAGCGCCTCCTTCTGCAACGACAGAGTCTTGAGTCCGAGGAAGTCCATTTTGATGAGTCCCACGCTCTCAACCACATGACCGTCATACTGAGTGACCACGACGTCCTCGTTCGTGTCCTTGTCCTTGATGGTGCAGACTGGCGCGATGTCGGTCAAGTCCTGCGCGCCGATAATCACACCGCAGGCATGAATACCAATCTGACGGTTGGTATCCTCAAGGTCCTTGGCGTACTTGAGCATGGACTTGACATTCTCGTTTTGTCCGTTGAGCGGAATGTTGAATGCATCCGTATTCGGCTGCTCGCCTCTTACCAGCTGCTGCAGCTCCGGTATGTACTTGTAGCAAGTGCCGAGATTGACCTTCGGCATCTTCTTTGGCACCGAGCCTTCAACCGCCTTCACCTGCCATTCCTCGAATCCTCGGTCAGGCACCAAGCCCTTGATTTTGTTGACTATGCCGAGCGGCACTTTCTGCGTACGACCTACGTCAGCGATAGCCGACTTTGTTGCCATCGTACCGTAAGTGATGATGTGCGCCACCTTCTCCACGCCGTACTTCTGAGTCACCCAGTCGAGCACCTTGCCACGGCCGTCGTCGTCGAAGTCCACGTCGATATCCGGGAGCGAGATACGGTCAGGGTTGAGGAAACGCTCGAACAGCAGGTCGTACTTCAGCGGGTCGAGGTTTGTGATTTTCAGGCAGTACGCCACCACTGAGCCGGCAGCCGAACCACGCCCCGGACCTACCCACACGCCCAGTTCCTCGCGTGCGGCGCGTATGTAGTCCGACACGATGAGGAAGTAGCCCGGGAAACCCATCGTCTTCATTATGTACAGCTCGAAGTTGATACGCTCCTTTTGCTCATCTGTGAGAGTTTCGCCATAGCGCTCCTTCGCGCCTTCGTATGTCAGTTTGCTCAGGTAGTCAGCCTCGAGTTTTATACGGTAGAGTTTTTCGTAGCCGCCGAGCTTCTTGATTTTCTCCTCCGCCTTCTCCTGCGAGAGCACCACGTTGCCGTTCTCGTCGCGCGTGAACTCGTTGAAGAGGTCCTCCTCGGTGAGTCTTTCGCGATATTCCTCCTCTGTTCCGAAACTTTCAGGAATCTCAAACTTTGGCATTATAGGTCCGGAGTCGATGCTGTAAACCTCCACCTTGTCGGCTATCTCGAGCGTGTTGCTCAGCGCCTCGGGTATGTCGGAGAATATCGCCTCCATCTCCTCAGGCGTCTTCAGCCACTCCTGCTTGGTGTAGTGCATGCGGTTAGGGTCGTCGAAGTCGGCGCCTGTGCTGATACATATCAGACGGTCGTGCGCCTCGCCGTGGTCCTCCTCCACGAAGTGCACGTCGTTTGTAGCTATGATTTTGATGTCGTGCTTCCTGGCTATGTCGATTATCACCTTGTTGACGATTTCCTGCTTCTCGTAAACGTCGGTCGCCGCGTTAGGCTTGTCGGTCTTGTGGCGCTGTATCTCCAGATAGAAGTCGTCGCCGAAGAGGTTCTTGAACCACAGCGCCGCCTCCTCAGCCTTGTCTATCTGTCCAGCCAGTATGTACTGCGGAATCTCGCCTCCCAAGCAAGCCGAGCAGCATATTACGCCCTCGTGCCATTTCTCCAGCACGTTGTGGTCGATACGCGGACGGTCGTAGAAGCCATCCGTGTAGGCTATCGACGAGAGTTTGCACAAGTTGCGGTAGCCGGTCTTGTTCTTAGCCAGCAGTATAAGGTGCCATCCGCTGCGGTCCACGATTCTCTCGCGTCCGGTCTCGGCGTTTATCTCCTTGAATGTCTTGTCCTTGTCGTAGAGTGTTCGGCGCGCACAGTACGCCTCGATGCCTATAATCGGCTTGAACGGGATGTACTCTGCCGCCTTCTTCTCCAACTCGGGAAGCTGCGCCTCCAGCTCCGCTTTCTTAGCCGGGTCGGTCTCCTTCTCTATGTTTTCCTTGCACTCCTTAACAGCCTTCTTGCACTTGCCGTTTATCTTCCCGGCTGTATCCACCAAATCCTTGATGCCGAACATGTTGCCGTGGTCGGTGAGCGCCATGGCGTTCATGCCGTTTTTCTGGCATTTGCTTATCAAATCCGGCACTTTCGACATGCCGTCGAGTATCGAATAATGCGAGTGTACATGAAGATGAACGAAGTTTCCCATAATTGCCTATGAATAATCAATTTCCCGTCTATAAAAAAGCGTTGTTTTACTTTTCCAAAATTAGGAGAAAAGATGCCAATGTCCAAACCCTTAAAATATTACCATTAACGTATTTAGGGACTTTCAGAGGGGGTGCGGAATTATGTTTTCACAGAATAGATTTCTACAAATCAAAAGAATAGAATGATTGATTATATTTGTAAAAAGAAAATTTCAAAATAATGTCAAAAGGGAAAATCACGATAATAGGCGCACTGGCTTTAGTGCCAGTGCTGGTGCTGACTACAAGCAAACTTTTAGCCTCATCGGGCGACAACGACGACACACTCGTCAACCTAATGCGGCAAAGCTACATAATAGAACCTAAAATCTCAGGCAACGTGAAGATAACGCGCGAGGACTCCGCCACATTCCAGCGCTACGCCGAGAAGGCGCAGACCGAAGACTGGGCAGCGCTGCCGACATCCGAGATAATCAAGAAGACGGGCGAGTTCTTCAGAGGCACGCCGTACGTGGCTTTCACGCTCGAGGGCAACGAAAGCGAAAGGCTGGTGGTGAACCTAACGGGATTGGACTGCCTGACATTCGTGGAGACAACACTGGCACTGACAAACTGCGTCAAGGAGAACGACCTCTCGCTGCAGAGTTACGAGAGAGAGCTGTGCCGCATACGCTACCGCCACGGAGTGATGGACGGATACGCCTCGCGACTGCATTACCTCTCGGACTGGATTAGAGACATACGATACAAAGGCATAGCCAGAGACATAACACGAGAAATCAACGGCTGCGAGAAAGTCAAGATGTCCGTGGACTACATGAGCAACCACCCCGACCGATACACGCAGCTGAAGAAGGGCGGCATAGACCTGGAGCGCATCAAGGCGATCGAGCAGGACCTGACCAACGCCGAGCACTGGTATATACCCAAGAGCAAGATTAACAGCGAGACATACAAGAAACTGAAGAGCGGCGACATCATCTGCTGGGTGACCGACGCCCAAGGGCTGGACTACGGGCACGTGGGCCTCGCCTACAAGGACGACAACGGCACAGTGCACTTCATGCACGCGTCGCTGTCGATAGGCAAGGTACTGATAGACACTCGTCCGCTGGGCGACTACGCCAAGAACAAGGAACACTTCACCGGCATGACCGTGGTCAGGGCGTTCGGGGAGTGAAAAAGGAAGGACTTTAATAAAGCACGAGTTAGAACTACTTTGTATATTTGCTTAATGCGAAATTTTTAAGCCAAGATGACATCAGAAGAAAAAGCAAGACAAAAGATAGACGAGCAATTGTTAGAAGCGGGATGGTTGGTGCTGGACCGAAAGGACTTCAGCGCAGGTCTGCCTGCCGTAGCTTTGCGTGAAACATTGCTCAAGGGCAACCTCGAGGCAGATTATATGCTTTTTCTTAATGGGATAGCAGTCGGAGTCATAGAGGCGAAAAGAGAAGAGATAGACCCAAGCGGCTATAATGTGTGCGAACAAGCAGCAACATACACACGCAAAGTACCAAACACCTATAAAAAGATAAGCGACCCACTGCCGCTAATGTACGTTTCTAACGGCGAGAAAATGTTTTTCAAAGATCTCAGAGACGAAGACAGCGAGTTGAGCGAGATAGAATCGATGGACAAACCGAAGGACGTCGTAGAAAAATTAGGCTTAGACAATTCTTTCTACGGATTGCCAACCCTATCGGCTAAACTCGCAAAATCGCTTCGCGACTGCCAAAGAGAGGCACTGCTAACATTTGAACAATCGTTAAGAGACGACAAAAGGCGCGCTTTGGCGGTGTTGGCTACAGGAGCCGGAAAGACCTTTTTCGCATGCACAGTAGTGTACAGACTGCTGAAATACACAAAGACAAAACGTGTGCTGTTTCTTGTGGACCGCAACAACTTGGGCAAGCAAGCCGAAAGCGAATTCATAAACTACAAACTGACAGAGAATGGCGACAACTTCAGCAACATATATGGGGTAGAACGTCTGCATGGCAACGGCATAGACCCTGGAAGCAGTGTCGTCATATCGACCATACAACGATTATTCTCGATGCTTAAAGGCGAGGACACTGGCGATGACGACGACGAAGATGTCGACAGCATTGACCAACCGATAGTGTTGCCGGACAACCCGATGCTGCCCAAAGACTATTTCGACCTGATAGTGATAGACGAGTGCCACCGCTCTATATATGGAAACTGGAAAACTGTGCTTGACTACTTCGGAAGCGCAGTATTCCTCGGATTGACTGCCACACCTGTAGAAGAAACCATTGCTTTCTTCCAAAAAAACACTGTGGCAAACTACACTTTGGAAAAATCAATAGCCGACGGAGTGAATGTGGCTGCAAGAGTCTATAGAATAAAGACAGAAGCGACAGAGAACGGCGGCACAATAAAGGAAGGCGAGGAATATATCAAGGGAAGCAACTACACCGGCGAGAAAGAAACAATCACAAGCAAAGAAGACAAGACATACACAAAGGCCGAATTAAACCGCAGCGTTATAAACCCAAGACAAATAGAGACTATCCTCGAGGAATACAAAAACAAAGTATACACCGAGATTTTCACTGAGCCAAGCCGCGAGCCGAATTTCGAATATCTGCCTAAAACATTGATATTCGCACTGAACGAGCGACATGCAGACGCCATATTGCAAGTAGCAAGAAAAGTCTTCAACAAATCTGCCGACTCAAAGTTTGTGCAGAAAATAACATACTCCGCAGGAGACAGCAACGCTCTGATACGCAGTTTCAGAAACGACAAAGACTTCCGAATCGCAATAACATGTACGCTGGTGGCGACAGGCACAGACGTCAAGCCGCTTGAAGTGCTGATATTCATGCGCGATGTCGAGTCGGAGCAACTATATATGCAAATGAAAGGGCGTGGAGTCAGGACAATAGACGACAACGCACTCAGAAACGTGACACCAAACGCGACATCGAAGGACTTCTTCGTTTTGGTGGACGCAGTGGGTGTCACTGAGCATGACCACAAAGTGACAAGCCCGTTGACCGAGAAAACCAACGAGCATGTAACACTGAAGCAACTGCTCGAACTTCTGTGCCACGGCAATCTCGAAGATGAAAGATTAAGCGACATCGCGAGCCGACTGTCAAGAATCTGCTACAAAAGCGACGAAGAGCAAAAAACGAAATTCGCGGAAATAGCGGGCATCGGCATGAAGGAAATGGCGCTGAGAATATACAACGTTCTTGAAGCCGGCACATTGCCAGCATTCATAGACATAAACGAGAAGAACGAAGAAAGAGTTCTACTCGTTAAGGAACTGACAAAGAACGCCAAGGCAAGAGATTATCTGATGGAACTGAACGCAGGATTTGTAAACACGCTCGCGCCAGGCGAAGATGCATTGATAGAAAGCGGATTCAGCAAGGAAGACGCACAGCAGACGATAATAGAATTCGAAGCTTTCTGCGAAGACAAAAAAGACAAGATTGAAGCACTCGAAATAATATACAACAACTACGACAAGACCATAACCACATCCATGCTTAATGATTTGGAAAACAAACTGAAAGCTGCGAATGCCAAGTTTACCAGAGAAAGGATGTGGAACACTTACAAGATAGTGAACCCGAATATGGTGAAGGAGCAAAGCGACAAAAGCAAACTCAACGCACTGACTAACATCATCTCGCTTGTGAGGTTCGCTTACAAACAGACTACAACGCTCGACACATACGCCAACAAAGGACTAAGCATGTTCAACCTATGGTACGGACAAGCACAGCACGAAATCACTGACGAGCAGATAACAATAATGAGACAAGTGGCTGAATACATAGCAGCCAACGGAGGATGCACAGTCAGCGAACTGCGCGAAGTGAATACAGAGAACGCCGCAAAAGTGGCGATAGCCTACGGAGGCGCAAGCAAGGCTAACGAAGCACTCACATCGTTATCAAGATTCATACTTAACAAAGCAATCTAACCCACCCACCAAAACAAAGAAATGGAAGAATCAAGCATATCAGCATTGACAAGCAAAGTGTGGCAGCTCGCCACAGTGCTGTCAAACCAAGGAATCAGTTTCACCGACTACATCGCGCAGCTAACATATCTGCTGTTCCTTAAGATGGACCAAGAGAATGTGGACACGTTCGGCGACGAATCCGCAATACCTGAGGGATACAGATGGAACGACCTGAAAGAGAAGGACGGCGAGGAACTGACAGAAAAATACAACCAGACACTGAAGAAACTATCGGAACAGACTGGACTGATAGGCACAATATACACACAAGCGCAGAACAAAATAGACAAGCCTGTCTACCTGAAAAAAGTGATAACCATGATAGACGGCGAGACATGGCTTGTGATGGACGGCGACGTGAAAGGCGCGATTTACGAATCCATACTCGAGAAGAACGGACAAGACGCCAAGTCGGGAGCTGGACAGTACTTCACACCGAGAGTACTGATAAAAGCCATGGTGGAAGTGACCAAGCCTAAGATAGGCGAAGTCGTCATCGACCCAGCATGTGGAACAGGAGGCTTCCTGCTCGCCGCATACGACTATATGAAAACACAGACTGTTGACCGCGACAAACTGCTCTTCCTGAAAAACAAGACTCTCTACGGCAACGACATAACACCGCTCGTGGTAACACTCGCGTCAATGAACCTGTATTTGCACGGGGTGGGAACACAAAGAAGCCCTATCAAATGCGAGGACTCACTGCTGCGCGAGCCCGACGTCTTCGCCGATGTGATTCTCGCCAATCCGCCATTCGGTACAAGAGCCGCTGGCTCGGTAGAAGTGGACAGACCGGACTTCTACACCACAACGAGCAACAACCAGCTGAACTTCCTGCAACACATGATGCTGCAACTCAAACCGGGAGGCAGAGCGGCTGTCGTGCTGCCGGACAATGTGCTGTTTGAGGAGAAAGACTACGCCGTCACGATAAGAAAGAAACTGCTGACAGACTTCAACCTGCACACCATACTCCGACTCCCGGCAAACATCTTCTACGCCAAGGGAGTGAAGGCTAACGTGTTGTTCTTCAAGAAAGGCGAAAAGACAAAGAACGTATGGTATTACGACCTAAGAACAAGAGTAAAACTCACATACGTCAACAATCCGCTGACATACGAGCACTTGAAAGACTTCGTGACACTATACTGCGCCGATGACATGAGCAAGCGCAAGGAAAACTACGACGCAGAGAGCAATCCGGACGGAAGATGGAGAAAATACACCATCGAGGAGATAGAGCAAAGGCAGAACTTGAACATGGACATCAAGTGGATAAAGGAAAGCGAGGATAACGACGACAGGACAATCGCCGACCTGCTGGATGAACTCGATGCCGAGAAAACAAACACCGAGAAAGCCATAGCGCGCCTGCAGGAACTGCTCAAGGACATAACCGACTAACAAAGCAAAAACATGGCAGACACTACGGCACTGAGAAACAAGATACTGCAACTCGCCATAGAGGGCAAGCTGGTGGAACAGCGCGCCGAAGAAGGCGACGCGCGCGCACTGTTCGACGAAATAAAAGCCGAGAAAACGCAACTCATCGCGGAAAAGAAAATCAAGAAAGACAAATCGCTCGCGCCAATCAGCGACGCAGATAAAACTTTCGATATACCAGAAAACTGGGTTTGGGTTAGATTGGGAGAAATCGGAGAATTCACAAATGGATACACTCCTAAAAAAAATGAACTAAATAGTAATAATAAAGGCATTCCGTATTTTAAAGTATCTGATATGAATACTGAAGGGAATGAACTTTATCTAAGTAAAACATCGTTGTTTGTAGAAAAAACAAATAAAAAAATTTTCCCAAAAGGCTCTATTGTTTATCCCAAAAACGGAGGAGCATTATTAACCAATAAAAAAAGGATTCTTGCACAAGACTCTGTTGTGGATTTGAACACTGGATGTTTTAATCCTTGTAAGCACTTATTTTTAGAATACATATTTTCATTATTTGTAAGCATAGACTTCAGAGATAATTTTAAAGGATCTAATCTTCCAACTTTAGACATGGACACCATGAGAAATCTCCCCATCCCTCTCCCACCCCTTGGCGAGCAGAAGCGCATCGTGGAGAAGCTGGATGAGGTGATGAAGGCGTTGGACGAGATAGAACAAGGACGGAAAAACATAGAAGCGCTGAAAGCGACATTAAGGAATAAGGCGCTGCAACTCGCCATAGAGGGCAAGCTGGTGGAACAGCGCGCCGAAGAAGGCGACGCGCGCGCACTGCTCGACGAAATAAAAGCCGAGAAAGCGCAACTCATTGCGGAAAAGAAAATCAAGAAAGACAAACCGCTCGCGCCTATCGACGACTCCGAAATACCATTCGACATACCTGACAGCTGGGTGTGGGTCAGATTGGGAGAGGTGTGCGATAAAGTTGTTGACGGAGATCATAATCCACCAAATGGAGAAAGTGAAGCAACCAATTTTTTAATGCTGTCTTCTCAAAACATCAATTATGACAGATTGGTTGATTTGGATAAAGTTAGATATCTTAAAGAAGATGTGTTTGCTATAGAAAATTCAAGAACAAAAGTTCAAATTGGAGACATATTTTTTACATCTGTAGGTACTATCGGTAGAAGCTGTGTCTATTCCGGAGGATTAAATATTTGTTTTCAACGAAGTGTGTCTGTTATACATACTCTGATTTACAACACTTACCTCAAAAGAGTCCTAGATTCACCATTTGTGCAAACATTTACTCACAAACATTCTTCAGGAACAGCACAGCAAGGTTTCTATTTGAATCAATTAGTAAGGCTTCTAATCCCTCTCCCACCCCTTGGCGAGCAGAAACGCATCGTGGAGAAACTGGATGAGGTGATGGCAGAAATTGACAAACTGTAAAACAAGGAGGGAAAAATGTCACAGTGTACAATAATATTAGGCAACGGTTTTGACTTGGACTTAGGGTTAAAAACAAGATTTTCAGATTTTGCGAAATCTGATTATTGGCAAAAACCTGATAAAAAGGATTGGCTCAAATTCTTTTTGTTTCCATTGTCCATATTTCTTAATAAAAGAAAGGACAATGAATACTGGTTTGATTTAGAGGGAGCATTGAGAGAATACGCTTTGAGATACGGAACAAAATATAATGCCGAAAGCAGTCTGAAATATTATGAACGAATCGGGAAGTCAATATGTGAATACATAAAGCAAGAACAAAAGAATGCCAAAATAAGAAAAGAGTCTATGGCTTACGACTTTATCAAAGCTGTCCAAACTTGTAAAAGTTTCCATATATATTCTTTCAATTACACAGACTTTCATTCTATACCAAATATGCCCGGTTTACTTGATTATGACAATGTGTTCACTCATATACATGGTTCTGTAAATGCAAACAACATCATTCTTGGAATCGACGAATTGGATGGCTTAAAAGAAGATTCGTATAAAAAGATGTATAAAGTATGGAGAGATGATTACAAAGGATTCAATTCTAAATCTCTTGAAAAATCAAGCGAGATTATTTTCTACGGTTTCTCATTTAGTGATATTGATTACCCATACTTCAAAACCTTTTTTGAAAAGGTTGCAAATGGAGAATTGGAATATAAGCACATAACCATCTTTACAAAAGACAAAGATTCCTCTTTCCAAATCATGAACAAACTGGATAAAGAAAATGTGAAGATTTCTGCTTTAAAAGACTCCTATAAAAACTTTAACATAATAACAACAGATAACATAAATTCAGCTGAATATAAAGAAGTAAAAAAGAATTTGAGCATTATAAGACCTGCGCTTCCGCCTGTTCTTTAAGGAAACAAGATGCACAACATAATAACAACATAAAATATGGAAATACTTTTTTTGATAATAGGACTGGCGGTCGGCGCAGTGATAGGATGGCTGGTGAGCGGCATGAGCAAAAGCAAACTGGCGAACGAGTGCGAACAGCTGAAAGCCACGCTGGAAAGCAGCAAGGCAGAAACAGAAAGGCGTCTGACGGAAAAGGAGGACAACTGCCAGAAGATACTCGCCGCCGAGAAGGAAAACGCGCAGAGCCTCATCAACGAGATT
>JAEEGL012375906.1_pt1 | contig 10459 bp, 8 predicted proteins | sample 9134231 | NCBI WGS metagenome assembly JAEEGL01 (sample SAMN16246548, study PRJNA631951) | gut metagenome | biome: gut microbiome; feature: rumen; material: fiber-attached | host: Bos | place: Iran: Karaj | collected 2018-10 | reverse complement strand
TTTGCCATCCGAAGGATCCGTAGAAACATCTGACAGATCTTCAACTGCTTCATCAGCTTTCGCACTCTTTTTGCTGCCGGATTTTTTCGTCTCGGCTTTTGCAGACGCTGACTTTTTTGACGCTTTCTTTTTCGTAGCCGATATCACTTCTTCTTCGAGCTCTACTACCTCAGTTACAACTTCCTCAGCTTTCGAAGCTGTTTTCCTCGAAGACGTCTTCTTAGCAGCAGTTTTTTTCTCAGCTGCCGTTTTTGCCGGCGTTTCTTTTTTTGCGGTCTTAGATGATGCAGCCTTGGAAGCCGCTGTTTTTGCTGCAGTCTTCGTTTCTGCCTTTGTTTCTTTCTTTGCCGCCGTTTTCTTTGCCGGTTTTTCCGCCGCCTTCTCCTTGGCCTTGCTCTCTTTTGACTTCGTCGATGCAGAAGCCCTAGAAGCGGACGCTTTCGCCGTCGTCTTCTTCGCCGTCTCTTTTGCCGAAGTCTGTTTTGTCGTTTTTGTTGCCATTGTCTTTCTCCTTTGCTGTGTATCAAACCAAAAAGCTGCGCTTTTTCAGTTCCTCTGTTTTTCTCTTGCACTCTCGCAGCTGTTCGAGAGGTGCCGTGGCCGATATCTTTTCATAGACCGTATTTTTCACAAAAAGCAATGCTTCCTTAAATGCTTTTTCTTCGATCGCCGGATCCTTCTGACGCTCACTTTCATCATACCGAAGACCCATTGCTTCTTCTTTGGCCTGAAAGATCGCCGCCGCAAGACTTTGTTGCTCTTCGTCAGCGAATCTGCTGACAAAAGCTGCCGGCTCGATCGTCTTGCCCGCCTCTAATTCTTCAAAGAGCATGACCGCCATAGGCTCAAGTCCTGACGCTTCAAAATCGGCCGGTGAGATATCTTCTTTCAGCTTGGCGTACAAGCCCGGTTCATCCGCTAAATATGACAGGACGAGACAGCTGCTGCGCCTGATCTTCTCGAGGCGGTACTCCTCGCTTTTCGTCCTTCCCGGAAGGGGTTTCGGCCGTCCTGCCGCAATTTCCTCTTCCTCATTTTTCTCTTTCTTATAACGTTTATCCTGATTTTCAAGCCGCACCGCGGCACTTCTGACCTTATCCCGCAGCATATCTGCCTTGATCTGATACTTCTCTGCAATGGCAGTCAGATAGTTTTCACGCTGCATCTCATCTTCGAATGAACACAGGTGCTCTGCGATCGCATTATAAAATGCGGTTTTTCCATCCGGATCGGCCAGATCAAACTGTCCTTCCAAAATTCGGATCTCAAAAAAGAATCCGTTTTCCGCTTCCTTCATCCTTTCGGCGAAAGCCTCGGCTCCCTTCCCTTTGATAAACTCATCCGGATCTTTATATGGCAGCAGATTCATTACCTTCACCGCAATCCCTGCATTTCGCAGGATCTCGATATTTCTCAGTGCTGCTTTGATACCGGGTCCGTCGCTGTCCGGCGTCATGATCACCTGCTTGACATATCGTTTGATCAGCATAGCCTGCTGGTCCGTAAATGCCGTTCCCAGCGCTGCCACTGCCTGGGTAAAGCCGGCCTGATGCATGGCGATCACATCCATATAGCCTTCGCAGAGGATGAAATGATCCTGCCTGCTGGTCCTGGCCCAGTTCAGTCCGTACAGATTTTTGCTTTTATTAAACACATCCGTTTCCGGCGAATTCAGATACTTTGGTTTCCCGTCTCCCATCACGCGTCCGCCAAAGGCGATGACACGATGGTTGATATCCTGGATTGGAAACATCACGCGGTTCCAGAACTTTCCGTTCAACCCGTACTTTTCCGAATGATCGGCAAGCCCGGCATCCCAGATCTCTTTATCACTGAAACCCTTCGACTTTAAATATCCCACTATCTCATTACTGTTCTTCGTGGCATATCCGAGGCCGAAATGATGCATCGTTTCATCCGTCAGACCGCGCTCCTTAAAATAATTCATCCCAATTTCGCCCCTGGGATCCCGAAGGGCATAGTAAAAATACTTCGCCGCCTCTTTATTCGCTTCCAAAAGACGCTTGCGATAATTTGCCCTGCGCTCCGCCTGTGGATCATCCGCATCCTGCGGCAGCGCGACACCGACCCTCTGTGCCAAAAAACGCACAGCTTCCGGAAACGTATAATTTTCATACTTCATTAAAAAAGTATAGACATTTCCTTTGACACCGCATCCGAAACAATAAAACAGCTGCATTCTTTCGTTCACGGAAAAAGACCCAGATTTCTCATTATGAAATGGGCATAGCCCAAAATAATTGCTGCCTCTCTTTTTCAGGCTCACATACCCCGAGACCAGATCCACGATATTGCATCGCTGCCTGATCTCATCGATCAATTCATCTGAATAAAACATATTTCCACCCTTCTTAAACTTATCAGTAGTTTTTTCATACCGGACTTTACACTACTAATTTAATCAGTAGTTTTTTCCTCCGTTTTTTCATACCGGACTTTACACTACTCCTCTGTTTAGACAAGTGCCCAGGATTTGGGAATATACAATTCCTCATACAGGGAGATCGCATATCTGTCAGACATGGCGCTGATATGATCGCACACGATCCTCTCAAGCGGCGCTTTGTCTCTTTCCATGATCTGGCAAAGTTCCTCAGGCAACTTTTCAGGGTGTTCATAAAAATAATTGTAAAGGGATTTGATCAGCTCCTCCGCTTTTGTCTCCTCACTCTTTGCAACGGGATTCTGATACACATTCTCAAACATAAACTCGCGCATTTCCTTCATTGCCAATGCAACAGGCTCAGACATACGGATATCGTTTTGATCCATGCTGTGAATGACAATATCATGGATCAGATTATCGAGTCTTTCGGAAAGCGTAAATCCGATCACTTCACCTATCTTGCGCGGTACATCCGCATCCGTCAAAAGTCCCGCCCTGATCGCATCATCCATATCATGATGGATATAGGCGATCTTGTCAGAGATCCGGACGATCTTTCCCTCCAGTGTCGAGGGCATCAGCGCAGTTTGATGATTTCTGATCCCATCACGCACTTCCCAGGTCAGATTCAGTCCCTGGCCATCCTTTTCGAGCACTTCCACAGTCCGCACGCTCTGCTCGCTGTGTACGAACCCAAGCGGACAAACACTGTTAAGCGCACGCTCTCCTGCATGTCCGAACGGCGTATGTCCCAGATCGTGTCCGAGAGCAATAGCTTCCACCAGATCTTCATTCAGTTTCAAAGCCTTGGCGATGGTACGTGCATTCTGCGATACCTCAAGCGTATGCGTCATGCGCGTCCTGTAATGATCGCCATTCGGTGCCAGGAACACCTGTGTCTTATCCTTCAGTCGGCGGAACGCTTTACTGTGAAGGATCCTGTCCCTGTCTCTCTGGAATACCGGCCGGATATCGCATTGCGGCTCATCCCGGTCACGTCCCTTCGAATTTCTGCTGAAAGTCGCATAGGGACTTAAATTGTGGAACTCCAGTTCTTCGATTCGTTCTCTGATGATCATAGAATCTTCCATATCTGCTCCGGATCTCGCATGTTTATGCGTATTGAGTAAAAAATGCACCCAAAGGTCTTTTTCTGCGCAGAACCCCGAAATCCTTTTTCACACCCTGTTTCTCTCTCTATTTTAGTCGCGATTTCAACAAGTCGCATTATATTTGACGAAATTTTTGTAATTAATTGCGCAATTTTTCAAATTCGGGATTGACAGAATGGTGAAAAACAGATATGATACTATTTGCGCGCAGGAGTGGTGGAATTGGCAGACGCGCAGGCTTCAGGTGCCTGTGGTAGCAATACCGTGTGGGTTCAAGTCCCATCTCCTGCACGAAAAACCCAGCCTTATGGCTGGGTTTTTTCTTTGTTTTTCTCTTTTTCTGCGGCCAGCTCGGCCCTTCTCTTTTTCTCCTTGCGACGCGCACGGAAATGCGCCGCGATCCCCGCACCTGAAAGAACAAAGCAGGACATAGCGCCGAAAAGCATCCATTGCCATAAACAGATCACGCCAAGCACTCCTACGAGGATGCTGCCGATCAGAAACTTCGTATCCTCCATGTATAACATAATAAAACCTCCAAAATCTGCAATTTGTTTTGATTCTCCGATCTTTCCACCGGAACCCATTCTATTAAAAACCGGGCAGGAACTCATTCCGCCCGGTTTTCTTCTCACTTTGTAAAACGTTCTGTAACACCTGCCATCTTGTTACTCTTCCCTCTTTTAGAAGAGCCCGTTAAAAGAGGATCCTGTGAGCATCGCACTGGTATACGCCCCTGAGGAACCATAGGTTCCGCTCGCTTTCAGGGAGTCTGCCTTCGCACTGCTCGCGATCATCTCCGTTCTGCTCTTTGTCATGTCCGCAAAGGAACCATTACCTGAGAACAGACTCTTGATGGATTCGATATCTGCCTTCCCAAATGCTTCCTTATCCACCGAAAGGGTATTATCATCTTTCACGGTAATCCCGATGTTGGACAGCGCCTTGGAATAAACAGACGTCTGATTGGTCATATTGACCGCGGTCGTCAGAACCGAGTTATTGTTGGACTTCGACGCGGAATCGATCAGCGCATTGTAATCTTTGGCGAAATCAGAAACCGCCTTGTAGATCGCATCTCTGTCATATCCCTTTGTCTTCGTCTCAACACCGTTTTCGTCTTTTGTCGTCAGCTCTTTCTCTTCGAACAAAGAACCTTCGCCTTTTTTCAGGAGCACATCACTGCTCTTGGTCAGAGCCGCAGCGTCCTTGGAAAGCTGGCTGTTCGTAGAAACGGAATCTTCGCTGCCTCCTACGATCTTCTTTGCTGCCTCCGATGTCTTGCTGTCGCCATCCTTGGCATAATAGGCTTTCAACAGTTTTCCGTAACTTCCGTTCTTGATGCTCGCATAATCCGAAAGAGAAAAACCGGCCTGCTGCGAGGATCCGCCGAACGCCCACGAATAGTCGGTTCCGCTCTTTTTGTTGCTTACCGACATATTGGAAAACAGTGCCGAATAATCGGTTCTAGGTGAAATGTTGATACTCATGCTCATCACTCCTTTGATATAGCCGGCATCCGTGCCTAGAAAGACCACACACTACAGTTACTTAACTTTAGTATGCACGAAAAGAGAAAAAACTGCAAGAGTTTTCTTTGTATCTCAATCGTTTACTATATGAATTATTTGTGAAATCGTCTGCGAAACGGCTTATTCATCTCCGGAATCTGTCAGATCATCCCGGCTTTCTGAAATCTCTGCGTCTGCCAGGTCATCAGTATCTGTCTGATCCTTTGCAGCAGGCTGATCATCAGGCCGAATCTGATCATCTGTGGTTTCCGACACAGCTTCACCGCCTGCGTCTCCGCTGTGAATGATGATCTTGCCATCCTCAAAATGGATTTTCACCCTGTTGGATGTAATACCGGCCATTTCGCGCATATTCTCTGATAACCGGACACGGCCTGCCTTGTCAAGGATCGCAAACTCTTCATGGGACTCAGCATCGATGTCGGTATTGCCGGCTGCCGCCAGATAATCTCTGGTCTCTTCTCCGGACTCGATCATCTTCTTATAAGAATCCTTGATGATACGCTCCGAACTGATCTTGCCATCAGAGATCATAACAACCCTGTCCACACGGTCGGCAAGACTGATGTCATGTGTTACGATCACCACCGTGATCCCCAATTCTTTATTCAGGCTGCGGAACAGATCCTGCAGCATGATAGAAGTCTTTTTATCCACCGCTCCGGTAGGCTCATCCATGAGAAGAAGCTCCGGTTCGTTGATCAGCGCCGTGGCTATAGCCACCCTTTGCTGTTCACCGCCGGACAGCTGCAGCGGGAAGGCGTTTTCTTTATCGGACAGTCCCACCGCCGCCAGGAGCTTTCTTGTCTTTTCTCTTTTTTCCTGCTTGCTCATCCTGCTGAACAACAGCGGCATCTCAATATTTTCCGCCACCGTCAGATATCCCAATAGGTTATCCGTATTTTTCTGCCAGACAAAGCCGATGTGTTTGCGCCGGAATTCCGAAAGCTGATGGCTGTTCATCTCTGCCAGGTTTTCACCGCCGAAATAGACAGCACCGGCCGAAGGGGTATCCAGACCGCCGAGAAGGCCGAGGAGCGTGGATTTTCCGCTGCCGGACTTGCCGATAATGGCCATGAGTTCCCCTTTTTGTATTTCCATATCAAGGCCCTGCAATGCCATAACCTCGATGCCTTCGGATTTATAGATCCGCACCAGGCTGTCGCATTTGATATAGGGTTCGTTTTTGATCTCATCCGCCATGGGGACACCTCTGTTAATTACATTTTAATAAGTTCATCCGCAAACTCTGAAAGCCGCGGATCGTGTGTTGTCATGACGATCGTCAGGCCTTCTTTGCGGGTCAGTTCCAGAAACAGTTCCGCGATATGGATACCGGTTGCCGTATCCAGTGCACCGGTAGGCTCATCTGCAAACAGGATCTGCGGCTTATGGGCGATGGCCCGCGCAATGGCGATACGCTGCCGCTCACCACCGGAAAGCTCTGCAGGATAATGATCCGCCCTGTCTGCCAGTCCGACTCTTTCCAAAACTTCCTGTATCCTGCCGTCGATCTTTTCCTGGTCCGGCGCAGCAAGGAATTTATTGCTCCTTCCGTAGCCTGCCGTCCGAAGGCCGAAATCGATATTCTCCCTTGCAGTCATAACGGGGATCAATGCCACAGACTGGAATACAAAGCCCACCTCATAGCGGCGCAGCTTTTCTTTTTCCTCCGCGGACATGGACTGATACAGCCGCACATCCCCTTCATCCCTGCCGTGGAAGGTGATATTTCCTTCCGTCACGTCATCCAGGGTACTGAGCATATTCATCAGCGTTGTCTTGCCGCTGCCGGAACGGCCCATGAGCATGACAAGCTGTCCCCTGGGAACATCTACGTTCAGGTGATCAAGAACGGTCAGGTAGGAGCCAGACCCTAACTTGTATTTTTTTACGATATTTTCCGCACGAAGTATGTTATCGCTCATCAATCGTCTCCCAGTTTCAGTGCTTCCGTGATGTTCAGTTTACCGACGATCCGGCGCAGGATCACGATACAAAGCGCCACGACTACCAGCAGGATCAGCAGGATCCTGAAGATATCTCCGCCGATGGCACTGATAAATACCGGCACATTATGCTTCTTCGGCAGATAAACAGCCGCAAATACCGGTGCAAACAGCCAGCTGGCCAGGCAGCCTGCCAGAACGCCCGCCAGGATAGACGTCACTGACAAAAAGATCTGCTCTATGCCAAGCATCCTGTTGATCTCATTTTTCGAGATACCCATAGCCCTGTAAATACCGAATAAAAGTTCCCTGTCACGGATCGATGTCAGCCAGTAGATCATATAGCCGATCATACACAGGAACAGCGCCACCAGGAAATCAGCCGAAAAGATACCGTTTGTGATCTGCATGATGGAGGAAGATTTTTCCTCTGCCAGGTCTTCCTTCCAGGAACGGATCCCGTTTAAGTATCTGTCTGTTCCGGCAAACTCCGTCTCCAGCATAGCACGGACCTGACCGGCATCCAGATCGGTATCGGCCCATACTTCATAAGGCACACTTTCAAAATCACCGGTCAGCTGCATGATGTTCATAATGGCAAGATAGCTTTCCTTCACTACCATCTCGCCTTCCTCGTCCATGGTATAGTGATAGCGGTCATATCCCGGCCATGCATCCACGATGCCCACCACCTGATAATAATGCTCCGCATAAGGCGTCATAGTCTGCACCACTTCCGGCGGCACGCGCTGCAGCAGTACCAGATCTCCCACTGCCACTTCATAGTCTTCCGCCAGATTCTTGGAAAGGATCACGCCTTCGGGATTTTTGGAAAGCTCATTGAGCATATTGTACCAGTGCTCCGGCAAAAGACCGTCCCGCATTCTGGCAGTCTCGCCGAACTCTTTGGTATGGATTCCCATCAGGTTGATCTGTTCCGCATTTTTCTTGCCCTTTTTAAACAGGCACCGGTCATCAAGGATAACCTGGGTGATACTTTTAAACGTTCCGTCCGCTAAGAGCTTTTCATAGGTTGCATAATCCGGCGGTGTCGGCCATCTCCAGGTTCCCGCATTTCTGTTAAAAGAAAAGATCCAATGTTCATCGATCCGAATGTCTGCCCCGCACTCATACTGCAGCCGTTCCTGCTTATTGGCGTTGATGGTCCGGGCCATATTGGCATGGAAACAGCTCATGGCGACGGTCATGACCAGGAAGATCGAGATCATGGACGATTTGCTCCGCGACCGCAGGATCTGCAGCATACCCGCAAACAACGCCGGCGAAAAACGTTTATGCCCGAATTTATACAAAAGCTCCGCCAGCAGATACACAAGCCGCAGCATCATCATGCCGCAGGCCAGCAGGAAGACCGTCGCATTGACAAAGATGACGGGATCGATGCCCTTGCCGGTCAATACGCTTTCCGATAACTGCGATAACTGCTTTTTGTAATTAAACAAAAGATACAGGGAAACTGCAAGAAGCGCCACATCGAGATAATATCTTTCCCAGAACGCGCCCTTTTGCGATCCGCGGGCTTCCTTCTTTTTTGTAAAGAAAACCAGCACCGGCCAGAGCATGAACAGAATGGATACCAGGCCTCCCACGATACCGGCAAGTACCATTTCCGAATTCATAGTATAGGTGGTCAGGCTCAGATTTTTGGCAAAATGCATAAAATCATCGGCCTTTGCCATCTGATGACCGAGAAAATAACCGCATATGATACCCGGAAGCACGACAACAAGCACAAGGATCAGGGACTGCAGCACATACAGAAGAAAGATCCTTCCGCGCCCGAGGCCGCGCCTTTGCAGCGTAGACAGTTCTCCGCTCTCGGAATCAACAATGCGGAATGCGATCATACCGATAAATACAAGCACCAAAAGCGCCAGCGGCAGAACGATCACATAAAGCATCTGCTTCACCGCTCTCCCTTCCTGCTTGTAGGACTTGATCACGCCGGAGAGATTTTCATCGATCTCCCGGTCTTCTTTTTTCAGTTTCCTGACCCCAGACCATATTTTGTCGATATTCTTCGTATTGATATAACGGTAATCAAACGACAGATAATCCTGATAATAAACCGCATCCTTGGGAAAGGCCATGGTCACTTTGACAAAGTCTTCTTTTGGAATGATGACAAGATTATCCAGTTTATCCAGGGTGGTATGCCAAAAATAGTCACCCTCTTTTTCCGCTACGATACCACAGATATACAGTGTCAGAACAGGATCCTCGCTCCAAGATTCGCCGTAGCGCGTCTCATTGAAGCTAAGGATCTCCCCGGGCACCAGATCTCTGGTCCCGGCCAGTGTTTCCCCTACAAGACACGGCACCGCACCTTCCGGGATCTCCTTACCGTTTTCCACATAGGGTGAAATATCACCTCCAAAGTAAACGCCGTCGCGGATGACAAAATGCTGCTCCATCTCGGCATCATTTTTCAGCATGGTGTCCTCCATGTATCCGACATCCAGCCGTCCCTCTCCGCGATAGGAATAATCCGCCACCATTTCCCTGAAATACGTCATTCGCTGCGTAGCTACCACCGGAAGCGGAATACGTTTCTTCCAATTTGCTTCGAGTTTCTCGAAGATCTCTTCTATCAGCTCCGGCGTATCCGATCCGTCATAGCCCTCTGCAACACCGTCTTTCAGACGCTCTGCGGCCTTGAGCGCGGTCTCATAATGAACGGTCGTCGGAAATACCTGATTGATCTCCCTGCTTTCCGTATAACCGGACTGGATCAGCTTGTTGAGTGAACCACCGCGGAACTGCATGATCATGGAACAGATCATGACAATGGAGATCACCCCGACTTCCAGGCAGAGGTAAAGCTTATATTTATGAATGATTTTGGTGATGATATACCGGATCATTTCAGAATCACATCCTCCGCATCCACGCCGCTGAGAATATAAGCCGAACCCGTCACGGCTTCGGTTTTATAAATCTTGACGTATTCTTTCACTACCATGTTATTTTCCACTTTCCAGACATAATATTTATCCTTGCCCGTATACCGGTTTTCCTCGGTTTTCACGCTGTTAACCGGCAATGAGACAACCTTTTCAAACCGTCTTCCGCCAAAAGACACCTTCATGCCCTTCATATCGGATTCGGTCAGCTCCCCGTCCAGTTTCACAAAAAACTGAAACTGTACGCCCCTGGTAAAAGGCTTGGAATTTGTCACACATTCTTTTCCGTCTCTGGTAAACAGGATATTACGGCTTTGATCGGCATTGACAGCGATCACAGATCCATTCCAGCTTCCGCTTTCGCTTTTTGCCAGTACCGGCTGCCCCAGCAGAGGCTGATATTTCACTTTCACACCGGTTCCGCCCTCCGAAAACGAAGTTAACAGTCTTGTGGAATCCTTCTCATCGCCTCTCATTTCAAAAGCCATCAGATATTCGTCTTTTCCGATCTCATCGCCATCGTTGTAAATCTTAT
>JAEEGL011900878.1_pt1 | contig 10459 bp, 7 predicted proteins | sample 9134231 | NCBI WGS metagenome assembly JAEEGL01 (sample SAMN16246548, study PRJNA631951) | gut metagenome | biome: gut microbiome; feature: rumen; material: fiber-attached | host: Bos | place: Iran: Karaj | collected 2018-10 | reverse complement strand
GCGCCGGCGGCGGGGCCGTATTTCGGCGCGGCGGCGAGGAAGGGTTCCACCTTCCAGTCCATCGTCGACCCTTGGACGCGGAGGTCCTGGTAGTACATGTTCTTGATCTTCGCGACACGGGCGGCATCGCAGATGTTCCAGATGTAGCACGTCAAGATTCCCGACAGGACGATCAATTCTCCGGCCTCCCGATAAGCGCCGTCATAGAACGTGGCAAGAGTCCCCCGCGCGATGACGCTCAGGAAGCAGCCTCCGAGAAAACGCAGGCCCCGGCCCCATTCGCCGGCGGCGGCCTGGCCCAGTCCGGGCACATAACAGGAAACGAGGCTCAGCAGGAGGGGATCGTACGGGTCATCACTCTGGCGGACATAGAAGCCCGGGTAGTAGTAGTCCTTGTACTGGCTGTATTTCATTCCCGGCCGGATCTCCCCGACACGGTCTTCTGCCGCTTCGCCGCCGGGCGTCGCCGCCGGCGCCTGCGCGCCTGCCAGGACGAGCCCGCCGAGCCACGCGACGGCAAACAGAAGGAGTCTTTTCATCATTGATTATCAGGTTGTTCTGGATGCTTTTCCTGGAGCGCGGCGGCGACCCACTCGCCGCCCTCTTCCTTCCGGAGTTCCTCGAGCAGGTCGCGCAAGGCGTCCCGTTCGACCGTCCGCCGGACGGCTTCGTCGGCTTTCTTGTCATCGGCAAGCATGGCCTTTGCGATTTCCTTGAACTTGTCCATACAGCGGTTTTTCGTTGTTTTCGCCGAATTCTCGTTCCGCAGCCCGTGGGTGGCGGCGATCTCGCTCATCGGGCACTTGTCCCAGTAGAAGCGCCTCAGGATCGACTTGCATTTGGGCGGGAGCGATGCAAGCGCCCGGTCCAGGAACGCCAGGGCCTCCTGGTAGTCTTCCGGCTCGATGCTGTGGTCTTCTTCGTCCGCCGTGGCGGCGCCTTCCGCCGCCATCCGCTCCTGACGGGCCGCTTCCTTCTTTCCCTGCGTCTGCTTCCGGAGGGCGATCCGCCAGCAGATCGTGTACAGGTAGCCGGAGAGGTTCGTCTGCCCGCTTTCCTCCAGTTTCCCGTCCTTCACGTTGTCCATCAGCGTGAGCAGCGCCTGCTCGAAGACGTCGTCGAAGGTCGTGTCTTTCACGCCGGCGAGCATCGGCGCGATCTTCGCCGCCATTTTTTCGCGGTTCGTCCTGTAGATTTCGCGCCACGCGGCCGGGGCGTTGTCACGGATTCCCCGGATCAGCTCATTGTCCGTCATGTTTCTGTAAGATAATGGATCTTTTTTACAAATGTAAACAAAAAAAGGCATCAACGGACGGCGATGGTGCTGCCGCCGCCGGCGGTTTTTTCGACATCGATGCGCCGGTAGCGGTCCTTCATGCTCTCGACGTGCGAGATCAGGCCGATCAGGGTGCCCTTCGCGGCGAGTTTCTCCAGCGTCCGGAGCGCCAGTTCCAGCACGTCCGGGCTGAGGCTGCCGAAGCCTTCGTCGATGAACATCGTGTCGATGCGGATGCCGCCGGCGCTGGACTGCGTCTCGTCCGACAGGCCGAGCGCCAGGGCCAGCGACGCCAGGAACGATTCGCCGCCCGAGAGCGACTTGACGTCGCGCACCTTGCCGCTGTGGTGGTCCATGACGGCGATCCCCAGCCCGGTCTTCTCCCGGAGGTTGCCCGCCGCGACGGAACGGATCAGGTCGTACTGCCCGCTGGACATTTCGTTCAGGCGGACGGACGCTTTGTGCAGGATCCGGTCGAAGTACGAGGTCAGGACGAAGGTCTCGAGTTCGATCTTGTCCTTCCCGGCCAGCCGGCCGTTGAGGGTGTCGCTGAGGTTCTTCTTCCACGCAAGTTCCTCGCAGATGGCCGCGTACGCCTTTTTCTCCTCCCGGAGCCGCCCCGGGATGGGCGCGTCTACGAGCAGCCGCGCCTCGGCCGCGGTCTTCTTCCGCTCGTTCGCTTCCTGCGCCTTCCGGTTTTCCTCCAGGTCCTTCTTGATCTGCTCCAGGTCGGTCGGCAGGTCCGGGTCGATGCGGCCGTCCAGGTCGGCGAGGAGGCTCTCTTTCTCACGGACCTCGCCGTCGTATTTCCGGACGGCTTCGTCGGCGGCCTTGATGGCGTCCTTGAGGGTGTCGACCGCCTTTCCGAGCGCCTCAATGGCTGCCCGGGCCTCTTTTTCGCTGCCGAACGACAGCTCCGCCCGCAGGTCGCCGAGCCGCTTTTCGTCCCCTGCGATCCGTCCTTGCAGTTCGCCGGAGCGGTCGTTTTCGATGCGCAGCGAGAGGTCCGCGATCCCGCGGTCGGCCTCGGGAAGCAGCCGTTCGGCGATCTCCTTCTGGCGCTTGCAGCGCTGTTCCGCCGCCTTGAACTGCTCCCGCAGTGCGAGAATCTTCTCGTTCAGCTTGTGTTCGAGGGCGGCCAGCGCGGCGCAGCCGTCCTGCTTCAGGGTGTCGTAGTCTTGGCCGTCCAGCTCTCCGGCCATCTGCCCGATCTGCCGGTCGGCCTCGGCCCTGGCGGCTTCGTGCTTGGAGTGCAGGCCGGAGCAGGCGCCCGTCTGGGCCACCGCCGCCTGCGCGACTTTCTCGTAGGCGTCCTTCAGGGCGTTCACCTGCGCCTGGCTCGGGGCGCCTTCCGGCAGGACGGCCTTGGCGGGATGATGGACGGAGCCGCACACCGGGCAGGGCGTCCCTTCTTCGAGTCCGGCGGCCAGGTAGCCCGCCTGCGCGCTCAGCAACAGGGCGTGGGCGGCCTCGTATGCCGCTGCGGCGGCCAGTTTTTCCTGCAGCTTCTTCTGGAGGTCGCTCCGGGCGATTTCGTATTCCTTCTGCGCCTTTTCGGCGGCCGCAATCCGTTCCTGCAGCTCCCGGATGCGCCGGATCTGCTCTTTCAGGTCCTTGCCCGCCTGCGTGATGCGGCTTTGCTCGACGTCGCATCCTTCCAGGCCTTTCAGCTCCGCTTCCAGCCGCTTCTTCCCTTCCTGCAGCCGTTCGCGCGCCGCCAGCGCTTCTTTCAGCGCTTCCTGGCTGTCCGTCAATTGTTTCCGGGCCTCCGTCAGGCCTTTTTCCACTTCCTCGAAGGTGGGATATTTGGGTAGCTGGCGCTCGTACACGGCCTTCTCGGCGGTCTTCTTTTCGGCCTCCTGCTGCCGCTCCGGGTTCTTCTCCTGTTCTTTCTGCGCCGCTTCTCGCCGGCACATCAGGAGCTCGAGCGCGGCCTGTGCGGCGTCCCGCTTGCGCTTCTCTTCATTGTTCCGTTCCACGTCGGCTTTGCTCCGGGAGAGGCGGGCTTCTTCGTCCTTGCCTTTGCGGAGGGCCTCCTTCGCGGCGTCGGCCTTTTCCCGGTCTTCCCGGACGAGGGCTTCGACCCGGGCGGTCATCCCGTCCAGCTGGGCGGCGGGGTCGGCGTATTCTTCCAGCGCCTGCCGGAAGTCGGCGAAGGTCTGCGACGCTTCGTCGCCCTTGACGCCGGCCAGCGCGCTGCGGATCTCCGTCATCTTCTCCTTCCGCCGGCCGTCGATCGCCTTGACGGCGGCGTCGACGTCTTCTTCGATCTTCTGGAAGCGTTCCGTGCCGAACACCTTCCGCAGGATCTTCTGCTTGGTGTCGTTGTCGGCCAGCAGCAGTTTCTGGAACTCGCCCTGGGGGATCATGGCGATCTTGACGAACTGGTCGCGGTCGACGCCCAGGATCTGCTGCACCCGCGCGTTGACGTCCTGCACCTTCTCGAGGGTGGGTTCGCCGTCCGCGGAGAGCAGCGCCTTCGCCGGCTCCGACGTCGTGCTTTCCACCAGCTCGCCGTCGGCGTTGCGGGTGCGTCTGCCCGACTTCCGTTCGTAGGGCAGGCTGCGCTCCACGGTGTATTCCTTGCCGCCGTAGGCGAAACGGAGCTTCACGTACGTGCGGGTCTTGGGGTCCGCGAATTCCGAGCGGAACATCTCCTCCTTGCGCAGGTCGCCGCTGGGCTTTCCGAACAGCGCGAAACTGATGGCGTCGAAGATCGTGCTTTTCCCGGCGCCGGTCTTCCCGGAGATCAGGAAGACGCCCCTGTCGCCCAGCTGGGTGAAATCGATGTGCTCCGTCCCTTTGTAGGAGCCGAAAGCGGAGAGGGTCAGGTCTATCGGTCGCATTCCAGCATCTTTTTAACGAATTGAATCTCACGGTCTTCCATCTCGCGGCCGTTCTGCTGGCCGAAGAGTTGCCGGACGAAGTCTTCGTCGGTCTTCAGGCCCGCGGTGGCGTCCGGCCCGATTCCCAGCGCCCGGGTGCGGGCGTTGTCGTAGTGCAGTTCCATCATCAGCGGGTACACGGCCCGCAGGCTCTTGAACCCGTCGACGATGTCGTTCTCGTCCGTTAGGGTGATCCGCAGGTACCCCTGTACGTACTCGGAATGCCGGGCGCGGAAGTCTTCGGAGGTGATCTCGTCGAACGTGCCGCGCAGGTCGAACCAGTCGTGCAGCGGCGTCAGGGGCCGTTCGGCGATGCTGACTTCTCCTTTCCGGCGGATCTCCACGACCGTGAGGCTCTTGGCGTGGTCCACTTCCGCGAAGGAGTATTTGAGCGGGCTGCCGGTGTAGCGGACGGCGGGGGTGATCTGCTGCGGCCGGTGGATGTGTCCGAGGGCGACGTAGTCGATGCCGGCGAAAAGGTCGGCGCTGACGCAGTCGATGCCGCCGACGGCGGTCTCTTCGGCGCCGGAGAACGTAGCACCGGAGACGAACTGGTGGGCCAGGCAGACGGAGCGCCGCGCGGGGTCGATGCCCATGTGGCGGACGGCCGCGGCGACGGCGTCGTTCTCCGAGGAGATGTCTTCGTCGGGGAAGCGGTCCTTTACCGTGGAGGTCCGCACGAAGGGGAGCATGTACACGTCGAGCGGGCCGAATTCGTCGTGCATGACGAAGGGGCGGATGTCGCCGTCATAGACCGGGGACATGTGGAGGCCGCTTTGGCCGAGGATGCGCGCGCCGTAGGCGATGCGTTCGGCGCCGTCGTGGTTGCCGCTGATGACGAACACTTCGGGCCGTTTCGGCAGGCGGTTCAGGGCGACCAGGAAATCGTCGAACAGGGCGAGGGCTTCCGCAGCGGGGTTCGCGCGGTCAAAGACGTCGCCGGCGACGAGGACGCCGTCCGGCGCCAGCTCCTGCGCGGCGGGGAGCACCTGCCCGAACAGGAGGCTCCGCTGCTCCTCGAGCATCGGGAAGGCCGCGACGCTCTTCCCCAGGTGCAAATCAGCCAGATGGATGAATTTCATTTCCGTAGTGTGGGTTTCATGGCAGTTGCGCGAGGATGTCTTTGAGGAGCCGGTCGAAGGCGATCATGTGGTCGGGCAGATTGGAATAGCCCAGGACCACCGCCACGAGTTCTTTCGAAGGGATGATGAAGATCCGCTGCCCGTCGTGGCCGAAGCACGAAAACATGTCTTCAGGGGCATCGGCGATGGATTTGTCGCGGTTCAGCCAGAAGAAGGCGCCGTAGCCGCCCTTGCTGTCCGAGGCCGGGGTGACGCTGTAGTCCACCCATCCTTCCGGAAGGATCCGCTTGCCCGCGACGCAGCCGTCGTCGAGGAACATCTGCCCGAACCGGGCGTAGTCGCGCGCCGTCGCGTAGAGGTAGGACGATGCCACCGGCGTGCCCGACATGTCGGGTTCGAAATGCGGGTTGCGGATGCCCAGGGGCGCGAAGAGGCGGCCGTTCAGGTAGGCGAGGAAGGCTTCGTCCGAGGGGAAACGGCTGCGGAGCGCGCGCATGACGATGTTGGTCGAGCCGCTGGAGTAGTACCAGTGCGTGCCGGGCGTGTACCGGAGCGGCTTCGACTGGGCGTAGGCGCCCATGTCCGTCTCGCGGTGCAGCATCAGGTTTACATCGGACCGGTTGCCGTAATCTTCATTCCACTCCAGGCCGCTCTGCATCTGCAGGAGGTCGTTCAGGGTGATGTCCTTGCGGGCGTCCTGCTGCCATTCGGGGATGCCGAGCGGGGCGTGAATGTCCACCATGCCGTCGCCCGCCATGATGCCGGTGAGCGCGTTCGTGAAGCTCTTGGCCATGCTCCAGCTGAGCAGCTGGGTGTCGGGTCCGATGCCTTTGTCGTAGCGCTCGGCCACGACGGCGCCCTTGTGGAGGACGACGAAGGCGAAGGGGTGTCCGTTGTACGCCCGCTCGTCGACCAGCGCCCGCGCGACGGGCTCCAGCCTCGCCGTCAGCGCCGAATCCCCCGCCGCCAGCGCCGGGGGAGCGCCTCCGCGGACGATTTCCGCCGCCGGGGCCGAATCACCCGTCGCCAGGGCCGAATCCCCCGCTGTCAGGTCCGAATCTCCCGTTGTCAGTGCCGCGGGAGCGCCGCCGCGGAAGGTCTCCGTCGCCGCCCCGTCCGAAGGCAGCGGCCAGGACTGCGCCAGCAGCGCCTCCCTGTCTTTGCCGCGGCCCCGCAGCAGCGTCACGCCGTACCCCTCGCGGAACACCGCGGTGGACTTGCTCCACAGGAACCGGCTCGTCACCGTCCGCTTTTCGAAGTCGACACGGTTCCGGGTGAACTTGATAAACGAAAAATGCAGGTCCAGCGCCTCCACGTCGGCGGGCTCCCGGCCCGAAACGAAGACGGCCGAAGCGAGGTTCTTGGCGGCGTATCCCGTGATGATGGGCATCAGGCTGTTCAGGTACAGGCAGCCGCCCAGCAGGGCTGCGGCCAGCACGGCCAGCATGATGCGAAGGAGGTTTCTTGCGGTCTTTTTCATGTCGATTCAGTCTCTTCCCCAAAAATACGAAAATACCGCCATAATTGGAACAGCCCGTCCCCGGCTGTATACAAGAAGTAGTACTGCGGGCGCCCGTGAGGGCTCTGGGCCTGCGGCTCTTGTTCTGTCGCCTCGGGAGGTCGTTTAAAAAAGCGGCGGCTCGGCTCCTCATCTTACGGCAACCGATTGCCGGGGCTCTGGCCCCTCGACCGGCAGCTGGGAAAGCCTTGGCCACGAATAAAAGCGTGAAATGGAAACGCCTCGTATTCAGTTACTTATGTTAAATCGACCCGGCATTTTGACGGGTCGATTTTGCGTATGTGTCAGGTTATCAGATGGTTCCATTTCACGCTCCCTGTCAATGAGTCTGGTGCCACGTTAGGAAAGTGCACAGAATGCCGCGGAGGGTTCGTTGCCGCCATGGTGCCCGTGGGGAGGAAAGCAGTGCGTGTTTTGGCACAGTTATTGGTTTTGCAGCGGGCGGATCCCGTTATGGAGGATCGCAACGAACGTATAAATTCATCAAATGGAAAAACTCAATCATCCTGCCATCCTGGTCGTTGACATGCTCAACGACTTCGTGACCGGCGCCCTCGGCTGCGACCGCGCCAAAGCCATCGTCCCTGCCACCGCCCGCCTGCTTGACGCCGCGCGTGAGAAAGGTGTTCCGGTGATCTTCTGCAACGACGCCCATATTCCGGGCATCGACCGGGAACTGACCATCTGGGGAGACCATGCCATCGTCGGTACGCCGGGCGCGGAAGTCATCCCCGAGCTGTCGCTCTCCAAGAAGGATTTCGTCGTGCCGAAGCGTCGTTACAGCGGCTTCTTCCAGACCGACCTCGACATCCTTCTCAAGGAACTGGGTGTCAAGACGGTCATCATGACGGGCCTGCACGCCCACATGTGCGTGCGCCACACCTCCGCCGACGCCTTCTGCCTCGGTTACGATGTCGTCGTGGCGAAGGAAGCCACGGATTCCTTCACGGAAGAGGATTACCAGGCGGGACTCGCCTATCTGAAGACTTGCTACGGAGCGGACGCCTATACGAACGACGAACTGATCGCCGCCTTCTAGGCTTTTTTCTCCGACGCCTTATCGTCAGTCCCGGACGGAACGGCCGGCTGTCCCAGGTTCAGGATCACCAACTTGTCTCCTGCCTGCAGCACCGTGTCACCGTTCGGGATGATGTTTTCTTCCCCGCGCCGGACCATCACCACCAGGCCCTTGCCCGGGTAGTCGGCGATGCGTGAACCGACCCGCCGGCTGTCCACCTTCACCTTCTTCTCGATCAGGAAGGTGTCGGTGTCTTCGAAGCCGCGCGTCATGGTGATCACTTCGTCGCCGGGTAGCAGGACGGTGCTTCCCCGCGGCAGGATCCGTTCCCCGTCGCGCATCACGAGCGCGATGAGCAGGTTCCGCGGCAGGCCCAGGGTGCGGATCTCCCGGTTCGCCCACGTGCTGTCGGCCGTGACCGGAACGCGCCCGAAGAGCATGTCGGTGCCGCCGGAATAGTCGTTGAACGTCTTCATGATGTCGGCGTTGGGGTCGATCATGTCCAGTTTGCGCGCCACCCAGGGAATCAGCGTCCCCTGCAGGCCGATGGACAGGAGCACCACCACGAACACGACGTTGAAGATGTCGTGCTCGAGGAAGGCGGGACTCACCATCGCCATGATCGCGAACACGATGGAGGCGGCCCCGCGCAGGCCCACGAACGAGATCAGCGCCTGCTGCCTGACGCCGTACTTGCGGAAGGGCGTGAGGATGCCGAACACGGCCGCCGGACGCGCCACCAGCAGCATGAAGAGGAAGATGGCGACGGCCGGCAGCACCGCCTTGTGCATGTGGGCGGGATGGGCCAGCAGACCGAGCAGGAAGAAGATCAGCACCTGCATCAGCCCGGTGAACCCGTCGAAGAAACTGACGAGAGATTTCTTGTTGCTGAACTCTTCATTGCCCAGGACGATGCCCACGATGTAGGCGCTCAGGTAGCCGTTGCCGCCGATCATCGTCGGGAAGGCGTAGGCCGCGATCGCCACGGCGAAGATGTACAGCGAGTCGAATCCGCTGGCGAAGTAGGGGATGTGGCGGAAGCCGAAAACGGCCAGCCACGCGATGACCAGGCCGCCGAGACCGCCGAAGACGATCTGCGCGAAGACGTTCCAGGCGATGCCCCCGCCGGTCGCCGTCCCGTTCATGATCGAGAGCAGGACGACGGTGAACATGTACGCCGCCGGGTCGTTGCTGCCGCTTTCCATCTCCAGCATCGGGGCCGTGTTGTTCCGCAGGCCGAGCCGCTTGCTGCGCAGGATGGAGAAGACGGACGCCGCATCGGTGGAACCCATCACGGCGCCGAACAGCAGGCTCTCCAGCAGCGCCCAGTGCAGGACGTAATGGCAGAAGAGGCCCACCAGGGCGGCCGTCACGAGCACGCCGGCCGAGGCCAGCAGGACGGATTCGCGGACCACGGGCTTCACCGACTCCCATCTCGTGCCGAAACCGCCGTAGAACATGATGAAGATGAGGGCGACGGTACAAGTCTCCTTGGCGAAACTGTAGTTGTCGAAGCGCACCGGCCAGAGGCCGTTGTTGGCGAACAGCATGCCGAGCAGCATGAACGCCAGCAGGGCGGGCACCCCGATTCGCGAGGACAGGGTGTTGAGCCAGATGCACGTCAGGATGACGACGGCGATCAGGATCAGGAAGAGCGGAGTCAGTGAAGGGAACAGCATCAGAATTCGTATAAGTTGAGTCCGGTTTCGGGGTCGAAATGCCGGCCGACGGGGCCGGGCATCGGGCGGACGAAGAGTTCGCAGGCGCCCCGGACGACGGCCCGGAGCAGGTGCCCGCCGATCATCGTGTAGTCCGCGCGGCCGAGGCAGGCGTGCACGTGCAGGTAGGGCTTGCCTTCGGACCGGGAGATGTTCCCGGTGAGGTTGGCGATCTCCATCTGCTCGTCGAACGTCTTGTCGACATAGTGCTTGACCCGGGGGTCGAAGAAACGGAGGGTCGCTCCGCTGATGGCGCCCAGGCCGGTGATCTCCCCGGCTTGCAGGCCGAGGTCGTCGCAGAGCGACTCGAGGGCGGCGACGATCTCGCATCCGGAGGCGACGGACACGATGAGCGTCCCGCCCTGGTCGATGTATGTGTACATTTCCTTGTCCATGGCGGTTACAGCGAAACGTTGGTCTTGAAACCGACGTAGACTTCGTCCTTGATCGGGAAGTACTGCATCAGGGAGCCGCCGTTGTATGCGATGCGGAGGGCGACTTTGACCGGGGCGTTGAGCGTGAAGATCTTCTCGAACCGGAAGCCCAGGTCGGCGCCCGCGCTGTACAGGTTGCCGGTGCCGGAGCCCGCCGCATCGGTGAAGGTCACGTCGCAGAAGGGAGTCAGGTCGACGTTCCGCAGATAGGCGAGGTAGCCCAGGGACCAGTCCAGCGAGGCGAGCGGCATCGTGTAGTCGGCGCTCAGGCGGGCGGCGTAGTCACCCGCGAGGTTGATCTGCGACCCGGTCATCGTGTCCTCGAAGCCGCGGGGCGCCATGTCCGTCATGCCGGAGAGCCAGAAGCCGAGGGGCAGCGCGCCCGAAGACGGGTCGGCGTCCTTGGTCTGCACCGCAGCGGCGAGCTGCAGGCCGTGGCAGGCCGCCAGGCCGGGCAGGAAGCCGTGCACGCCGGCGTAGAGCGAGCGGCTGCAGGTGTTTGCGGAATAGCGGGCGGACAGGCCGGC
>JAEEGL011686224.1_pt1 | contig 10459 bp, 6 predicted proteins | sample 9134231 | NCBI WGS metagenome assembly JAEEGL01 (sample SAMN16246548, study PRJNA631951) | gut metagenome | biome: gut microbiome; feature: rumen; material: fiber-attached | host: Bos | place: Iran: Karaj | collected 2018-10 | reverse complement strand
TGCCCTGTTACCATGCGCCATTTCACATAAGCAGAAAGACTTGCTTCTGGTTATGAGGATGCTTTGATTTGGAAAGGCGAATCATCTTGTAATCATGAGGTCACGGGTTCGACTCCCGTCGCTGGCTCCATCTTTAAAAAAGTCCTGCAACTCAACGAGTTGCAGGACTTTTTCTTTTTCAGTCCTTCCATAAGAAATTGCGTTGAATGACGGGGAAGGTCATCTCTAGATTCGCTTTTTTGACACTGCGCTGTTCTCCTCGTCGCCATTCCCAGCCGAAGTTACGGAAAAAGATGCCTGTTGGCGGCTCTTCACAATAAATAATACAATTGCGGCAATCAGGGAAGCCGAAACACGCAAAGCTGCCTTCAATGGCAATCGTTCTGCCTTTCGCATAGTTAAAGATTGGAACATAACCATAATATTCACCGCCGAAACGTGTTTGGCGGATATCAAGCCTGCCAAAATTGTCAAACCACCGCAAGTCATTGGCAAACGGCCAGTTGGGCACGACGGGAAGATGGTTATGCCCATGATCCTTCATCGGCATGGGCACGCCGAGCAGCCCCCAACAGTGCATGTTGCCGCGATTCACAATGAACGCCTTCCGATCTTGACGGCCATTCGTGCTCGCCCAATTGTTCTCCAGCCACGTCGTCGCAGCATCGCTGTCCACACCCTGAACAGGCGAGACAAACGTGCAGCGTGAAATGGTCAAGGCGGCATCATTCTGTTTTCCACTTGCAAATTTCACCGCGCACTGCCGTTGCTGGTAAAAGAAACATTTGTCGATATGGATCAACGCCTTAGGCGAATCAGTCAGATCGAAAGCCATGCTGCCCCACGCCAGACGTAAATGCTCAACGGACAGCGATTTCACACCCGTGCCACGGAAAATCGGCCGGTCAAGATTACTTTGTAGCAGACAGCCATTGCCGCGCACGGTTATACGGCAGTCGGTTGGCAAAATCAATGGTTGTGAAATTCGCATCAAAATGGGTGGCAACAGGATACACACAGGAGAATCCAATTTCCTTGCAGCATCAAAAAGCGACTGCAAGACAGCGGTGTCGTCGGAATCCGGATCATCGTCCACACCGAAATCACGTGCATCCAGCAACTTAACACTATTCATTACATTTAGAAGCGCAGGTCGTTCCACTGCAAATATCGCCTCTTGTTCAGGCGTAATATCGCCATTTTTATTGAGCGAAAAAACGGCGGGAATCCCATCCGTGGTGAGTCCCGTGCAACGTGTAATACTCCACAAATACGGAGGTTCGATGGTCATCGTTGCACCTTTGAAAATATCCAAGGCGGGTTTGAAATTGTAGTGGTATTTTTGTGCAAGTTCCAAATTGAAAGGAACTTCCCAAACAACAGACGGAATTGGAGCAGATATGCCGACGACCTTCACATCATCGAAATCCAGCAGTTGCGGTGAATTTTCAGCTTCGCGATTTTCGATGCATAGCAACGCCTGCCCTATTCCACTAAATTGCACATGACGAACCGACAACGCCGATGGCACTTCACTGATATATTTTCCGCTTGTCCAGCGGATGGCAGGCATTTCAGCCGACGGCGTATCCAGACGGAATTTTCCACCAACGATACAACCACCACGCCCTGCGAACCAACATGCTTCAGAGCCCGTCGCTCCAGCCGCACAGCAATCCAAATCCACATAGCGATTGAACATGCCGCCAATGAAAGCGGGCTTAGTCAGCGATTTTGAAGAGACAAAAGCACAACGTTCGATTTGGCAACCGTCTGTCGCCATGTCAATAGCTGTGGCGCATTCTTCAAAACGACAGTCGGATACAATAGCCAATGTGGAATGTGCAAAATATGGTTGCGTCTCGTCATTTGGCATTAGTTGCGGCCCATCTGGTGTTGATGTGACAGAATACGGCCCCATAGTCATCGTACTGAAATCGTGGCCGCCTGGCCGACGATAGTTGTGGCTCCAAATAGCTGCCGCGGAAGAATTTCGGAAAACACAATTCTCCACGCAGAAATTCGCCATGTCATTGTTGCCCGTATAGAGCAACAACTGACGGCTACCGCCTTCGAACGTCACATTGCTGACGCGCACACGATAGCCCCAATGGCTGTACAGAATGTCCCGTGACGGATCGTCCATTCGGATGATCGCACCATTTTCACCACGTAGCACCAATGATCCAGCGACTAACGTCTTTGTCACGCGGTAGATTCCTTTCGGAAGGAAAACCTCCGGCTGGATGCTATTTTCTGTCGTGGTGCCCAATGCGGGAAGATGTGATAATTCAGGCAAATCATCCACCATTGGCTGCCGCGCCAACAGGATGTTCGCCTGCCGTTCATTCGATGCTGAAATCGCCTTCTGAATCGCCGCCGTGTCATCAGTCACGCCATCGCCGACCGCCCCGAAATCCTTGACATTGACGGAGTTAGTGGGAGCGGCAATTAATTTGGAAACCACCAAACAGACCATTAGGATAATTATGAAAATGGAATTTGATTTAGTCATGATTAGTTCACTGCCATTCCCGTAGAATGATTGTTTTACTATTTTTTGTCAATTTTTTCACTTAACCAAGCCGATAATATGCCATTAATTTTGTTTTCTGCATTTTTTTTGCAAATTTTCAAATTAATCTCCCCTGATAGATTGAAAACATCTTCCACTTCCATCAACCATCTGATAAAATATTCATCCCAAACAAACGTTTTTTGAATAAGACACGTCAAATGCGCAATGACGAATTTCCCCAGAGAGTCAAAATCAAACGATGAATCCCTAGGAGTATTTATGAAGCTACACATTTGTATAACGTTACTTGCAACTCTGCTCACCTGCACGTTCGCGGCTGATGCGACAGATGCGGAATGCGTCGATGGTTCTTGCACATTGCCAGGCATCGTAAAGGACGGACAGAATGGAAGTTATGCCGTTTTGTCGCCTATTGGGCCTGGTACAATTCAAAAAATCACACAAGCGCCACGGCTTGACACGTTGGATGGTAAGAAAATCGCCATCGTCGGCGGCAGTTTTATGGCATCCGTCACCCATCCGGAACTTAGACGCCTTATTCTGAACAAGTTCCCAACCGCGAAAATCTATTTGCTCAGCGAAATCGGCTCCGCCGGACCATGGCCCGCGCCAGGCGTCATCCGCCATGAAAAAGATGAATTCCAACGGAAACTAAAAGAATACGGCATTCAGGCCGTCATTTCCGGCAACGGCGGTTGCGGACTTTGCACACCGAAAGAGACAGGTTCCTGCATCGCGGCGGAGTATCTTGGCATTCCGTCGGTCATGATCGCGGCTCCGGGCTTCGTCGATCAGGCCCGTTCAGCGGCAACGGCGGCTGGCGTTCCCATCCAACGAGTTGCGGAATATCCAGGAGCTTTCGCGTCTCATACGCGAGATGAATTGCGCAACAACACGCGAAACATCCTGTGGCCGCAAATTCTTAAAGCTTTGACCATACCGTTCACGGAAGAGGAAATCAAAGCATCCCAATCGGTTACAAATGACAACAATGATATCGTCTTCACAGGCACTTACGACGAAGTCAACCACTATTTTGCGGAAATGGGCTGGACCGACGGCCTGCCCATCGTGCCACCGACAGAAGAACGTGTCGCACAATTCCTTAAATTTACAGATAAACAGCCCGACGCTGTCGTCGCCGAACTGCCTGTCGCCTTCCGCAAGACGACCGTCCGCCATGTCGCCGTAAACGGCGTCATGGCCGGTTGCCCCGCTGAATACATGCCGATACTCATAGCCTTCACGCAGGCAATGGGTTACGGTGAATTTCGCAAGACGTTAGCCAGCACTCATGCATGGACGCCTTTCTGTTGGCTCAACGGTCCGCTCGCCCGTCAGCTCGGTATCGACTGTGCTCAAGGAGAAATCTCCACGCAGAAGAATGCACGAATCGGACGTTTCATCAATCTCGCCATGCTGAATCTTGGTGGTTACTATGTGAAAGAGAACAGGATGGGCACGTTCGGCTATCTGATGCCGTGGTGTCTCGTCGAAGACGAAAAAGCTGCTATCAATCTCGGCTGGATGCCGTGGAACATGCAAAATGGCTATGGTTTGAATGTAAACACGTTGACAGCGGCCTCCGCCCTTTCTTGGGGAAACAATTTAGCACCAGCGACTTCCGACGCCAAGAAGATCATGGAGATGATGGCATGGGATGCCGTGGAGAAGGAACAGTTCGCCGTCGGCAGTGGCACACCGTTCGTCTATCGCACAATGCTGGTCACCGAATTCGTGGCACGCGATTTGGCAACGACTTACAAAAGCAAAGAAAAACTGGAGAAAGCATTGGTGGAAACGGCTCGCCGTCCGTTGGAGGAACGTGCTTACGCCAACTACTGGGGCAATCCCGGAAGTGCTTTCAATCCATCGACTTATTCCGTCCAACAACACGCGAAGCGTATCGGCAGCAATGAAGGAAGTTCCGTCACAAAAACGCCTCCATGGCTTGCATGGTCCGGTAAAGAGACTGTCGAAACGGTTCCTGTCATGCAGGAAGGCAAGACAGCTATTCTGATTACAGGCGACGCCAACCGCAACAAGTCCCTCTGCGTACCAGGCGGCGGTTTCGCGACGGTGAAAATCGAACTTCCAAAGAATTGGGATGAACTCACAAAAGAGATTGGTTACGAACCGCTTAAATCATTCTATCTGCAAACCGACATGAAACCACTGGAACGCAAACTGGATTCACGTCGAGAAAACTACCGCCAACAGCAGCAACGCCGTCCGCAAGGCGGCAACATCCCGTCGAATTACCGTCGAAATCCATAACTAATCTCTCAGGGAAATGATCGAGAAACTCAGCGGAAAGTCTGTTTTTTGGACACTTTTAGCTGAGTTTCTAGCCCCAAAATGGCATTTTTTCCATAGAAACTCTGCGAAAAGCCTATTTTTTCTTGACATTCCGCAGAGTTTCGCTATTGTATTTTTTTCGTAGTTCAGCGCAAATCAAGCCAGAACGGAATGATGTCAAAGCGGAGGCTACCATGCTGATAGGTCGTGAAGCAGAAATAAAAAAACTGAAAGACGCGTTCATGAGTGCGTCACCAGAATTCGTCGTCGTATATGGACGGCGGCGTGTCGGAAAAACATATTTAATCAGGGAGACCTTTGACGGGAATTTTGCCTTCTACCATACAGGGATTGCAAATGTCACTCGGAAAGAGCAATTGGTACGCTTTGCCAGCTCTCTGGAAAAACAGGGGATGCCGCCCTCTAAAAAGCCTTTGCAAAATTGGTTTGATGCTTTCGACAGGCTTGAAGTTTTTCTTCAAGGCATGCCTGTTGGCAAAAAAGTGGTTTTTCTTGACGAACTCCCTTGGATGGACACACAACATTCAGGCTTCATCAGTGCATTGGAAGCTTTCTGGAACGGCTGGGCATCCGCCCGTAACGACATCATGCTCATCGTCTGCGGATCCGCCACATCATGGATGACGAACAAGATCATCAATGCCAGAGGCGGATTGCACAATCGCCTGACGCACAGGATAAAGCTGGAACCTTTCTGCCTTGCGGAATGTGAACGTTTTCTGCAAGCCAAGGGCGTCGTCGCCACCCGCAGGCAAGTTTTGGAATACTACATGGTAATGGGAGGCGTGCCATATTATTGGAATTACATCGCAAAGGACAAAAGCCCTGCACAGAATATCGATTCCATTTTCTTTTCCGCCGATGGCGAATTACGGGACGAATACAGTCACCTCTATGCGTCTCTTTTCAGAAAACCACAACACCACATCACTATCGTGACCGCCTTGGGCACGAAAAAAGCAGGCATGACACGCGAGGAACTTCTCAAGACAACCCGTCTCACCGACAACGGCATGTTCAGTCAGACCCTCATGGAGCTTGTCGAATGCGGATTCATCAGACGCTACCGCATGCCTGGTAAAAATTCACATGACGCGATTTTCCAGCTAATGGATAATTTCACATTATTTCACTTCAAATTCCTAGCGGATCTGGAAGAAGACGAAGACCGCTCATGGAATGCCATCCAGAATACACCGCTTGTCAACACATGGCGAGGCCTTTCCTTTGAACGCGTATGCCTGGAGCATATTGATCAGCTCAAAATAGCACTCGGCATTTCAGGCATTTCCACACGGCAATACGCATGGCGTTCCCTCGCCAACGACAAGACTTCCGGAACCCAGATCGACATGTTGATAGAACGTTCGGACAATGCCGTGAATATCTGTGAAATGAAATATTCATCCGGCGAATACGAACTCTCGAAAGAAGAACATGCGAAAATACTCCATCGCCGTGATAGTTTCCTTGCGGAGACCAACTACAGAGGTGCCGCCTATATCACGCTTATAACTATCGACGGTACCGTGCATAACGTCTATTGGAATGACATTCAGAAAGAATTGACGCTCGACGACCTGTTTCTATAGCTGCACATGGAAAGAACGTGCTCCTGCTCGTCCGGTTCAGCAGGAGCGGCACCCTCCCGCTTTCATTGGATTCCAACTTCCTTCATGTCCAGCATCGGGAAGCCCAAACGCCCCAAAAGCGAATCCTTGTCAAAACTGAAGTCGCGTTTTGACAAGTCCTTGAAGCCTGGATCCGCGATAAGCGCGCCACGATCGAAGCCGCATTTCTGCCATTCGTCAAAATCGCATTTCCATTCGCCTGAAACCGCAATCAACGGAAATTCGCCTTCCGTATTAAAGAAGATACTGTTCTCCGCAAGGAACGTCGGCCGTTGCAGATGCTTTTCATTGCCCGAACGGATGAACGGCCTGCCGTTCGTCACAAACACGTTGTTGTAGCTTGACAGCGCATTGGAGAAATTCAGACCGGGGAAGACGCCTGCGAATTCCTGTCCGCGGGCAATCGCCAACACGGCGTCGTTACCAAACGCGAAGATGTTGTAGCGCAACGTGTTCTCGCGTCCGAAATGCTGATGGTACGCTTCACTGGAGCAGTCCGTGCAGATGTTGTTTTCCACGACGACGTGCGAAGAGCCTTCATCGGTATAGATGCCCCATCCGCCGTAATAGCGGCGTTTCACGTTGGCGATGTAATTGCTATAAACGCGCGTACCTGGCTGGATTCCAAGCAGATAGACACCGCCCATGTCAGAGAGGATTCCCTTGCCGAGATCATGGATAAGATTCCAGCCGATGCGATTCTCCCGCGCGACCGTTTCGCCGAAACCCCAGTTCCAACCGGCCGACACGCCGGAATAGAACAAATCATGGATATGATTGTGTTCCACTAAGTTACCAAATGCATGCGTAATGAGAACACCGACGCCGCTAGCAAAGACCAGCCCGCCGTTGTGGATATGGTTGTTCGTCACCGTCACGCGGGATGTCCGTAATTCAACAGGATCGTTTGCCGCCGCGCCGCCGATACGAACACCGCCCGCGCCGAGTTCGTGCAATTCGTTGTGGTCGATGAGAATATTGGAACACCCCGCGCTTGCCTCGATACCATACCAACTCGTTTCTGAAATCATGCAATCCGTTATCTCGCAATCAGTTGAGTGATACATGAAAATCGTTCCAGGCACTTGGACGGCGGCCTGCGGAGCGGCCGCGAACGGATGCTCTGAATGTTCGTCGAGCCATGTTTCCTGCATGGCGAAATTGACAAATTCTTTTCCTGGAATGTCATAACGCCGCGTACATGTCGGACGGTAGCCGCCACCATGACGGAACGACAAATTGCGGATGTTCAGATAACGTACATTGTTCAGTTGCAACAGGCTACCAATATGCGTCGCGACGGGATGCTCGACATCCGCATCCAATCGATTGTCCAAAATAACAGTCACTGTCTTGTCTGTACTATCATAATAGAATTCGCCAGGTTCCAGCAACGCTTCACGTACATTTTCAAAACGATATTCCGTGTCGTTGCTCGTCATAAGGAACGTGGAACGATGGGTGGAATACAATTCACCCGTTTCTGTATCATACGATTTGACAGGCAGATGCTCTTCAATCCACTTGTGCGTCATAAAGACGTCTATGCCCGTCAGATTGTGCCATTTCGGATTGAACGAGCCTTCCTGCGTCGTGAAATGGTCGCCGCCGCTGAACAATCCACCGCCCCATGGCGACGTCGTATTCCGCACACGATACATTCCTTCTTTCGGGAACGCCGCATGTTTCAGCATCTTTCCTTTATAATATAGTTCCTGCACGGGGAACGCGGCTGTCGCCTGCCACGCCTTCTTGCCGTTGATCATGACTTCATGCCAATCGCTTAATTCATAACCGCCGTCAATGACGGCATTTTCGCCTTCGACACCGGCAATGGTCAGCGGAAAATCCGTATCCAGTTCAATTGTTTTCGCAATGTGATACACGCCGCCGTGGAGCAGAATGCGAGCAGGCAACCGCAATGTGCCGCGATTGCGCATATCACGAAGACGCGCCACCGCGCCTTCAATCGTCGCCATCGGAGCCGCTACACCGTCATTCGCATTATTGCCATCGGGGGCCAGATACAGAATCGTCTCGCTCATCGTTTTCTCCAGTGCCTCTATTTGATTTTACATGACCATATCGTAAAGTATGAGGTAGCAAGGGCGTCCCCGCCCTTGACAAGGCCGAGACGGCCTTGCTACCTAAAGTTTCATGCCAGCGGCGGAACGCCGATAGCACCTTCTACCACCATGAAAAACATTCTTGTATTAAACGGTCCAAATCTCAATATGCTTGGCATCCGTGAACCGAATATATACGGAAAACAGGACTATCCGACGCTCGTCGCCTTCATCCAAGAGGTTGCGGAGAAACTCGGCCTGACCGTCGATGTCCGCCAATCCAACCACGAAGGCATCTTAGTCGATTGGATTCAGGAGGCTCTCGGCAAATTCGACGGCATCGTCATCAATCCAGCCGCCTATACCCACACATCCGTCGCCATTCTCGATGCGCTCAAGGCTGTCGCCCTGCCCGCCGTAGAAGTCCATCTCAGTGACGTCTCCGCTCGGGAACCGTTCCGCCAAATCTCCTACGCCGGCATGGCCTGCCGCAAGACGTTCGCGGGACATGGATTTGACGGATATCGCCTTGCACTCGAATATCTTACCACCCTATAAACCGTTTTAGTCGCCCCAAAAAACTTGCGTCTTTCGCCATGCCTTTGCGGATTTGCTCCATCATGACGGTGACGCTCGGTGTCCGCTTTTCTGGATCTGGATAAATTGCAGAATCGATCGTCTCCCGCAACCAAATGGGTATTCTATATCCATAGTCGTGCTTTCGATGACTCGTCTTTCCGCGAATAGCGTAAAAACAAACCTCCTTGTCCGTCTTCAACTGAGTAAATGCCGAATGCAGATAGGTTAATTCAAATAACACGAGCCCAAGGGAATAGACATCAGACCGCTCATCATATTTCTTACGGCGCATGATTTCCGGAGCGAGATAACAAACCGTTCCCGATGTCTCCTCTGGAGCTTGCAATGGTTCTTCGCTCACATGCGGCTCAGCAATGCCCCAATCCATGACATAGACATCGTCTTGTTTGCCTAGCATGATGTTCGCAGGCTTCAAATCACGATGCAAAATCCGTTTTTCATGGGCATACGCCACCATGTCACAGACTTTCAGAAAGATTTCCAGTCGTTCGCGCAACTGCTTCGTCTCCGTCGCCTCCAACTGCTTATCAGTCAAGTTCTTGTATTCTTCATGGATTTGATTGAGCAGGTCATTCAGCGTCCGCCCTAAAACCAATTTCATGACAATGTGCAGACAACCGCGGCTATCTTTGAAAAAATCATACACATGGACAATACCCGGATGCTGCAAATACATCATGATGCGGGCTTCCTGAACGAAGGCGTTTCGCGCCTGTATATCTGCTACCTTGTCCTCATGAAGCGATTTCACGGCCACCGTTCGCTTAGTCTCTAAATCCTTGGCGACCCATATGTCCGCATATCCTCCACGTCCAATGATTGCACGCAGTTCATAATGTTCCTCAAGTTGCTTGATTTCAGGTTCTTCAAGCAACCATTTAAACATATCCGAACGCTTCAACGCGTTGTCTTTCTCTTCAAAAGACTCATTCACGGCACCACCTTCAAAAGACCGTCTTCCGTTTCCACCACCCGCAGGAAATGAGCACGTTCCAACGGTCCTCTGTTCGGACCGTGCAACGACATCCGCAACTGACCGTCAAAATCTTTGAACAGCATGCAATGGCCACCGTTTTCATAGACAGGCTTCTCATGCTGGAACCATTCACCGTCGATTCTGCCATTTTTGCTTTCCGCCAAACCGACCGTATAATCGCCCGGCCCGAAGCTGGACCACAGCATGAAGAGGCGATTGTCCTTTCCACGATACATGAACGGACCGTCCGGCACATACGTTGGAAAGGAACCATCCGCACCGATCTCTTTCTTCGGTGCCCACGGCGCGTCCGACGCGGAGAACAAAT
>JAEEGL010918524.1_pt1 | contig 10459 bp, 9 predicted proteins | sample 9134231 | NCBI WGS metagenome assembly JAEEGL01 (sample SAMN16246548, study PRJNA631951) | gut metagenome | biome: gut microbiome; feature: rumen; material: fiber-attached | host: Bos | place: Iran: Karaj | collected 2018-10 | reverse complement strand
GATCTGTAATTCTCAGGTATGTTCATTGTAATCCTCCGTCACGTAAAAAAAGACTTCCCGGGTCTCACCAGCATATCAGCTCATAACCCGTCTCAGTCACCACCAGCTGAACCTCCCACTGGGCAGACAGGCTGTCGTCGTCCGTGTATACGGTCCAGTCATTATCAGCATCTATAAATATATCAGCCTTGCCCATATTGACCATGGGCTCTATGGTAAACATGAGTCCGGGAACCATGAGCATCTCCTTGCCCGGTTCGGATACATAGCTTACCCAGGGCTCCTCATGGAACTCAAGACCCACTCCATGGCCTCCTATCTCCCTTACCACGGAATATCCCTTGGATCTGCAAAAGTTGTTTATGGCGGATCCCATATCCCCCAGAGTCCGCCAGGGCTTGACTGCATCAAGTCCCACCTTTACCGCCTCATGCACGTCCTCCACCAGCTGCTTCGCATCCGGTGTCACGTCGCCTATCATATACATCCTGGAGCTGTCGGAGAAATAACCGTCCAAAATGGTGGAACAGTCCACATTGATGATATCTCCCTCCTGCAATATATCCTCTTCCGAAGGAATGCCGTGGCACACCTGGGAATTCACCGATGTACAAACGCTTTTGGGGAAGCCCTCATAATCAAGCGGTGCCGGTATGCCACCCATATCGCGTGTTATCTTCGCAACCCAGTCGTCTATCTCCTGAGTGGATACTCCCGGTCCGATATGTGCTCCCACATAATCCAGACAGGCTCTGTTTATAACAGCGCTCTCCTTGATCTTCTCTATCTGCTCCGGCGTCTTGATAAGCTCATGTCCCGGAACCTTGTAACCCAGCCTTTTATATTCCGAGATCTTCTCATCAAAGGCTTCATGACAATTCTTGTATTTTTTCCCGCTTCCGCACCAGCAGGCACTGTTCCTGCCTAATACCATCCGTATATCCTCCCGGCAAAGTATGTGTATTTACGCATTTTTCGACTCTTCCGTTACAGGGTTGAATACCTTCTTTGAACGAAAGACTATGATACCTGCCACTGTAGTCAGCGCAATATATGCAACGCTTGTTATTATTATCAAAGGTACATCCCTGGATGCATAAAACTGCAGGGTTGTAAACTGAGGTGTAAGGAGCAGCTTGTCCTTCATGAACTTAAATGCCCTGATGCTCAGCGGCTCCGCACCCAGTATCATGATGATCCTGGGTATTATTATGGTTATGATCCAGAATGCCAGAAAAGCCTTCTTTTTCTGCATAAAGGCGAAAAGACACATCATGGCTATGGCACATCCCGCCATAAAGAGCGGCATGGCACATGCCAGATTGACCGCGAAGTCTGCAGTCACGTCCATTGATAATGAATCCGTTGACATCTGAAATAAGGTAGATATGCCTATAAAGATGATCGCTGCCAGTATTACCAGTATTATGAGCATCATCCAGGAAGCAATAAGCTTTCCCAGATAGAGATGAGATCTCCGAAGCCTTCTGGTAAAACGATCCTTGATAAAGGGATCCGGATACTCCTTACCGAAGACCATATCCGATATGAATATGGTGGTATAGTAGGGTATCCAGAAGAACCCCCCTGCAAACATTATGATGTTATAACCGTAGGTACCGTCGTTGGTACCATATACATAGTTCCTGAAAGCTATGATGGTAAGATTGGCTATAATGGATACTATGACTATACCCAGCACATAGAATCTTACATTCCTGGTCTTAAGCGCTCTCTGAAATTCTCTTATTCCGTAATGCAGCATTTCAGTTATCGTCTACAGCGTAGTTAGGCGCTTCCTTTGTAATATGGATATCATGAGGATGGCTCTCCTTCAGGGAAGCACTTGATATCTTTATGAACCTTCCTGTGGCCTGGAGCGTGGGGATGTCCTTTGCTCCGCAGTATCCCATACCGGATCTGAGTCCGCCGATAAGCTGGTATACCGTATCCTCGACGGATCCCTTGTAAGCCACACGGCCTTCCACGCCTTCCGGTACAAGCTTCTTGGCTCCCTCCTGGAAATATCTGTCCTTGCTTCCGTTCTCCATGGCGGATATGGAGCCCATTCCTCTGTAAACCTTATACTTTCTGCCCTGGAAGAGTTCGAAATCTCCGGGTGCCTCATCACATCCTGCAAACATGGAGCCCATCATTGTGACAGAACCTCCTGCTGCTATGGCCTTGGTTATATCACCGGAGTATTTGATACCGCCGTCGGCTATGATGGGTACATCGTACTTCTTTGCCGCCTCATAGCAATCCATGATGGCGGATATCTGGGGTACTCCTATACCTGCCACGACACGGGTGGTACATATGGATCCCGGGCCTATACCTACCTTTATGGCATCGGCGCCTGCCTTTATGAGATCCTCGGTCGCCTCTCCCGTTGCCACATTTCCTGCTATCACCTGAAGATCCGGATAGGCATCCTTTATCATCTTCACACAGCGTATGACATTTGCGGAATGCCCGTGGGCGGAATCAAGGACTACGCAGTCAACCTTTGCCTTGACTAAAGCCTCTACCCTGTCAAGTACATTTGCGGTTATGCCGACTCCTGCTCCGCATAAAAGCCTTCCCTTTTCATCCTTTGCCGAATTGGGATATTTGATCTGCTTTTCGATATCCTTTATGGTGATAAGACCTTTAAGATTGCCCTCTTTATCGACTATGGGAAGCTTTTCCTTTCTGGCATCGGCAAGGATCCTCCTGGCCTCCTCCAGGGTGATCCCCTCGGGAGCAGTGATAAGATTATCCTTTGTCATACGGTCCCTTATCTTCTGGGTGAAATCCGTTTCAAACTTAAGGTCTCTGTTGGTTATTATCCCTACAAGCTTCCTGCCCTCGGTAATAGGCACTCCGGAGATACGGAATTTCCCCATGAGATTGTCTGCATCCTCCAGAGTATTGTCCGGGGCCAGAGAGAAGGGATCCGTGATAACGCCGTTTTCGGAACGCTTAACCTTGTCCACCTCGTCAGCCTGGGCCTCTATGGACATATTCTTATGGATGATACCTATGCCGCCCTGCCTGGCCATCGCTATAGCCATGCGATTTTCGGTGACTGTGTCCATCCCCGCGCTCATCATGGGTATGTTGAGCCTTATGGTCTTTGTGAGATTCGTACCAAGATTTACCTCATTGGGTATGACTTCGGAATATGAAGGAACAAGAAGTACATCATCAAATGTGATACCGTCACCGATCAATCTGCTCATTTTATTCTCCTTTTGGGTTTGTTGTCTCCGGCATTTGCCTTCATCATGCTTCCTGTCTTATATGCGCTTTTAAATATTTTTTACACTATAGTTTATACTCAGGTGTTTGTAAAGGTTTTTCTGGGGTAGATGTTCTTTATGGCCTGGATCATGGCACTGTTGGGCTCCAGACACACCCTGTCTATATCCTGTCCGTTATGGGCTATGAGTATCCACTTTTCCGCCTCACTGTCCCCCGAAGAATAATCCTTGTCATTGGTCTTAAGATCCTTGAATTCTCCAAGCTGCCATGCACCGGCCGCGCCAAAGGCCTCCATCTTGTCCAGATCGTATTCAACCAGTTTCTTTCTCCTCTGCTTTGAATAGATGGCATCTATCTGCAGACTCCTTGAAACATAGAGATACTCATATTCAACCTGCATTTTGGGGATCAGAAGAAGATCCACGGCAAGAAGGACGGCAAAGGGTATGAGGAAGAGGATACTGATGAATCCAAGCAGGAAGCACACCACCGTTCCTCCGTATGCCAAACCCTTTATGAGAGGATCGGACGGCTTCGGCTTACGTTCCACCAGACACTCCACGTACAGATCTTCCACATTTGCCTCCTTTTGGAATCAATACTATAATTGGTTGGTATTATATCACGTTTTATTCCTTAACGCACATAAAATAAGAAAGAAGCAGAACAGATGTTAAATGACGAGATAAGACAGCAGAAGGATAAATTCCGTCAAATGGATATGAAGCAGAAGCTTCAGTATATATGGGATTATTATAAGTGGCCCATCCTTATAACCCTGTTCGTCATCATCCTCGTCTCCTCCTTTATACATGACAGAGTCACTGCGAAGAAGGATGTACTCTATGTGGTGATGCTGGATTCCGCTGCCCAGACGGCAGGTGAAAGCGATATGCTGGATGATTTCTCAGAAACCCTATCGGACTTCGATCCTGAAAAGGAAGAGCTTTTTCTGGATGCGACCATCAACACCGAAGGCAACGGTTCCATAGGATACACTTACATGCAGAAGGTTCTGGCCCAATATAACATCGGATCCATAGATGTTACCATCGCCCCCAGAGAAACCATTGAGAAATTTGCCGAATTCCAGGCTTTCGGAGATCTCAGAGACCTCCTTCCGAAGGACCTCTGCGATGAGATATTCTCTTCGGGAAGGGAGATATTATACACGGATTACGAGGATCCTGCCACGGGCGAGATAAAGCATGATATACCAATAGCGGTAAACATCTCGGATTCAAAGCCTATCCTCAAAGGCTTCACGGATATCGAAGGCAACAGACAGGACTACTTCGGAAGCGACTGCTATATCGCCATAAGTCCCAATACATCCTATCTTGATCATTCCGTAGCTTTCTTAAGATATATGCTTGAAAAGGGAGAATAAAATCTTACAGGACCTTCATGACATCCTCAAGATAAGCGGCTTCTATGATATCGATCCCCTCCGTGTCCTTAAGGGATCTGTGGTTTGCTCTGGGAACTATCACATGCTTAAATCCAAGTTTCTTTGCCTCCAGAACCCTCCGGTCGCACATGGGTATGGCCCTTATCTCTCCGGACAGTCCCACCTCTCCGAATACTGCAAGGTCCCTGTCTACGGGCTTATCCCTGAAGGAAGATATGATGGCTATGATGATGCCAAGATCTGCAGCTCTCTCAGTAACCTTAAGACCTCCTGCTATGTTCACATATGCATCGGACTGCGAAAGCCTTAAACCGACCCTCTTCTCGAGTACGGCTATCAAAAGGCTCACCCTGTTAAAGTCCACCCCCGCGGCCTGTCTTTTGGGGAATCCGAAATTACTGTCACTCACAAGGGCCTGCACCTCTATGAGGAGAGGTCTGGTACCCTCCATCACGCAGGTGACCACATTGCCGGAGGCATCCTTTGCCCTCCCTGACAACATGTATTCCGAAGGATCCTCCACCTCCCTAAGACCGTCCTGTCTCATCTCAAAGACGCCTATCTCATTGGTGGAGCCGAACCTGTTCTTTACCGCCCTTAATATACGGTAGCTGCCCTGGAGATCCCCCTCGAAATAAAGCACCGTATCCACCATATGCTCCAGAACCTTGGGACCTGCCACCAGGCCGTCCTTTGTCACATGTCCGACTATAAAGATGGTGATACCTGTCTGCTTTGCTATCTTAAGCAGCACCCCCGTTGATTCACGGACCTGGGAAACCGACCCGGCCTGGGCTTCGATCTGCTCATTGACCATGGTCTGTATGGAATCTATGATCACAAGGTCAGGCTTTGATCCATTGATGATAGCCACTGCGTCATCCAGTGAGGTATCGCAGAACATACGAAAAGAAGGCCCGAATTCTCCGAGCCTCATTGCCCTCATCTTTATCTGTTTCTCGGATTCCTCTCCGGATACGTACAGAACGTTCTTTCCCTGAAGCGACACAGACCTGGCTGCCTGCAGGAGAATGGTGGATTTACCTATCCCGGGATCTCCTCCCACAAGCACCAGGGATCCATATACTATGCCTCCACCCAGTACACGGTCAAACTCTTTTATCCCGCTGGATGTACGCTGCTCATCGGAAAGCTCCACGGAATCAAGACTTACCGGCTCAGGCTTTACAAGGATATCCCTCCCGGCGGAAGCCATATGCCCTGTTCTTGACTTCTTCTCTTTGGGAGCCTCCGTCATGGTATTCCATTCATGGCAGGCAGGACACTGCCCAAGCCACTTTGTAGATTCAAATCCGCAGTTTTTACAGAAAAAAACCGTTTCAGATCTGCTTTTTGCCATATTCAGGCTTTCCTGACCTCCACTGCAACTGTGCCGGCACCCTGCAGCTCAACGCCGAATGAAAGCTTTCCGCCAAGATTTGAAGCCATGACGCCTATGCTGGTTCCTGCTACCTTCACATCATAGCTGGTCTCCGGCTCCACACCCACGGTTATCTGGGCATCATCATTACCTTCGGTCTTAAATGACAGTCCGTCGTCCTGTCTCTTAAGGCCTGTGACTCTTGTTCCGGGCACTGACTCATACACAAGCTCCCCATCCCTCTCCAGGCGGGTTATCTCGTTGTAGGTCTTTACCTTGTAGGTAGCATTATTGCTTACAAAGTCATCCTGTTTTTTCTTCTCCGCAAGCGTGTAATCACCGAAGCTGAGTGTTCCGTCCGCTTCACTTTTTATGAGTTCTGCTGCCATTCTTTTTACCTCCTTCATGGCTGTTGGCCCCTTTAAACACTACCTTATCATCTTTAACGGCTACGCTTACAGTGTCACCGTTTTTGATCCGTCCCGCAAGTATCTCCTCTGCCAGGGGATCCTCTATATCCCTTTGTATCATCCTCCTGAGAGGTCTTGCACCGTATTTCTTATCCGCTCCCTTCTTTACCACATACTTCCTGGCATTGGGAGTGATCCTGACAGTGATATCCAGTTCCTTCTTGGCTCTCTTCACAAAGGTCCTGGTAAGAAGTCCCGCTATGTCCTCCATATTCTTCTGATCCAGCTGGCGGAAGACGATGATCTCATCTATACGGTTTATGAATTCCGGTTTGAATATCCTTTTGACCTCATCCATGACCCCGCTCTTCATCTTCTTATAATCGTTCTCGGGATCCTCAGATGCCCCGAAGCCAAGGTTCTTGGGCTCCACTATCCTCTGTGCTCCCGCATTGGAGGTCATGATTATGACCGTATTCTTGAAGCTGACCTTTCTGCCCTTGGAATCCGTTATATGTCCGTCATCAAGGACCTGCAGGAGAACATTGAAAACATCGGGATGAGCCTTCTCTATCTCGTCGAAAAGCACAACGGAATAAGGATGTCTCCTTACCTTTTCCGAAAGCTGTCCGCCCTCCTCATGTCCCACATACCCGGGAGGCGATCCTATCATCTTGGATACGGAATGGGACTCCATGAATTCCGACATATCCACTCTTATAAGGGAATCCTCTGATCCGAAGAGTGCATAGGCCAAAGCCTTGGAAAGCTCTGTCTTCCCAACTCCCGTGGGTCCCAGAAAGAGGAAGCTCCCAACCGGTCTCGAAGGGTCCTTCAGCCCTACCCTGCCTCTTTTGATGGCTCTGGTCACGGCATCCACTGCCTCATCCTGTCCTATGACACGGTCACACAGCACGCTCTTCAGCTTCATGAGCCTTTCGTTTTCCTTCTCCGTTATCTTTGTAACGGGGATCTTCGTCCACATACTGACAACCTCGGCTATGTCATCCTCGGTAACGGCAGGCATATCCTTTTGTTCGAAAGACTTTGCTCTCTCCTGCATCCTTTTAAGCTTCTTTTCCTTCTTCTGCTGCTCCCTGTATATCTCTCCGGCTTTTATCAGATCGGATCCTCTGATAGCCTCCTCCTTGCTCTTTGCAAGAAGTGCTATCTCACCCATAAGCTTTGCATATCCCGCAGAGCCCGAAACATGGTTTATGTGTTTCTTGGATGCCGCCTCGTCCATGACATCGATAGCCTTATCGGGAAGGAATCTGTCATTGATGTATCTTACGGACATTCTGACAGCCTCCCTAACAGCCTCTTCCGTTATGGTAACGCCGTGATGCTCCTCATATTTATGCTTTATGCCCATCAGGATCCCAAAAGCCTCTTCCTCATCAGGCTCCTCAACACTTACAGGCTGGAACCTCCTCTCCAGGGCCGAATCCTTTTCTATATGCTTTCTGTATTCGTCAATGGTGGTGGCTCCTATCATCTGGAGCTCTCCCCTTGCAAGGGACGGCTTCAGGATATTGGAGGCATCCATGGCACCCTCCGCTCCGCCTGCTCCTATAAGGGTATGAAGCTCATCCACGAAAAGGATTATATTACCTGCGCCTACCACCTCGGCGATGACGTTTTTGATCCTCTCCTCAAATTCACCTCTGTATTTACTGCCTGCCACCATGGCCGGAAGATCTATGGACACCACCCTTTTATCCGCTATGGTGGAGCTTGCCCGGCCTTCGGCAATGCGGATGGCAAGTCCCTCCACAATGGCCGTTTTACCGACTCCCGGCTCCCCCAAAAGGCATGGATTGTTCTTCATGCGTCTTGAAAGGATCTGGACGGTGCGCATTATCTCGTCATCCCTGCCGATGACAGGATCAAGCTTCCCCTCCCTTGCAAGCTGTGTGATATCCCTGCTGTATCTGTCAAGCATCGGGGTACTGCTCCCCTCATCAGTCTCATCAAGGGAATTAAAGAACCTGTCAGTCACCACATCCGATATGTCGAGTCCCATGGCCGCTATGGTATCCTCGAATATCTTCCTTACGGATACTCCCATGGTATTCATAAGCCTTACGGCGGTATTATCTCCCTCTCTGATTATGGCAAGAAGGATATGCTCGGTACCGCAGGCTTCCGCCTTCATATATGCAGCGATCTCATGGGCAAGGCTTATGATCCTCTGTGCCCTGGGAGTAAGACCCTCCCGCTCTGCCACTGAGGTATCCATATCGCTTGATCCGGGAGCCACAAGCTGCTCCGTCAGATTCATTATGTTCTTGAGGGTGACCTTGTTGATCAGAAGGACCTTTGAGGCCAGTCCGCCTTCTTCCCTCAAAAGACCCATGAGCAGATGCTCGTATCCCGTATAATTCTGTTTCAGTTCTGCCGAAAAGTGCTTTGCAAGCTCAATGGATGACAAAGCCGCCTTCGTATATTTTTCAGGCATCCTTCTATCCTTTCAGTTCCTTTATCCGTCTCACTGCTTCCGCAGTATTCTCATGAGTTCCAAAGGCCGTCAGTCTGAAATATCCTTCGCCGGAGGGCCCGAATCCCGACCCCGGGGTTCCCACCACACTGGCATTCGTAAGCAGATAGTCAAAGAAATCCCAGCTCTTCATACCATCAGGCACCTTAAGCCAGATGTAGGGAGCATTGACTCCGCCGTACAGTGTATATCCCGCATCCTTCAGACCGTCCATTATGGTCTTTGCGTTCTCCATGTAATATGCGACCAACGCCCCGGTCTCAGCCTGTCCGCCTGGAGAGTATACCGCCTCTCCGGCTCTTTGCTGTATATACGGGGCTCCGTTGAATTTTGTCCCGTGTCTTCTTGCCCAGAGACTGTTAAGTACCACTCCGTCAGCGTCCTTAAGATCCTTGGGCACCACGGTATAACCCAGCCTCACTCCGGTAAATCCCGCATTCTTTGAGAATGAACGGATCTCTATGGCACAGTTCCTTGCTCCTTCACACTCATATACGGAGTGGGCGATCCCCTCCTCCGATATGTATGCTTCATAAGCCGCATCGAATATTATCACCGAACCGTGTTCGTTTGCGTAATCAACCCACCTTGCAAGGTCCTGTCTGCTCATGGCGGTACCTGTAGGATTATTGGGAGAGCAGATATATATGATGTCCGGAACCTCATCCGGAAGCTCGGGAATAAAACCGTTCCCGGCAGTGCAGGGCATATATATCACATTACTCCACCGCTCGCTTGCCGCATCATAGACCCCCGTCCTGCCGGCCATGACATTGGAGTCCACATATACGGGATACACGGGATCGCATACAGCTATGCGGCATTCCCCGGAAAAGATCTCCTGGATATTTCCGGAATCACTCTTGGCTCCGTCGGATACGAAGATCTCATCCTCATGTATCTCAATACCCCGGCTCCTGTATTCCTTTTCCGCTATGGCTTCTCTTAAGAAGGCATATCCCAGATCCGGGGCATACCCCCTGAATGTCTCCGCCTTCCCCATCTCATCGGCGGCATCGTGTATAGCCTTGAGTATGGTTCCCGTAAGAGGTCTTGTCACGTCACCGATACCCAGGGATATCACCTCTTTGTCCGGATTTGCTTCTTTATATGCGGCCACCTTCTTTGCGATGGTCGAAAAAAGATATGAACCCTGTAACTTCAGATAGTTTTGATTTGCCTTTAACATATATACACCTTTAATAACTTATGTTAACTACTCCCTCGTAAACCTCTTCGGCAGGTCCCGTCATGAAAACACTGCCATCGGGAACCCATTGGATCTTAAGGTTCCCTCCCAATAATTTTATGTCAACTTCTCTGCCGCAAAATCCCCCAAGCACTGCAGCCACGCATACCGCGCTGGCCCCGGTGCCGCAGGCCATGGTCTCTCCCGAGCCTCTTTCCCCTACTCTCATATCCATATGAGTACGGTCAATGACGTTGACGAACTCCGTATTTATCCGCTCAGGGAATAAGGGAGAATTCTCAAATCCCGGGCCGATCTTTTC
>JAEEGL010532942.1_pt1 | contig 10459 bp, 7 predicted proteins | sample 9134231 | NCBI WGS metagenome assembly JAEEGL01 (sample SAMN16246548, study PRJNA631951) | gut metagenome | biome: gut microbiome; feature: rumen; material: fiber-attached | host: Bos | place: Iran: Karaj | collected 2018-10 | reverse complement strand
TATACGGGTAGATATGAAAAAGTCTGTGACCAAATCACAGACTGTATTCACGATATATTCGCTAATATTTAGGCTCTATTAGCCACGAGTTTAATTGAGGAATTAAGTTCCACTGCATCGCCAACGACACTCACCTCATAGTGAGCGTTATTTAAGAATGTTTTATAAGCAGCATCATAAATTGGATTACCTGTATCAATAGAATTAATCAATTGATTGCTGATAATCGCCGCAAAATCAATTTTTAGTTTACCGCCCTCCAAGAAGATGAATGAATCATCTTTGATGGAGTCTTTTAATGTATTAAAGATTAGAGTTTCTGTTTCTGGGGCCAAGGTTAATGGTTCACCGCTTTCAGGAGTGGCGCCGTAATAAAGTGGTTCAGAATCATACACTAAAGCGGAACCACTGCTTTCAGTTTCATTTTTCACCATTGGTAATGTTACTGTGGTTTCTAAACCATTAACATTTAATCCTGCAGTAATGATAGCTTTATTACTTAATAAGTTAATATAGGCATTATCTAAAGCAATATAATTAGCCTTGTGAAGATTGTTTGGTAATTCTCTTTCAAGGAAATACTTAATGCCTAACATGTGTTGGCTCTTTAAATATTCGTTGATATCGGATTCTTTGATATCCGCTAATTCAAAAGAATTAAGACTATCGCTATAATCAGGGAATTCAACAACACGACTTGTTAAAATGTTATCAATTGATGTTTGGGTATAGATATCTTTAAAGCCAGGATATGTTGTTTTATTCAAGATACCGATTGAGGATAAATCACACGCTGGAGCGTTAGGATTTGTAGAATCATAGCCATTGAATAAATAATCAGCGACCGCACTCATATCTGCTTCTTGAATAAGGCTAGCATCTAATAAAGTAACAACGGCTTCTCTAATAGAATCTAAAGATAGTTTCTTTTCTTGTCCTTTAGGAGCAATCTTTGTGGTGGTATTTTCATATGGCATTTTATAAGCCACATATTCGCCTACACCATAATCGTTACCAGTTAATTTATCTAATTTAAGAACAACGCTAAATTTATCGCCACCATAGAAATCGAATTCCAACAAACCTTGGTTAAGGAAATCGTTAATAAATGTTAAGAAGAAAGCAGTTTGACCAGCTCCTTCACCAGTTACTGCGGTATTAATAAGTTCTCTTAAATCAGACGCATAAATAAAGATGCAGGAATTTTGTAAGTCAGTATGAACTTTTAAATTCGTGGCTAAAGCATCTAAAGAATCGTTGTTTAAGAACTGTTTCATAAAGAATAAAGCCACTTCTTTAATATGGGAGAGTCTACCTAAGGTAATGTTTTCCACTTTTAAGACATAAGCTTCTTCTTCAAAACCATTAGAGGAGACAATCATCTTTTCTAATGTGGCTTTTAACTGCGCTCTTGTTTCAAAGAATGATAATTTACCAGAGATGCTGACAACATAAGAATCTTCAGTAATATCAACCGCTAACTGGGTCACATATTTGTTAAATTGGTCATTTCCTGCTAGAGCGGTATGAATGAAATTGTTAATATCTTTTTCGCTAACTTCAAATCTCGCCGTCTGAGTGGTCGCGGTATTATCTAATGAATCAACTACTAAGGCTTTAGCCCAATTATCTTTGTTGAAATTTTCATTATAATCGACAGGCATTTTTCCCGTATCAAATAAGAAAATGAAAACAAAACCGACAGGTAAGACGATAAAGACGACTAGGAAGATGGCTAGGCCAATAAGAAATTTTTTCATATAGATACCCTCTTAAGCTATAAAACATTATAGAAGAAATTATCACAAATAACCATTATTAGTGATAAGATAACTTCGTCATGATTATTAAAAACAAACAGTTAGTCCAAAGCGTCATTTCGACAAACAACATCAACATGAACATCGCCGATGTTTTAACAAACGCTTTTATGTGTATTGATGCGATTAATCCTGATGAAGTTAAACAATATATCAAAGAAGGTCTCGATGAAAACGAAGCCATCTATAACTGTTTATTTGATTTTATTGGTGTTAGCAAAGACGATGAAGAAAGCCAAAAAGTATTAAGCGAATACTTCTTAAACAATCTCAAGAAACTTAATCCAAACGATTATATTAATAATTCATATGTTAAAACCATTAAGAAAAAAGGTCAAAAAGGTAAATATGCTTTAAAATTTATCGACTATGCACCTTATCAGCTATTCGCCTACGACGATATCAAAATAAATGGATATAAAGAATATAGCCAAATAGGCTATTTTGATCATAAGTTCTCCTATCTAGCGTTAACGGAAGGTAGCAATATCTGGATGTCATTAAATCCTAACGAGATCGAGACTATGAAACCATATATTAACAAAGCTAAAGGCAATGTCTTAGTGTTAGGCCTTGGTATGGGCTATGTTCCATTTATGCTTTCGTTAAAAAACTGCGTTAAATCCATCACCATCATTGAAAAGGATCAAGAAATCATTAATTTATTCAACGAACTTATCTATCCGTCTTTTGCAAATAAAGAGAAGATTAAAATTATCAAAGGCGATGCGATTGAATTCGCTCGTAAAAGCCAAAAAGAAGGGACATATGACTACACATTCGCTGATTTATGGCATGATCCTGAAGATGGACTTCCCCTATTTGTCGCACTTAAACAAATCAATAAAAATATCGACTGTTGGTTAGAAACATCAATGTACGCCTTACTTAGAAGATGTATGATTACTCTTCTTGAAGAGCAACTAAACAGTTTAAAAGAAGAAGATTATCGCTTCGCTAAAACATATACTGATAAAGTCATTAACACTTTCTATCAAAAAACAAAAAATCTCTCTATTGAGAGACTTGATGATTTATTAAGTGATGATTCTTTATTAGGCTTTTTGCTCTAATTCAGGTTTATCAAAGAAATAAGTTTTTTTATGTCTTCTTATAAAGAAGATGTCTCTAAAGAATCTAAATGAAGATTTGATTGGATTGACTGTGCTACCACGATCATCACTCCAAGTAATGCCTAGTTCATACATTGATAGATTGTTCAATCTACCAATATAGATATATTCAACATCAAAGGCAAAATCGTTTACTAATTGTTTAGAAACGATCTTTTTAGCGACATCAGTTTTCATGGCTTTGAAGCCACATTGCGTATCTTTTAGTTTGGTATGGAAAAGCATCTTAACTAAGACACGGCAGCACCAACCAATAAACACTCTGGTCCATGGTTGTTTCTTTTTAATAACACTATCTTTAGCGTGTCTAGAGCCAATGATTAAATCATAGGAAGGGGCTAACTCAATGACTTTTTCAATTGCGGATATATCAGTGGATAAATCAGCGTCCATGAATAAGATGTAATCCCCACTTGCGTTTTCAATACCGTATTTGACCGCTCCACCTTTGCCGCGATTTTTTTCATAAGAAAGCGCTTTAACACCATCAATAGATTCGATAACTTCTTTGGTGTTATCTTTACTACCGTCATTGACTAATAATAATTCGTAATCAATTTTCTTATCTAGAAGATACTTTTTAACTTTCTCGACGTTTGAGGCGATATCTTTAGCCTCGTTATAACATGGAATAACAATGCTCAATTTCATGCCTATTATTCTACAATAAGCTCGTATATTATTGAAAGTGAATTATGTTATAATTATCAAGATAAGTGAGGATCGTTTATGAATTTAACAAAAGTCAAAGAGCAACTTCTTACAATGGCTAAGCAAATTAGTTTAGAAGTTGAAGAAGAAACAAAAGAAAAAATTACTCTTCATGCTTATTTAAACGCTGCGCATTATTTTAAAAACTCGATTTATTTCCGTATTGTTGTTTTTGCCAGTGGCACGCTTCACGTCTTTTTTACCTTTGACGAAGTCGAAAGAACTTATGATAACTTATACATCGTTAATACCTTTAACGCTGAAAACCCATGGTTTAGAGCGTATATCGGTAATATTAATGGAAACGATTATTTAGAACTTCACTATACCGCTTTATCAATGGAAAAAGAAAATGAAGTGACCGACACTGTTGGTTATTTATTAAGTGAAATTCTTGAAGAAGATAATGTTAAATATATCAATTCCATTTTAAACAATAATGAAAAGCTCCAGAGCTATTAAAAAAGGCGAAGAAGGCGAAAATCTTATCGCCGAAATACTAGATAAAGATAATTCATATCATAAACTGATAAATAACCTTGTCCTACTAGGGGATAACGGCGTTTCACATCAAATTGATCATATCTTAATTAGACCGAATGGTGTTTTTGTCATTGAAACAAAAAACTACTATGGCTTAATAAATGGTAAAGAAGAAGATTCTTTCTGGACAAGAAGCTATTTTGTTAAAGGTAAAGTCAAAAAGGCTACCTTTCATAATCCCCTAAAACAAAATCAATCTCATATACGTGCGATTAAGAAAATCATTGGTAAAGACTATCCAATCTATTGTTTTGTTGTCTTTGTGCAAAACAATGCACAATCACTTGCCCTTTTTAGCGCCTGTGACGCGCGTAACCTTATTCAAAGAATAAATTTATTAACTAGTGAGAAAGAGCTCTCTAAGAGCGAAATAGACGCGATTAACGATATGTTGCTCGCTAAAGAAGCTTATCTCAATACCGAAAGCCATATTAGTAATATTAAAAATGCCGAAAATAGTCGGAAAGCCGCTCAAAAAGAGATGCGCGCCGCTATTGAAAAGAAGATCTGCCCAAAATGTGGGCACGCACTCGTGTTAACCAATAATCAGCTAAAGTGTAGTAACTGCGATTATAAAATAAAGTTTAATTAACAAAAAAGGAGAGGAATTAAATCCCCTCCGTTTTTATTTTGAGTTTATTTACTCTTGTTTTTCCGCTGGTTCAGCATTCGCTTGTTCAGCTTGTGCAGCTTCCGCGGCTTGTTTTCTTTGCTTTGGCCAGAGACCTAACGCTGAGAAGATTGCGAAGAATCCCCAAACGAGTAAGCCTGCTGGAATCGCACCATCACAAACATAGAGAATAACTTTCCATGTCGCTGGTTTGTAGCCGAGAACTTCCGCTTTCATCATGTTGGAATTGGCGAGAGCGAATAATGTGTTGTGTACAGCACGTCTTAAGTATGAGACGGCTTTTGGATCGGTAAACTGAATGTTGTTAGCACCACCGCCAGTCTTCAAATAGAGAAGTTCGCCATTGATAAGACCGATATCACCGCCAGCATAGAGCATTTGTTTGCAATCCATGTATTCTTTGGTCTTAAAGTCACAAATAACTGTGCCTTGGAAACCCCATTCTTCACGGAGAACAGTTGTTAATAAGCGGTAGGAACCACCAGCCCATTCATAACCGAGACGGTTGAAGGATGACATGACACCACGAGCGTTAGCTTGTTTGACTGCCATTTCGAATGGTTTGAGGTAGAGTTCACGCATACCTTGCTCATCGACCCAAGTAGCAACGCCGTTAGCGTCTCTATTTGATTCTTGGTCGTTAAGAGCAAAGTGCTTGATATTAACATAAACACCCTTTTCTTGGACGCCTTTAACCACTTCAACGGCGAATTTGCCAGAGATGAATGGATCTTCTGAATAATATTCTGTGTTACGTCCAGAGAATGGAGAACGGTGTAAGTTGACCGCTGGTCCATACCAACCAGGATATGGAAGGTTGTAGTCACCAACCAAAGATTCTTCACCAAGAGCGTGTGCTTGTTTGGTGGCAAGTTCAAGGTTGTATGTTTGGGCCAACAAACATTCTGATTGATAGTAGCAGCAACCATAAACGCTTGATTTACCCATGAAGTTAACGAATCCAGTTGGACCGTCAGCAGATGTTGAAGCAGGAATGATAACGTAGTTTTCTAAAACTTTTTCAACTTCTTCGCCTGTTTCTTCATCGATTTCTTTGACGATAAGATCTTTCTTGATGGAGACTGTTGAATAGCAACCTTCATTGAAATATTTAAGCATATCTGCTGGGGTTAATTGATCTAAGAATTTATCCCAGAGTTCATCGTCGTATTTCTTACCAGCTAAATCTTTTAACGCAAGAGTACAACGCGCGCCTGTTGTTGGCATGGTGTATTCTTTTGTATCGGTGCTATTTGGATCGAATGAAGTGAACTTATTGTATTGTTCATCAGTGAGAGTTAATTCCGCAAGTGTTGGAGCAACCGGGAAGGAAGCTGGATTAGCTTGTGCAAAGTCCGCACGAGTTAAGTTTTGACTTTGTTGCATGTGCTCAGTCATTTCTGGGAATAATTCATCGACTGTAGAACCATCGGCTGCGTTATTTTCATAAACATATGTGCTCGCTAAGTTCTTTGTGAATGTAGCGAAATCAGAGTGCGCATCTGTAGCAGCGTGGAAGATGTAATCACCACTATCTAATTCATAAGCTTTCTTACCATTATGATTCAAATCGCGGCTATCGAAGCTAGCAAAATCATATGGGTTAACAGAGATTTTGACTGTTTCTTCAGCGTTCTTGGCTAAGACATCAGTTTTAGCAAAGCCGACTAAGACCTTATATGCTTTTTCAATACCACCTTCGGTATATGGAGCTTCGGCGTATAATTGAACTACTTGTTTACCTGGTTTATCACCAGTGTTTTTAACTTTGATTTGAACTTCGAATGGTTCGGCTGTTGGATCTAAAGCAGCAGCTTCAAGAGCGGACTTATTAACAATTTCTTGAGAGAATGTTGTGTAACTTAAGCCATAGCCAAATGGATAAACAACATTAGCTTTGTACCAATCTTCGCCCATCGCGTGACCACGTGTTTCGTAATAACGATAACCTAAATAGATGTTTTCTTCGTAATCAACACAGTAGTAGTCGGCATAATCTGAACCATTGGACATACGGTAAGCTGCGCCATATGGAACAGTACCTGGGAGGCCTTCACCATAAGGAATACCTTCACCAAAGTTTTGCCATGTTGGGTCATTTTGATAATTGGCATAAACAGTATCAACTGTATGACCAGATGGGTTAACGTTACCGGAAAGGATTTCACCTAACGCCATGATACCAACACCACCTGGGCTACCAATGACGATCGCGCCGTCGATATATTTACCAAAATCGTTATAATCGGTTGGGTTTGTTTCTTGTTTTAAGAAACCTAAATCAATGTAGTTAGAACCATTCATCAAAATGATGATGTGTTGGAACTTATTAGATTCAGCAATGTGCTTTAATAAAGCTCTTTCATTGTCATCTAATTCTAAGTAGTGACGGTTCTTGTTGTCTTTAGCAATACGTGGTAAGTCAAATGTTTCACCAGCGATACGAGAGAACACGACGATTGCAGCGTCACCGTATTCATCATAGGAACCAGTGATATCACTTGTATAACTGGAAACTGGTGTTTCACCAGTGCCAATTGTGCTGACCGCACTGTCCATTTTTGGGTTTGGATCACGGCCTTTGCCAGATTTGTTATTGTTCTTATAGAACTTTTCTAATGTATCGTTATACTTGATACCCGCCGCTGTTAAAGATTCAAAGATTGTCTTTTTAGGTGTGTCACCACCAGGAGCAGCAGAGCCTGAACCACCATAGACTAAGTTAACGGAGTTTTTGCCGAAGACAGAAACTTTCGCGTTAGATTTGAGTGGTAAGGCGCCATTGTCGTTTTTGAGAAGGACCATGCCTTCTTCACAAATTTCTTTAACGACCTTTTCGCCGTTTTGACGCGCTTCATCTTTGTCAGTGAATTCTTGGTCAAAGACAAGGCCAGAATCACCTTCTTTGGTAATAGCAGTATCTCTACCAAGGAAGTTTTCAACGAGTGGCTTAAATGTTTTGGTTGTTAAAACTGTAGCAGTAATAACAAGTGCTGTTAAAAGTACCGTTGCACCAGCCCAGATAAATACGCGAGGTTTTAATAGTTTTTTAGCACCCATATAATTACCTACTTTTGAACGTTGGAAATTGTTTCGTTAGTAAATGTTAATGTGCTATTTGTGTATAGTTTGATAGCGTCAATACATGGAGCAGCAGCGTGAATCGCGCTGGTAACATCGATACTATTATTGACTTTCATTTGGATTGTATTGGAGCCAGCGTTTAAGGAAACGGCTGTGCTAGCTAAATAATCTTGGAAAGGAATTAATGTTTGAACGATGTTGTGTAATGTGATTGTGCCATATTTTAAAGCAGTACCATTGACTGTGATTAAGAATTCTTCATCAGTGAAGGTGTTCTTGATTTCATCGGTCATTGGATCAGGTGTGCCATATTCAGCGGATAAACGCATGAATAAGGAGACATTGCTAACTGCAACGGAGGAATTGATTTCCCAAGTTAAGGTATCACCTTCAACATACATGAATTGAACGAAAGCAGAATATTCTTTTTCGCCAATTGTGTATCTACCAGAACTACCAAGTTTATTTTTGCCTTGAGCGTCTAATTCTTCTTTACCGATTAAACCGGTACCATTTTGACCACCAGAATATGTGGTTCCTGGCATACCTTTAGGACCCCATTTGGAATCTTTGAAGTCTGGGACTAATTCCGCTTCAAATTGTTGAACGGCATCGTTAGAAACGAATAATGGTTTTAATGTGGTATCGGCCATAACTTTGTTTAAGGATTCGTTTTGATAATCCCAAATTTGGCCACCATTAGCGACGTTCATCCAACCATAGAATTTTTGGCCAGCTGGAGCTGTTGGAGCGGCTGGAGCGGTTAATGGAGAACCACTATCAACATAAGTAACAGCACCATTGTTTGTGCCATCAGCATTTTGATATTGAACGGCATACTTTTCTAACCATCTCGCGGTTAATGTGAGGTTGCTTGTAACTTTTGAGTTAGTGAATGACCAAGCAGCGTTACCATTACGCCAACCGAGGAAGGTGTATGTACCTTTATCGTCACTCTTTGTTGGTGTACCTGGATTTGTCGCATAACCTTGATGTGGAACGATTTGATCTTCGTATGTCTCAGCACCACCATTGGCATCGAATTTAACGGTCCATGGTCCTTTTGTCTTTTCGCCACCACCGTTATTGTTGTTACAAGCAACTAACGCCATGGAGGCAAGAACCATTCCCAAGAGTAATGTTTTTTTCATAATACATATAATTATTCAGATAAACCCTAGTCTTAACTGCTGAATAATTTTCTCCTTTCTAGGGTTTTTATAATTAAGCTTCTCAATTCAAATGATTTGAGGCGAGCTTTATTAACTGTTTGATTTGATACGCGTGCGTATCTTTGCTAGATGCACCAAACTGCTAGAGCGCGAGGCCCTAGCAGTTTTGGTTGTAATTTAATTTAGAGCAACTAATTATTGTTGTTCTTTTCTTCTTCTAAGGATGGAGACTAAGCCGAAGCCAATTCCCGCAAGAGCGACTAAACCGATAATCGCAGTTGCAGAACCGATGTTGTTGGCGCAGCCACCTGCACAACCTTTTTGATTGTCGGAAGCACGAGTCATGATTGTTTCATCGTATTCAGATTCTTCTGGGCTGACATTGAAGATTAATTTAATACCAGCTTTTGATGAACCGACAGTAGCGATGACGTCGACTCTATATAAACCAACGTGTTTGAATTGACCAGATAATGTACCATTTTCGAAAGTGAATCCTTCTGGTAAATCGACACGGTCGTTGATCTTGTATTCTGTTGCACCAGATTTATCAATCGCATAAGTCACTTGTTCGTTGAGCTTAACATCGATAACTCTTGCGTCGCCTTCAGCAACCTTTGTGATGCCTCTTCTGAAGCCTTCACATTGGCTAGCCATATACATATAACCTTTTGTCATTTCTCTCATGGCGTACCACATGGACCAAGCAACTGTGTTTGTATCGCTCTTAAGAACGACAGCACCTTTGCCACCCCAAGCGGAAGCATTCCATTGAGTGTCGATATCGCTTTCGAATGTACCACTGGTTGTTAATTGTGTATTGTTACCAGCTAACATACGTAAGTTGATGCTTTCATAGCAATCGTAGTTAACGTTTTCTGGTTGGCCTGGGTGTGCCATATCGGATAAGACACAACCTTTGAAGCCCCATTCTTCACGTAAGACTTCGGTCATTAATGCATAGTGACCAGCGGCTTCTGTTAAACCAATACGGTTATAGGAACCCATAACACCAATTGATTTGCCTTCTTCGAAGACCATTTGGAAGGACTTGAGATAAATTTCACGTAACGCTTGTTCGTTAACGAATGAGATACCGGATTCACGGTTCTTTTCTTGATCGTTAACGGCGAAGTGTTTGAAGTAACAATAGATACCTCTATCAGTAGCAGCACCAACGACGTTGGCAGCCATTCTACCCATTAAGAATGGATCGGCTGAATAATATTCGAAGTTTCTGCCACCGAATGGAGAACGGTGTGTGTTGACCGCTGGGCCCCACCAACCGGCTTTGTTATCGATATGAGCTTCCATACCACAGCATTCACCTTGTTCGTGAGCAAGTCTTGGATTGAATGTCGCAGC
>JAEEGL010328503.1_pt1 | contig 10459 bp, 5 predicted proteins | sample 9134231 | NCBI WGS metagenome assembly JAEEGL01 (sample SAMN16246548, study PRJNA631951) | gut metagenome | biome: gut microbiome; feature: rumen; material: fiber-attached | host: Bos | place: Iran: Karaj | collected 2018-10 | reverse complement strand
GGGCAGGAATGATGGCACATAATAATTCGTGCGGTGTCGGAAGGTCACAAGACTGGAACAGCCATGATATTGAGCATGAACTTTCGGCATTATATGACTGTGCTCACGGAGCGGGACTTGCAGTAACGATGCCGGCAGTATTTAAGTATGTGATGGACCATAATGTAATGAGGTTTGCCCAGGTGGCTGTGAGGGTATGGGGATGCAGCATGGATTTTGAAAATCCGGAGGTCACCGCTCTGGAAGGCATCAATGCGCTGTCATGTTTCCTTATCTCACTTGGAATGCCGAGCAACTTCAAAGAACTGGGTGCCAAGGAAGAAGACATTCCCACACTTGTACAGAATCTGTGTTACGGCAACGGACGTGACGGGAAATTACATGGATTTGTACCGCTCGATAAAGAGGATTGCACGAAGATATATAAAATGATGCTGTAGTCGTGTGGCCGGAACAGGTTTCAGAGGAATGGAAAAGATAGACAGATTGAACGAGGATAAGGAAAACGGAACTTTGATACCGGTTGTTATCGCCGGTCTTCGTACAAATGAAGATGAAGAAGAATTTATGCGTGCCATGGAGGAACTTGAGAGTCTGTGTGAGGCATGTGAGCTTTTGGTGGAAGGGGCTGTTACCCAGTCCCTTCCTCATCCGGATAACGCGACCTGGATCGGATCGGGTAAGGTAACCGAACTATCTTATCTTGCAAAGGCTGCAGAGGCAGAGTATGTTGTCTGTCTGGGGAACCTGTCGCCTGCTCAGATGAAGAATCTTCAGAAGGTTGTTGAAATACCCGTATGGGACAGAACCAACCTTATACTGGAGATTTTTTCAAGAAGAGCAAGAACAAGAGAAGCTAGGCTGCAGGTCGAGTCCGCATATTTACAGTATATGCTCCCTCGTCTGTCTGGCATGTGGAAGCATCTTGGACGCCAGAGCGGTGGTGGAGGAAGCCGTGCCAACAAGGGCATTGGCGAGAAGCAGATAGAGCTTGACCGCCGTCAGATATCTCATCGGATCACGGAACTAAAAAAAGAACTTAAACAGATAGAGAGGACACGGGATGTACAACGGAGCGGAAGAAGAAGGGACGGATATCCGCAGGTTGCACTGGTAGGTTATACGAATGCCGGCAAATCCTCCCTGATGAACCGGTTTCTTACTATGAGCGATCAGGTGTCAGGTAAGACGGATGAAAAGAAAGTCTTTGAGAAGGATATGCTCTTTGCAACGCTTGATACTTCCGTACGCAAGATCGATATTCCCGGAAGGAAGCCGTTCCTTCTGTCGGATACCGTAGGATTTATAGAAAACATACCTCATGATCTTATCAAGGCGTTCAGGTCAACGCTTGCAGAGGTGAAATATGCCGATGTTATCCTTATCGTAATGGATTCATCGGATCCGCATCATGTTATGCACAGGAGAATAACAGAAGATACATTAAGGGATCTGGATGTCTCGGGCATACCGAGGATCTATGTGTATAATAAGGCTGATCTTCGGGATGGGGATCTGACCATAGAGAATCATAAAGGCGGAGATTCATTCTACGTTTCGGCAAACACGGGTTACGGGACGGATGATCTGCTCGATGCTCTGTCGGAAATATTCCGGGCCGGGAGCCGTATGATGGAAGTATGTATCCCTTATGCTGAAGGAAGTCTGCTAAGCCGCATACACAGTGAGGGCGAAGTATCGGAAGAGAGATTTGAGGAAGACGGAGTATATATAAGTGCAGTCTGTCCGGCTCCGCTTACAGATATTTTGGACAGGTTTTCTTGTTGACAGATCGTTTTTTTTGATTATAATGTTTGATGTAAGCGAGGTCGCTTCGGATTTATCCGAGGCGACCTCATTTTTTTGTGTAGAGTTCTTAGCGAGGTATTTTCGAGCTTAGTGCGAACCATACGGATGCAAGCGAGGTATTTAAATGTACGATTTTGAACATGACAATTGCGGTATAGGCGCGATCGTGAACATTAACGGAAAAAAGGATCATTCGGTGGTTTCGGATGCTCTTGGGATAGTTGAGCATTTGGAGCATCGTGCGGGTAAGGATGCGACGGGAGAGACAGGAGACGGTGTCGGGATCCTGACTCAGATACCGCATGATTTTTTCAAAAAGGAAGCAAAGAGATCGGGCATCGAACTTGACGGTGAGAGAAGTTACGGTGTCGGGATGTTCTTTTTCCCGACGGATGAACTCAAGCGCTCACGTTCAATGAAAATGTTTGAGGTCATCGTAAATAAAGAGGGGCTTGAGTTCCTGGGCTGGAGAAAGGTTCCTGTATGTGAGGATGTTCTCGGGACAAAGGCAAGAGAGTGCATGCCCGTTATCTGCCAGGGTTTTGTATTAAGGCCGGCAGGATTTAAGGAGGATATCGATTTTGACAGAAAGCTGTATGTTATAAGGCGCGTGTTTGAGCAGAGTACGGATAACACCTATGTACTCTCGCTGTCGTGCAGGACGATCGTATATAAGGGTATGTTTCTTGTCGGACAGCTTCGGACCTTTTTTACAGACCTTGAAGACAGATCCTATAAGTCGGCGATCGCGATGGTGCATTCAAGATTTTCGACAAATACGAACCCCAGCTGGGAGAAGGCTCATCCCAATCGTTTAATGGTACATAACGGTGAGATAAATACAATCAAGGGTAACGTTGACAAGATGCTCGCCCGTGAGGAGACGATGTATACGGGAAGGTTCAGTGCAGAGGACATGACGAAGGTCCTTCCCGTAATACCTGCGTGGGGATCGGATTCGGCGATGTTTGATAATACGCTTGAATTCCTTATGATGAGCGGTATCGATCTTCCGCTTGCGGCAATGATGATGATACCGGAGCCTTGGGCGCATAACGATACCATATCACAGGAGGTAAGGGATTTCTATCAGTATTATGCTACCATGATGGAATCCTGGGACGGACCCGCTTCGATACTTTTCTCGGATGGTGATGTCATGGGTGCTATCCTTGACAGGAACGGACTGAGGCCTTCGCGATATTACATAATGGATGACGGACGGCTGATACTTTCATCGGAGGTGGGAGTTCTTGAACTTCCGGAATCGCACATACTTAAGAAGGAGCGTCTGCATCCCGGCAAGATGCTGCTCATTGATACCGTACAGGGTAAGATAATATCAGATGAGGAACTTAAGGAAAATTATGCGATGAAGGAGCCCTACGGTGAGTGGCTTGACTCCAATCTTCTTACCCTTCGTGAGCTTAAGATACCAAACAGCAGGGTGATCTCATACAGTGACAGGGAGAGGATGCAGCTTCAGAAGGCTTTCGGATACACTTATGAAGAATGCAGGGAATCCATTGAAACGATGGCTCTAACGGGATCCGAGAATATCGGGGCTATGGGTGTGGATACGCCGATCGCGATCCTGTCGGGGAAATACCGCCCTCTCTTTGATTATTTCAAGCAGATGTTTGCGCAGGTAACTAATCCGCCCATCGATGCGGCCAGGGAAAAAATCGTCACTTCAACAACCGTATATCTGGGTAAAAACGGTAATCTTCTGATGGAACAGGCAGCTAATTGCCATATGTTAAAGGTGGAGAATCCGATACTTACGGATCTGGACCTGCTTAAGATAGAGAAGATGGATAAGCCCGGCTTTAAGGTGGCCAGGGTGTCAACACTTTATTATAAGAGCACACCCATCAAGCGTGTCATGGATCATCTGTTTGTGGAGGTCGACAAGGCATATCGTGAGGGCGTAAGTATCCTCATCTTATCGGACAGGGGAGTGGATGAGAACCATGTTGCCCTTCCGTCGCTTCTTGCAACGGCGGCGGTGCATAAGCATCTTGTCGATACGAAGAAGTGTACCGCGATGTCCCTGATACTTGAATCCGGAGAACCGCGGGAGGTACATCATTTTGCACTGTTACTCGGATACGGTGCAAGCGCCGTGAATCCGTATCTTGCCCATGCGACGATAGCAGAACTCATCGATAAGGGAAGCCTTGATAAAGACTATTATGCAGCGGTGGATGATTATGACAAAGCAGTCCTTCAGGGTATAGTCAAGATCGCTTCCAAGATGGGTATATCAACGGTGCAGTCATATCAGGGCAGCAAGATATTTGAATGTCTCGGAATATCACAAAGTGTGATAGATAAGTATTTTACCGGAACGGTCAGCAGGATCGGCGGGATAACGCTTGATGATATTGCATCTGCATCCGATGAGCAGCATTCGAAAGCCTTCGATCCGCTCGGCCTTGAGTGCGACCTGACTCCGGATTCTCTTGGAAAACATAAGGCACGCTCGGGCGGTGAGACACACCGTTACAATCCGCAGACGATACATATGCTCCAGTGTGCGGCAAGGGAAGGCGACTACGAAAAATTCAAGACCTATACGGCCATGGTCGATAAAGAGCAGACCGGATATATAAGAAGCATACTCGATTTTGCATATCCGGAAAAAGGTATAGATATATCGGAAGTTGAGAGTGTTGATGATATAGTGACACGTTTTAAGACCGGTGCGATGTCATACGGCTCGATCTCCGAAGAGGCACACGAAGCACTTGCAGTTGCGATGAACCGTCTGCACGGAAAATCAAACAGCGGTGAGGGTGGCGAGAGCGATGAGAGGATAGCATCCGCGGGCTCCGACAATGACAGAAGTTCTGCGATAAAGCAGGTGGCAAGCGGTAGGTTCGGAGTCACGAGTAAGTATCTGGTAAGTGCAAGAGAGCTCCAGATAAAAATGGCGCAGGGAGCAAAGCCCGGAGAAGGCGGACACCTGCCCGCAAAAAAGGTATATCCCTGGATAGCAAAGACAAGACATTCGACACCCGGTGTGAGCCTTATCTCACCGCCGCCGCACCATGATATCTATTCGATAGAGGATTTGGCGCAGCTTATTTACGATCTTAAGAACGCAAACAAAAATGCCAGAATAAGCGTGAAACTGGTATCCGAGGCAGGAGTGGGTACGATAGCCGCAGGCGTTGCCAAGGCAGGAGCTCAGGTGATCCTGGTTTCGGGCTATGACGGCGGAACGGGAGCGGCACCCGTTAGCTCGATCCATAACGCAGGACTGCCGTGGGAACTGGGATTATCGGAGACACATAAGACGCTTATAAAAAACGGATTAAGGGACCGTGTGATCATAGAGACGGACGGTAAGCTTATGAGCGGAAGAGATGTCGCGATAGCAGCACTTCTGGGAGCGGAGGAATTCGGTTTTGCAACGGCTCCGCTTGTAACACTCGGATGTGCGATGATGAGGGTATGTAATCTTGATACCTGTCCTTTCGGTATCGCAACGCAGAATCCGGAACTAAGAAAACGCTTTGCCGGAAAGCCGGAATATGTTGAGAATTTCATGCGTTTTATCGCTCAGGAATTAAGGGAATACATGGCAAAACTGGGAGTACGCACGATATCGGAAATGGCGGGACGTACGGATCTTCTTAAGAAGAAGGATGAACTTTGCGGAAATGCATTAAAGATCGATGTCTCGCAGATACTTGAATATGTACCGAGTGATGCAAGGGTATTTGATCCGAAGAGAGTATATGATTTTGAACTTGAAAAGACAAAGGATGAGCATGAGCTCTTAACCAGAGCTTCGGTCAAAGCCGCCGTTAAAAGCGGAAAGCAGTGCCGTGAAGAGATAACCCTTACAAATACGGACAGGACCTTCGGTACTCTGCTTGGGGCAGAGATCACAAGGACAGCAGGGGAACTTGCCGAAGACACGATCGTGATAGACTGCTACGGGCACGGCGGACAGAGCTTCGGAGCATTTATCCCGAAGGGTCTCACGCTTAACCTGTGCGGTGACAGCAATGATTACATCGGCAAGGGATTATCGGGCGGTAAGATAATCGTTAAGGCACCTCAGGATGCCGGTTATGATGCGGAGAACAATATCATCATAGGTAATGTTGCCCTGTACGGAGCAACTTCCGGAGAAGCATATTTTGAGGGAATGGCCGGAGAGAGATTTGCCGTCAGGAATTCGGGAGCCTATGCGGTAGTTGAAGGTGTCGGAGAACACGGATGTGAATATATGACCGGCGGACGCGTTGCAGTCATAGGTCCTACGGGTAAGAATTTTGCTGCGGGAATGAGCGGCGGTGTTGCATATGTCCTTGATGAGCATAATACACTGTACCGGAACCTGAATAAGGAAATGGTGCTCATGGAGCCGGTTGAGAATAAGAATGATTGTAACGAACTTAAGAGTATGCTTGAAAAACATGCAGAGTACACCGGTTCCATGAAAGCAAAGGAAATACTAAAAGATCTTAATGGATATCTTCCGAAGTTTAAGAAGATAATCCCCGGCGACTATAAGAAACTTATGATACTCACCGGCCAGTTTGAGGAAAAGGGAATGTCATACAAAGAAGCTCAGATAGAAGCGTTTTATGCAAGTACAGGAAGCGAGAAAGGGGAATAACGATGGGTAAGCCTACAGGTTTTTTGGAATATGAACGCAAGGAAGGACCGGTAAGGGACGCAAAAACAAGGATTGCCGATTTTGATGAGTTTCATGCTCTTTTGCCGGGTAAGGATCAGATGCTCCAGGGAGCAAGATGTATGGCGTGCGGAGTACCCTTCTGTCAGGCGGGAGTGATGATCGCCGGAATGGCTTCGGGATGCCCGCTAAATAATCTTGTACCCGAGATCAATGATCTTGTTTATCACGGCAATTTCGAGCAGGCTTATATAAGGTTATCAAAGACCCATTGTTTTCCGGAATTTACATCGCGTGTCTGCCCCGCACTGTGTGAGGCGGCATGCACGGTCGGCGTACATGGCGAACCGGTATCTACTAAGGAGAATGAGAGAAGCGTTATAGAATACGCCTTTGCAAACGGTCTTGTTAAGCCCGATGTTCCGGCAGTAAGGACCGGGAAGAAGGTGGCGGTCATAGGCAGCGGCCCTTCGGGTCTGTCGGCTGCTTACTGGCTTAATAAGAGAGGACACAGTGTTACCGTCTATGAGAGACGGGACAGGGCAGGCGGACTCCTTAGATACGGCATACCCAATATGAAGCTTGATAAACGGGTGATAGACAGACGGATCAGGCTTATGGAAGAAAGCGGTATTGAATTTAAGTACAATGTAAACGTCGGAAAGGATATTAGCGCAGATAAACTTATTAAGGAATATGATCGTATCATTCTTGCCTGCGGAGCATCAAATCCCAGGGACATAAAGGCTCCGGGAAGAGATGCAAAGGGAATATATTTTGCGGTTGATTTTCTTACGGAGATCACAAAGACCGTGATAGATTCGGATTATGACTATGAAAAATGTATCAAAAAGAGTGACTATTCATTCGGAAGCCTTAAGGGCAAAAATGTCATTGTGATAGGCGGAGGAGATACGGGGAATGACTGCGTAGGAACGTCGATAAGGCTGGGAGCGGCATCCGTTATCCAGCTTGAGATGATGCCTAAGCCGTGCGAGGCAAGGGCAGTGACAAATCCATGGCCGGAATGGCCGAAGATCCTTAAGACAGACTATGGTCAGGAAGAAGCGATATCCTTATTCGGTTCAGATCCGAGGGTTTATCAGACAACAGTCACGGAATACATAAAGGATAAGAAAGGCTGTCTTACAGGAGTCAGGACTGTTAAGTTAAGCCCGAAGAAGGACGAGGCAAGCGGCAGGATGCAGATGGTACAGGTTGAAGGTTCGGAGAGTGAACTTAAAGCCGATATCGTGCTTATTGCCGCGGGTTTCCTAGGAAGCGAGGAATATGTTACTTCCGCCTTCAAAGTAGATGTTAATGCACGTACCAATGTTTCGACCGGGGAAGGCTGTTTTGAAACGAGCAGGGACCGCGTATTTACGGCAGGGGATATGCATCGCGGCCAGTCGCTTGTCGTATGGGCGATAAGCGAAGGAAAAAAGGCCGCACGGGCGGTGGATAAATCTCTTATGGGTTACTGATCTGCTCGATAAGCTTCTTGATAAGAAAAAAATGATGACTGCCAAAGCTGCGTGATATAGCAGTGGAGGCAGTTTTTGATTTATAAATAACGATGTTATTCTTAAATAAATCGTTTCTGTATGGTATCATAGAACAGAGAGCTTCATGGGGGAATAAAATGGCAACATACCCTATCGCATAAACCATATATAGTATTTGACTTTTCCGGTCACAACAATAGGTGGTATTTTTGTAAAAATGTTCCGAGCGGAAATAAAGATTCATACCAACCATCCCGGTATTGATATGGATGGGATACTAAACAGGGTGAAATGAAAGAGAAGATAATGAGATTTCTTGAAAATAAAAAACGACTGGCGTTTATCCTCGGTCTTGGTCCGGTACTGATAAGCCTTGTTATAGGCTGCATTGTAGGGATTGCCAGGCCAAGGGATATTCTGTATATATGCATGCTCGGTATGTGCTTTACATATCCTGCAGAGCTTCTCATCGTAAATATAGTTGCTCTTGTCAGGACCATTAAGTATCCGGAAAAGCTTCTTCCGGGCTCTCCGGAGGCAAAACTGTTTGGAGTAATGGATCTTGTCACTGTTCTTGCCGGAACGATTCTGTCAGTGTTCTACGGTTCTTTGATCACAACGATGGGAGTGCAGTGGGATGCCGTATGGGATAAGCAGCTTTACAACAAAGAGATACATCAGCCTGTATGGACAGAAGCCCTGCCAATGGTCCTTGTTCTGCTTGCTATAGGCGTAATAGGATATATAGTGCTCCTTTTAAGAAAGATGTCAGACACACCGCCTCTTATAACGGTATTATGTATTGGGGCTATGTACGTCGGCATCATCCAGTTGATCCTGTTTATGATACAGATATTTAAGATCACACCGTTTGAAGGCTTGATCGGTTCGCCCAACTATTTCCCTGTCGTTGAATTTGTCCCGCTCATGGAGCTTCCATTCTGCTGTATCAGCATGGCTGCACGGCTTATAATAAGAAAAATATATGAGTGGAATATCGATGAGGAACATAAGGATGGAGTCTATGAAGGAAAAGGATTTATAGGAGAACTCAATGAAATCCTTAATAACTCCCTTACGTGGCCTGTTGCCGCACTAATTGCCATGCTCCCGATCCTTGCATTTATCCTTGGTATCATGTCGTTGTTCGGGCAGTACCCTGATCGGGCAATAAGGGCATGGACTGAAACGGCACAGTGGAATCTTTCCAAGATGAAAGCACCGCCAAATGTAGAAATGGATGAACATTACTTATGTACAGTGGCAGCCGGAGGGCATGAAAGAGTGGTCAAGCCCATAAGAATGGGGGAGAGACACGGACACAGGATAGTGGTTAACAGGCAGCTTCTCATAGCAAATGCATTTGAACAGGTTTTAGAAGAGAAGATGCCTCGGATGCACAGGGCGATCAGAAATTTCTATGATAAGCATGGATATCCGGTTGCGCGGCACATACGGACAAAGAGTGCTGCTGATATTGTATATTATATAATGAAACCGTTGGAGTGGATATTCCTGATAGTTTTGTATATGACGGATCCACACCCTGAGAACAGGATAGCAACACAGTATATTTCAAAACAGGAGGAATTAGATGCCATAGAAAAGATAAAAACGGAAGAGAGAAAATTCATCTCTTGACAGACTAATATTAATGTTTATAATGTTTTTGTAAGCGAGGTCGCTTCGGATATTTCCGAAGTGTCCTCTTTTTTTGTGTAGAGCACTTAGCGAGGTATTCCACGAGCTTAGTGCGAACCATACGGATGCACTTAATGAGGTGTTTTCGAATTTAGTGCAGTCCGTTGTGTAGAGACATTAAACCTGTTTGGAAGGAAGTTTGGAATGGAGAATGAAAATGATCCGGAAACATGACAGAAAGCTTATCCTTGAAAACGGGACAGAGATACCGGGATATTCGTTCGGCTCATCTGAGGATAAGGTGCTTGAGCTTGTATTTAATACTTCGATGGCCGGGTATCAGGAGATAATATCCGATCCTTCATATAACGGTCAGGCAGTCGTGATGACCTATCCGCTTATCGGAAATTACGGGATGAGCAATGAGGATTATGAATCGCAGAGACCGTCCATAGGTGCGCTGATCGTCAGAGAGTATAATGATGAGCCCTCGAGTTTCAGAAGCGATGAAACTCTTGATGAGGTGATGAAAAGATATGATATTGCCGGGATTTACGGGGTGGATACAAGAAGGCTCACCAGGATGATAAGGGATCACGGAAGCTGCAAGGTACTGATCACTTCGGCAGACAGGGATACGGATGAAGGGATAAGTTACTTAAGATCTGTACAGTTAAGACATGATAATGTGGCTCAGGTTACTGCCGGCGCTATATATGTGTCCGATATAGCGGACAGTAAATACAATGTTGTCGCGATCGACTGCGGGATGAAGCAAAACATCATACGTGAGCTTAACCGTCACGGGTGCAGGGTGACCGTAGTTCCCTTTGATACTCCCGTTTCGAAG
>JAEEGL017178665.1_pt1 | contig 10460 bp, 8 predicted proteins | sample 9134231 | NCBI WGS metagenome assembly JAEEGL01 (sample SAMN16246548, study PRJNA631951) | gut metagenome | biome: gut microbiome; feature: rumen; material: fiber-attached | host: Bos | place: Iran: Karaj | collected 2018-10 | reverse complement strand
TAAGCTCACACCCTTTCTTCATGCTTCGCATGTTTTCTAAAGTGTACAACTTATTTCCAACTGGATTTTCCTGTATGACTTATTTCCATTTTGCCCCGCCCGGTCTGGAAGTTACTTTTGCACTTCACTCAAATATGAACAAGTGGTGAAACCGCTTTCCTGCGTCTTGACAAACATTTTGCCGGATAATATAATGTATGATATATTTTGGGGGAGAATGGAGACGGCTTGTTCATGCGGAGACTGAAGGAATGGCTGTGCCGGCTGTGCGTGATCGTTCTGCTGGCGGTATGCTGCGGCGCGGACGCTGCCAGGGCCGACAGCGTAAGCGGCCAGGCAGGCGCTGCTGCAGATGAAATGCAGGGCGCAGCCTCTCTTTCCCAAAGCGGTGAAGAAGCAGAACAATTGTCCGGAGCGGAGCAGGACCTGACGGAGCCTCCCTACCGGGACACTTTGCTTCCTATTGATTTTTCCAGAGGCAAAAAGCCGCAGAAAAGCAGCTATTCCGGCGATCTGAAGACCACCTGGCGCTACGAGGATCCCACCATTTCCGTAAAAATCGAAACGGGATGGATTGACGGCACGCTGGGCTGCACGTATTGGGTGGCCACCGTCAGGATTCAGGACCCTTCCCAGCTGCGCACAGCCTCCCGGGACGGCTTTGATCAGTCCAACACCATCGATGCGATTACCCTGGCCAAACGCAACAATGCGGTGCTGGCCATCAACGGAGATTACTACTGCTATACCGGCTGGGGCCTGATCATCCGTCAGGGAATCAAGTATCTTGATCTGCTCAACGGGGACCGGGACATTCTTCTGATTGACGAAGACGGGAATTTTCACGGGGTAAGGGAAGCCAAAGCCGGCAGCGTTTCCTCCGTAAAGTACAGCAACGGCAGCGAAGTATCTTATTATCACGGAAAACGCATCATCAACGCTTTCTATTTCGGGCCGCTGCTGGTCGTTGACGGCATGATCAATACCCGGATGCAGCTGCGGGAGGACATGCGTGCCACGGAAATGAAGCAGCGCATGGCGATTGCCCAGTCCGGCCCCCTGGAATACAAATGCATCTGCTGCGCCCCTCCCGCCAACGGCAATGACGGAATGGACCTGAAAACCTTTGCAAACATTGTCGCTCAGCAGAACGTGCGGATCGCCTATAACCTGGACGGCGGCTATTCCACCTGGATGATTTTCAACAACCAGCAGGTCAATGAGCCCGCCAACACCAACCGGGAACTGACGGATATCGTTTATTTCGCTTCAGCTTACGGAGACTGAACATGCTTTCTGACTATTTTGTTTTTCTTTTTTCCGGGGCTGTGATCTGCACAGCCCTTTTTGCGGCGCTGCTGAAAAAAAACCGCATGAACGCCGTATGCGCGCTGGCCGCGCTTCCGCTTTCCGCCCTGCTGGCCGCGGCGTGCGCCAAGGCGGGGTATTTTCTGCTTCTCATCGGCCGGGAATGGCCTCGTTACGGCCTGAGCGGGCTGCTGCGCTTCTCTTACCGCGAACTGTCCTTTTTCTGCGGCTGCGCCGGCGCCCTGCTGGGCGCTGCGCTGGCCGCAAAGATCACCGGTCAGCCGGTCGGGCGCGCTTTGGATCTGTTTGCGCCCTCCGGCGCGCTGATGGCTGCCTTTGCCCGCGCGGGCGAGTATTTCCTGCCGGACATGAACCTGCCCAGCCATGAAATCGAACACGATTTTTTCCGCCGTTTTCCTTTTGCCGTCACCAATGAATATGAAGAATGGTACGCGGCGCTGTTCATGCTTTCGGCCCTGTTCGCCCTGGCGGTCTGCGTCGTGTTTCTGGTGCGGAAACAGGAAAAAATCATCCCCGGCCTCCGGCTGGAGCAGTGCGTATTCTATCTGTGCCTGCCGCAGATTTTTATGGAAAGCCTGCGCAGCGATTCGATCAAATGGGGCTTTGTCCGCTGCGAACAGGTGCTGTGCGCGGTCTGCATGCTGCTGCTGCTGGTGCGCGGCTGTCTGGCCGCAAAAGAAAAAAGCTTTCTGAAAACCTGGTGGCCGGTCCTGATCAACGCCGTATGCGTGGGGCTGCTGGTGGTCGTTGAGTTCAACCTGGACCGGAGCTACATTCCGCTGACCATGGCGGGCAATTATGCCGTGATGTGGGTTGTGCTGCTAAGCCTCGCCGTCTGTCAGATCCACCTGGTCCGGCGCCGGCTGCGGCAGGCTTCGGCCTGACGGGCATGACGCCGCACCGGACAGATCCGGCGGGCCTGCTTCGGCAGGCCCGTTTTCTTTGCCTGTGCGCGTCCTGTGCCTTCCCCTGCGGAAGGCTGTCATCCTGCATTCATTCTTGACATTTCGTATATTTTCGCCTATCATCCCAAAATAGCGGGGAAGCCTGACGCAGCACCCGGATGACAAAAGCATAGGCGGAATGCGTGGGAGGAGGAGCTCACAGTGACGGAGGAAGAAAGAATTTTCAGCGGAAAACTGTTTGCGACCGAGATGCCTGAACTTTCGGCGCTCAAGCGGAAAGCGCACCGGCTCAGCCATGACTACAACGCGCTGTATGAGGATGAGACGGAAAAACGGGAAAGCATCCTCAGGGATCTGCTGGGCAGGATCGGCGAAGCGTCCTATATCACCGGACCGGTTTTTTTTCATTACGGCTGCCACACGGAGATCGGCCATCATTTCTTTGCCGGCTTTCATCTGACCGTGCAGGATGATGCGCGGGTGACCATCGGCGATCACTGCAACTTCGGCCCCAATGTGACGATTGTCACGCCGCTGCATCCCCTGCTTCCGGATGAAAGAAGAGGGATCGTCTGCGGGGACGGAAAAGAGCGTTATGTGTGCTATGCCAGGCCGGTGACCGTCGGAAACGACTGCTGGTTCGGCGCTGGCGTGACGGTCTGTCCCGGCGTGACCATCGGGGACAACTGCGTGATCGGGGCGGGAAGCGTGGTGACGCGGGATATTCCGGCCAATTCGCTGGCGGCCGGGGTGCCGTGCAGGGTCATCCGCACCATCACCGCCCAGGACGCCATCGCCCGTCAGTTTCCCGAACTGCGCTGATTCCTTCCCGCGGCCTTTCCCGCAGGAAACCCGCGGGAAGGGCAGGCAGGCGCCGCGCAGAGCGAATTTTCATTTCCTTATTGACACGAACCGGCGGATGAATTAAGATATATTCAACAGGAAGCTTTGCTCCCACATACCACATAACAGTCATACGGGCAGGGAGCGGACGCTTCGCATGCGACACAATCGATAAGGAGGAGCTGCCCAATGAAAAAGATGCTTGCCCTGGTTCTTGCGCTGATGATGTGCCTTGCCCTGGTACCCGCCATGGCGGAAACCGCCGCGCCCGTGAAGGTGGGCGTGCTGGTGCCCGTGATGACCCACGGCTGGGTCAGCGGCATTACGTACCAGGCCGAAGCGTACGCCAAGGAACTGGAAGCCGCCGGAAAAATCGAATACAGGCTCACCACTTCCAGCAACGCCGAGGAAATGACTGCCCAGATCGACGAAGCCATTCTGTGGGGCGCGAAGATTCTGGTCATTGCCCCCCAGTGGACCGGCATGGAAGTGCCCGTGCAGAACGCGATCGACCAGGGCCTTGTCGTGGTGGCATTTGACATGGACATTGACGCCGAAGGCGTTCTGAAGGTCACCGGCGACAACAAATCCATGGGCGTTGCCGGCGCCAAATTTATCGTGGACAAGGTTGGCGCCGAAGCCACCGTGATCGCGCTGCCCGTGCCCACCAGCGGATCCGTTTCCGAACTGCGCATGGCCGGTTTCAACGAAACCATTGCGGAAATCGCTCCCGCGCTGAAGGTGATCGAATACGCCACCAAGTTCACCCGTGAAGACGGCCTGAAGGATTTCGCGGATATTCTGGCCGCCAATCCGCAGATCGACGCGGTGTACAGCCTGGATGACGAAACTTCCATCGGCGTGCTGCAGGCGATCGAAGACGCCGGCCGCACCGACATCAAAGCCATTACCGGCGGCGGCGGCTGCCAGGAGTATTTCCAGCTGATCGCGGAAAACAAGGAGATCGCTGTCAGCTCTTCCCTGTACAGCCCGCTGATGATCCGTGACTGCTTCGATGTGGCGCTGGCCAAGCTGGCCGGCGAAGAAGTGGAAGCGGTCACCGTCATTCCCTCGCAGATCGTGGACGCCTCCAATGTGGAAGAATACCTGGATCCCAGCAATACCATCTATTGATCTCCTTTGACCTGAAGGGCAGGAAAGGCCGTGGTTCACGCCACGGCCTTTCCTTGAATACGGGGAAGAAACGAAGGGTGTGAAGCCATGAAAGTATCCATGCGGGGGATCGTAAAATCCTTCGGCGCAAACGATGTGCTCCGGCAGGTGGATTTTGCCGTGGAAGGCGGTGAAATCTGCGCGCTGCTGGGCGAAAACGGCGCCGGAAAATCCACGCTGATGAACATCCTGGGCGGCGTGCTGCAGGCGGATCAGGGCCGGATTGAACTGGACGGAAAGCCGGCCGTCTTTCACAATCCCGCGCAGTCGCTGGATGCGGGCATTGCTTTCATCCATCAGGAGCTCAATCTGATCAACGATCTGCCGGTATACGAAAACATGTTCATCGGAAGGGAGCTGAAAAAGCGCGGCGGCTTCATTGACCACAAAGAGGAAATCCGGCAGACGAAAGCCCTGTTTTCCGGGCTGGGCATCGGGATCGATCCCAATACCCGCGTGGAAGCCCTGGACGCAAGCTATAAGCAGATCGTCGAAATCGCCCGCGCGCTGATGATGAAGGCCTCCATCATCATCATGGACGAGCCCACCACCTCCCTGACCGATCCGGAGATTGAGCGCGTGTTCGCCATGCTGCGCACACTGAAAAAGCAGAACGTGGGCGTCGTGTTCATTTCCCACAAGCTGCGCGAAGTGATGGAAATCTGCGATACATACGTTGTGCTGCGGGACGGCGTGGTGGTAGCCGGCGGGCCGGTGAAGGACACCACCATTCCCCGCATTTCCCGCGATATGGTAGGCCATGACGTGCGTACGGAGCCGCTGGAGCAGACCGGCCGGATCGGGCGGGAGGTGCTCCGGCTTGAAGGCCTGACGCAGGAGCCTTATTACCGCGGCGTCAGCCTGACGGTGCATGCGGGGGAAGTGCTGGGCGTGACCGGATTGCTGGGCGACGGCCGCAGCGAACTGTTCCGTACCGTTTTCGGCGATCTGCCCCGGTATGAGGGCAGGATTCTCCTGGAAGGAAAGCCCGTGCAGATGAAATCCATCCCTCAGGCCCTGCGCCTGGGCGTGGCATATATGCCCCGCAACCGCAAGGAGAACGCCATCATCAAGGATATGAACATCCTGGACAACGGATCCATCGTGATGCTGGAAAAGTTTACCCGCCTGGGGCTCATTGACCGCAAAAAGCAGACGGAAAGCTTTGACCGGCAGCGCAGGGAGCTGCAGATCAAAATGGGAAACCCCGGGGATATGATCGGCAGTCTGTCCGGCGGGAACCAGCAGAAGGTGGTCCTGGCCAAATGGCTGACATCCGATCCGAAGCTGCTGATCCTGGACAACCCCACACAGGGCGTTGACGTAGGCGCCAAGGAAGAAATCTATGATATCATTCTCCGCCTCGCCGCCCGCGGCGTCGCGGTGGTGGTGCTGTCCAACGAGGCGCAGGAAATCATCCGCGTGTGCGGACGGGCCCTGGTAATGTACCACGGAAAGATCTGCGCGGAAGTACAGGGCAGCACCATGAACGAAGCGAACATCATGCGCCTGGCTGCAGCCGGCTGATGAGGGAGGACGAAAACACAATGTCGGAGAATACGATGCGGAAAAACGCCGGAAATATGAGGCATTTTTTCAGAAAACTCATCAGCAGGTGGCAGGACAACCCTCTGTATTCCACGGGCGCCGTGCTGATCATCATGGTGATCGTGCAGACCATCGCGCTGGGCTTCAATTATCCCAGCTTCGGCGACTGGTTTTCCAGCTGGGGAAAGAACTGGATCAATATTCTGCGCAACAACGCCCCGGTGGGCATCGTGGCGCTGGGGATGGCGTTTGTCATCATCTCCGGCGGCATTGACCTGGCCGTGGGTTCCACGCTGGTGGCGGTGGGCGCCGTGGTCATGGTGCTGATCAACGGCAATCCCGGCGGCGTCCTGACGGGTGCCGGCATCAGCGGCGTACCCGCCTTTGCGATCGGGATCCTGGCCGCGCTGGTGATGGGCAGCCTGATCGGGTTCATCAACGGCTTTCTGATCGCGCGCAGCAAGCTGCCTGCCTTTATCGCCACCCTGGGCATGATGAAAATCTGCCGCAGCGTGACCCAGCAGTTCATGCAGACCGTCGGCGTCAAAGTCCCCCGCGAATTCACGGCCATCGCCAACACCAAGATCGGCGGAGAAATCATTCTGCCCATTTTTTACTGGCTGATCATCGCGGCCGTTCTGGTGATCGTGGCGCGGAAAACGCCCTTCGGCCGGCATGTGTACGCGATCGGGTCCAACGAACGCGCCGCCAGGCTGTCGGGCATTCATGTGGAGCGCGTGAAAACAATGGTCTACATCCTGTCCGGCCTGCTGGTGGGCATCGCGTCGGTCATCAATATCGCCCGGATCGGCAGCATGGATTATGCCAATGCCGGAAACGGCTATGAAATGGACGCTATCGCGGCCGTGGTGGTGGGCGGCACCAGCATGAGCGGCGGCAAAGGCTCCATTGTGGGCACCGTGCTGGGCATGCTGATCATTGCCGTGATGAACAACATGCTCAATCTGATCGGCGTGCCCCCGTTCCTGCGGGAGGCGTTCAAAGGGCTGATCGTGATCGTGGCCGTGCTTTTGCAGAAGAAGGAAAAGGTATCGTGACAGGGAGGGAGAAGGATATGATCCGGGTCGGAATCGCCGGATGCGGCAAAATCGCCCAGGTAAGGCACCTTCCGGAATATGCGGCCCATCCCGGCGCGCAGATCTGGGGGCTGTATGACCTGAACATGGACAGGGCGCGGGCCCTGGCGGACCAGTACCACGCGAAGGCCTACGCTTCCTACGCAGAAATGCTGGCCGATCCGCAGCTTGACGCGGTCAGCGTCTGTTCCGCCAACGCCGCGCACGCGTCCATGACCATCGACGCCCTGAAAGCAGGCAAGCATGTGCTGTGCGAGAAGCCCATGGCCGTTTCGCCGGCGGACTGCGAAGCGATGGTCAGGGCCGCGCGGGAAAGCGGCAGGGAGCTGATGATCGGGCAGAACCAGCGCCTGGCCGCCGCCCATGTCAAGGCAAAAGAACTGCTGGACGATGGCGTCCTGGGCAGGCTGATTACCTTTACCACCGTTTTCCGCCATGGAGGCCCCGAAACATGGACCGTCGACCCCGCGAACAATTGGTTTTTCGACAAAAAACGGGCTGTGCTCGGCGCGATGGGGGATCTTGGCATCCATAAAACCGACCTGATCCATTTTTTGACCGGGCAGACCGTGACGCAGGTGCAGGCGTATCTGGGAACGCTGGACAAAAAGTACGCCGACGGCTCGCCCATCGGCGTGGATGACAATGCTGTATGCATTTATCACCTGAGCGGCGGAGCAGTCGGCACCATGAACGTTTCCTGGACCAACTACTGCGGAGAGGACAATGCCACCGTGCTCTACGGCACGGAGGGCGTGATGCGGATTTATGCGGACCCCGCCCATAGCATCGTGCTGCAGAAGCGGGACGGAGAAACGCTTTTTTACGACACGGACCGCATTCAGACCAATGACGCGCAGACCGCTTCCGGCGTCATCGATCTGTTTGTGAACCATCTGACGGACCGGTCCGCGCCCTTTATTTCCGGCGAAAGCGTGCTGCCGGCGATGCGCGCGGTGTTCGCGGCGCTGGAATCCTCCGAAACGGGGCGCTGCGTCAGGATCAGCGGGTGAGGGCAGCGGGATGAACGTGCTGCTTGCAGGCGCCGGCGGAATGGGAAGCGCCCATTATGAAAATTATCTGCACATTGCCGGGGCGCATGTACGGGCGCTGATCGGCGTCTCGGAAAAGGACAAAAAGGCGGGCGAACGGTGGGGGCTGCCCGTCTATGCCAGCATCAGCGAAGCCGTCAGGCGGGAGCCGGCAGAGATTGCGGACCTGTGCGTCCCCACGTTTCTGCATGAGCCCCTCGCGCTGGAAGCGTTCCGGAACGGACTGCATACGATTACCGAAAAGCCCTGCGCACTGAGCCGGCAAAGCGCGGAAACCATGTTCCGGGCGGCCGCCGCGGCGGGCCGGCAGCTGTATGTGGCGCAGGTGGCGCAGTTTACCCGGGAAACGGAAGCGCTGCGTACCGTGGTGCGGGAGGGGCGGTACGGCAGGCCCCTGGACGCCTGCTTTGAACGCTTCAGCGCCCGTCCGGCCTGGTCCCGGGACAGCTGGCTGCTGGACAGAAAAAAGAGCGGGCTGCTCCCCTTTGATCTGCACATTCATGATCTGGACCTGATCGTGAGCCTGTTCGGCGAACCGGACCATGCCGAACCGGCGCCTTGCGTACAAAACGGAGCGCTCAGGGATCATCTTCGTGTGAATTACGCATGGGACCGGGGAATGACCGCCTGCGCCGAGGCGGCGTGGTTCAACGCCTGCGTGCCCTTTACGGCCCGGTGGCGCGTGTATTTTGAGCGGGGCATGCTCATTTATGACGGAAAAAGCCTGACTGGCTATGGCGCGGACGGCGGCGAAACCGTTTTTGATACGTCGGAACCTGTCCTGATTGCCGGCGGCGCCAATCTGCCGCCCAATGGCTGGTTCCTCCGGGAATTGCGCCATTTTCTTTCCTGCGCGGAAAAAAACGAGCCTTCCGGGCTGGTCCCCGAAAGCCAGGTGGTCTCTGTTCTCGGCCTGCTTGAACAGCTGCCGGCCTGAGCGGATCGTCCCCGGGCGCGGGCCTTCCCGGGCGGTTTTCACCGGAAAAAATGCTGTGGAATGGAACAAGGAGAAGCATTCATGAAAAAATCCGATCTTACGCTGGAATGGGCAAACCGGCACCTGCCGGAATATCTGGAAGGGCGGCGGCTGAATTTCGGCAGGCTGCTGGTGGATTCGTTTGACCGGAATCTGTCCGTGATCGCCAGATACGAGCCGCGAAAAACCTATTGCGTGCTGGATCAGACGCTCGCCGCGCGGGATCGCGAAAATCCGCCGGAGGACGTTTTCTATTACGGCGTCTCCCCGCTTCTGAACAGCAATGAGCTGCTTGCATGCGTCCGTTCTCTCCGGCTTCAGGATGAAAAAGCGCTGGAAGCCTATATTGCCTCCCACGCGGACTGGTTTATGCTGCACAGCGGGCAGGAAAAGTACCTGGCTCCCGTCGCCAAATACATCGTCATCGTCATGGCAGGGCATTTCGGGCTGAAAATCCGGATGCTGCCGGACGAGGTGCAGGCGCTGAAAGCCGCCCTGCGCGAGCAGATGGGAGACGCGTATTCCGAAGCGGCGATGGATACGCTTTTTTCCTATCAGGAAGAGAAAAAGCTGCTGCTGCTGTATGGCTGTCCCCCGGCGGAGCTGCTCCGGGCGCTGGGAAAAACCCGCTACAGCATCGAGCATCAGGACGCCGAAGGATCACGGAAGGATACCGTGCTGAAGCCGGACGGGAACGTGGGCCGGTACGATATCACGGAAGCGTACCGCTGTTTCGCGTGCCTGGTGCGCGGGAAAGTGTTTTACTCCGGCGTGCTGCTGAAACCGACGTGGTTTGAAATTCTGCCCAGCCTGCAGGAAAACGACGGCGTCCGCTCCATCTGCCTGCATTTCGAGCGTTCCACCTACGGCACCGTATGCGCCCTGGACAGCAACCGGACCGATCATCCCCTGCTCAGAAATGCAAAGCCGGATATCGTGCGCTTTCTCCGGGAAGACGACGAGTGCAAAAAGGAGCTGTACAGGCGGATCACGAACCTCGAAAAAAAGGGAAAGAGCAGCGTTGAAGCCATGCTCCAGGAAGCGAACCTGTATCTCGCCAAATGCTCCAACGTCAACCAGATCACGGTATCCGGCAATATCGTCGCTTCCGACGGCCCGGTCATGCTTGGCGTCAGGGGACAGGAAAACATCGACGTCGGCCTGCTTTATCCCGGTGTGAACGGCAACGCCGAGGTGGCGGACGGCAGCGTATCGTTTTACAACTCGTCCGTATACGAGGATTATCCCACCATCGGGCTGGAAAACCATCGCATCGACTTTTTCGGTGAAATCAGCCGTGAAGCCTGCGGAGAGCTGGGCCGGAGCCTGGCGCTGCAGGAATGGTCCATCTGCGGCATCGCGCTATGCGGCACGATGCCGTCCGGGAACGGCGGCGGAGATGATTATACGGAAAAGGAGCGAAGGCTGCATTTCAATATCATCTTTGAAAGCGCCTCCGCCAAATCATTCCGCGAAATCGAACGCAGCAGCAAAACAGCCGCTGAAAGATTCGAAACCAAACAATACCTGGGCGTAC
>JAEEGL017028997.1_pt1 | contig 10460 bp, 5 predicted proteins | sample 9134231 | NCBI WGS metagenome assembly JAEEGL01 (sample SAMN16246548, study PRJNA631951) | gut metagenome | biome: gut microbiome; feature: rumen; material: fiber-attached | host: Bos | place: Iran: Karaj | collected 2018-10 | reverse complement strand
ACATTTGTTTCCGCTACGGACGGTACATTTCAAAGTGATACGCCCGGTACATTTGTTTCCGCTATGAGGGGTACAATTGATTCCGCTGTGCCCGGTACATTTGAAAGTGATACAGGGGGTACATTTAATCCGCTGCTATCATATAATCATATTTTTATTAAACTCTTTACAATGGACTTGAAAGAATACTGCGAGCAGCACCTTAACTTGACTCGCGTGAAGAACGTCAGCGGCCATTTCGAAATCCCCTCTGGTTATGATTCTTGGCTGGATTATTGGGAAAAGAAAATGGGTCAGACAGCTATTCAATGTGCAAAAGTGGGATGTAAAACGTCAAATGATTTAGAAGGCGGACACGTTTATAAAGAAGGCGATGGTGTGAATATTTATCTAATCCCCATCTGTTATGACCACAATCATTACTCGAACGTTGATTATTTTAATGTGCCTTCAGATAAACTTCTTTTTGTTCCTAAGAAAGACCTCAAACCAGTAAAAGATTAATCTCTATGTCGCTCCCACTTAACACAGATTTACCTCTTAGGTTAATAGGTATCCAGTTGTTTGAACAAACGAAACGGCATATCCGGAAGTCTTTGCCTCCCGGATGGTACCCATTTATTCAAACCAAAGAGGATATTGGTGTTAATAAGAGTAAGCGCCCCATGGTCAGTGAAGAAGCATGTCCCCCGGGGTTCTACAGCATTGAGGATGGTTTACCACGTGTAACAGTAACTGCTATTGCTGGGAAAAACGGCAGTGGCAAATCAAGTTTATTGGATATACTGTATCGCATCCTTAACAATTTCGCCGCTGCCATGTTTTCCCAAGAGCCTGGAGGAATATGTGAAGAGGTCCACCTCACAAAAGGACTCTATGCGCGACTGTTCTTTGAACAAGATGGCGTACAAAGATATATTGATGTGGCAGATGAAAGAGTATCATATTTCGAGTATAATGAGAATGTTGAAGAAGAACAGAAGCTTTATGCTTTATCGGATAAAGAGCGGAATGACTTGTTGAACAGATTCTTTTATACAATTAGCATTAACTACAGTATTTACTCATTTCAACCTTCAGATTACAGTTGCCCTTTGGGAGTAACCGAAGGTAGGGATTCATACGGTGGTGAATGGCTGGATTACTTGTTCCATAAGAATGACGGTTATTATATTCCTTTGGTTTTAACACCATTTAGGACTGGAGGTGAGATGGAAACGGCAAATGAAAATGTATTAGCTGAACAAAGGATAAGCGTTCTTTCTTTGCTTTATCATTCCCAGAAAAAAGGTTTTTTGGAAGGATATGAGCCATACCGTTTATGCTATGAGTTCAACGAGGATTATAAAACCATAAAGCTTAGATCTTTCCGCCAAAAGATTCAAGAAGAGCTAAAACCTGGTTTGGATATCATATTAGAGCATTTCACGCAAGGTTGGCAAAGGTATTTTGATGAGAATGAGATAGAATTAGATAAGGGAAGAGAGGAGATAGAACTGTTTTATTTCGCGTATAAAGCGGTTAAAATATGCTTAACATATCCCGAATATGTCGCCTTGTTCCAATTGGATGATCTTTTGAGTTTGGCGAAATCTTATAGAGAGTTATATGCGGCAGAGGGGATGCTGGATATGAGTAAGAAAAAGGGAGGTTTAGAGCAGATAATTGTATCAGCAAACGACTGCATTAATTGGATGTCTCACCATACAAAAAACGTAAAAGATGTTATTGAGGCAATTGTACATGATCCGGGACGCCATATTACATCAAAATTATTCCAGAGCATAAACTATTTAAAAGGCCCGCATTACAAACAAGGTACTTCCATTAAGGTGGCGGAATTAATAGATCATCGCTATGATACATACAGTGAAGTGATGAACATTATGCCACCACCTTTCTTCCGCTCAGAACTTCATTATAGGAAGACAAATGATAAAAAACAGAATCCCGAAGAGATAACACTCAACTACTTGAGTAGTGGTGAAAAGCAATTACTCAATAGTATCAGTTACATCTGTTACCATATCAAGAATATCGCTAGCAATAGAAAAGATGGAAAAAGGGTGGTAGGATATCACCACGTCAACATAGTTTTTGATGAGGCGGAATTGTATTATCATCCTGAGTTCCAGCGCGTTTTTGTGAAACGCCTTTTGGAACGCTTAGCAATGTGTCACATAAACAGGACTAATATAAGGAGTGTAAATATCATCATTGTGACCCACTCTCCATTTATTCTTTCGGATATACCAAATGGGAATGTCCTTTATTTGGGCGTTAATGATGGGCATAAACCGGGGAATACTTTTGGGGCAAATATATATGACTTGCTTCAGGATAGCTTCTTCCTAAGTTCTGATATTGGGGAACTAGCTCTTTCGAAGATTGATGAAATGATGACGCTCTATTACTTGGCTGATAGCGAGGATAGAAAGAAAGCCTTTGAAGAAAAGTATGATGAGTTTGAGTTTATCATGAATCATATCGGGGAAGCTTATTTAAGGAAAACATACACGTACATGTTTGAGAGGCTGCAAGAGCAATATAAGCCTCAAAAGGCAAAAGCCATGTGGCAACGAAGACTATTTGAGATAGAAGTGGAGAGAGGAAGGATTAATGCACTATTGGAGAAATGAAACCGGTAAGATATCCAACAGATAATGGGGAGCGATCTGCTTTAAAGCAGCGCTATGTCAAAGCTCTGGCTGTTCTTAAGAAAAAAGACGGAACCAACCGTTTGCATTGGTGTAATAAAGAGTGGAAAAAGATACGACATCAGCTCCCGCAAGGGAACCGTTTCCCTTCTGATGTTAGGAAAATATTGACAGCAGAGTTTCCTAAGCTGGTTATTTATTATAAGTACTATGTACAGAACCCATTATTCTCTGATAGATTAAGTGAAGTCTTTTCATACGATATATTTCATGATTGCATTGCTTCCTTTTTTATGGATGGAAGAAACGGCTTCGATTTGAGGGTGTGTCATTATTGCGGGATGGCGTATATCAACAAGTATACTGTAAGGAATGAGACTGATGGGTTGGCAATAATTAATAGCGCTAGTATCAAAGAACTTGAGAAGTTATTGAAGATTAAGACGCCATCGACATTGAGCTTTATTATCAAAAATAGGCCCTACGGAAGTGTCGCTCAGTTCAATTCTTTGAGCGTATTCCGTTGCCCCGATAAGTTCCATTCTGTTTTCCCGGAGAGCAAAGAGAAGAACCATTTTGACCTAGATCATGTTTTGGATAAAGGGAGTTGTCCAATAGAAGCCATAAGTTTAATGAATCTTGTCCCTTCCTGTAGCGTTTGCAATGAAAAACTAAAAGGAAGCCAGTTGTTAGGATATAGTGGAATCCCAGATGTAGAACTTAGTCCTACAAGCCAAGCTTTTAACTTTGATGGGAATGTGGATTTCGTCTTATTGCCTTTGCCGGGACGGAGAATTACCAATCGCCCCACTAAGCATGAGGATGACTACCATCTTGAAATGAGTGTAAAGAAGCAAAACTATGAGCGGTTTATAGAAGTTTTCCATCTGAGAGAGCGTTATGGGTTTCACATTATGGAGGCCTTATTTTGGCTTGAGATGAAGTACCGATATACAGACAGTCGTATCGCAATGATGGCAAATGCGCTACATAATACAGAGTTTTCTCATAGAAGAATAAAGGAGGATATCTTTCAACTGCAACTTGATAATAAAGAGAGATGCTTTGAAAAGCTAAAGAGGGATATGTTGAAATGAACTTGCGTAGATTGTTCGTGATTGACCAATTTGATAATTATTTACTGTTTCTTTTGATATGAAGATTCTGGCCGTAGTTATAGGAAATAACGATTATCATATGCCGGACAAACTGACAAACGCTGTGGCTGATGCGCAAGCTATGGCGGATGTTTTTGTTCGGTTAGGATACGACACAAAGACAATCTACAATTTTCAGCGTGGAGATGTCCCTGGAATAATGGAAATGCTGGAAAAGGAATTGCCCAATTTCGACGCCTCTATTCTTTACTATGCAGGACATGGATTCCAACTTGATGGCGAGAATTTTTTACCAGCTATTGATTGCCAGATATCATATGCAAATAAATATCAGTTGAGGCAAGAGAGTATCCTGCTTTCGGAACTGTTGGATCTTTACCGTCCTTATGGCAATAAGACAAACATCATCATTCTTGATGCCTGTCGAATAAGACCGGCTAACCGTGGCGGAGTAGATTCTTTTGCTCCAATTGAAGCACCGCAAGGGACATTGATTGCTTTCTCTACCTCGCCTAATAGTGTGGCTAAAGACGGCGGCGCAAATGGACATAGTTTATATACGGCAGCATTATTATCGTATATCGGAAGAGAAAGACTGTCTGTGGAGGAGCTTTTTAAGAAAGTAAGAAGAACCGTTGTTCAATGGTCTGGGAATACGCAGATTCCATGGGAACACACATCACTAATAGGCGACTTCTCTTTCAATATAGGCCAAATGGTTGTGTCTCCTCAGATCCCTTATAGGGAAGACGTCGTTAAAGATGCTGATTATAAAGGCGAGGGAGTTTTTGGCGATCTTGTCGGAGAATTACGGTCGTGTGACTTCTATAGACAGAATCCCGCTATAGATTCAATTTGGCGTATGAACCCGTCAGATTTGGACAAAAATCAACAGTTCATTTTCGGAAGGAATCTTCTCCAGGCGTCGGCAGCGGCTTTTAGCGCGCAGAATTTCATGTCTTCCCTTGCAAACAATCTGAGGCGTTATAACACACAAGATGGTAATAACCATGTTCTAAACGGTATTCTGTTTGAGATATATTTTAATAGTCATGGAGAGTTCAGGGGAGGAGACTTAAAGAGGCATTTTTTTGAAGAGGTGATAGCGTTGAAAAGATATCCTGCTTTTGCCCAATCGTTTAGTTTTATTAGGACAGTGCTAAACCCTTACAGGGAGTCCCTGATTTATTTCATACCTGAAGATGATGCAAAAATTGACGTTGATATCTCTTTGACGGAGGAGAACGTGAAGAATGCTCTCCATGATCTGACATATTCCGTCATTTCTCTGATAACTGTGAATGGGAAAGACATAACGGAATTAGTTAAGAAGCATTATTTGTATCGTGGAATATCAATCCAGGAAGCCATCGCTATAGCCACGAATGCCCCGATAGATGCTGTGACACTACATCCCAACATACCATTGTTGAAGAATATAACATTTGTCAAAGGCGACGAGGATGATGCATTCTATTTGTAAATGAAACTCTTCGAACAACATATTATCAAAGGCTATTGGTGGCTTCCTGAAAACCAGGAGGACAAAGTTGCGGGAGTATTAACGTATACTCCAGGAGAACGGATTCTTCATATAAAACGGTATGAATCAAGAAGAGCTGTGGTTAAAGAAATACCAGGAAGTACAGAGCTTCATTGAAAACAATCTTCGGAATCCTTCTCGCTATAATCCAGAGGAGCGGGGAAAGTACTGCAATTGGATTAAGCACAGCAAGAAGCTTCTGAAGGCTGGAGAAATGAAAGATGATAGGGTGGCTTTGTTTGAGAAGCTGCTTGAGTTTGGGGAGAAGTATAGGAGAGTGAATCAATATGAGTAGGAGGAATCTGCTTATTATTGAGTTCGGTTGTGCGAATTGATAATTTTTGTGTTTTTGAAGAATAGTATCCTTTTTTCTCGTCATTGCCGATTCAATCGGCAATCGTGTTATTATTGTATTGATGGATAGTATGGGTAATAATGCTTCCTCTATCTATATTCTTTAAAGAATTATTATGACATTAACGCTATTGATTGTCGTTTTTATCTTTGTTCTCTTACTATGGTTCTTCGTAGTGAGATTCTTGGACTTTACCCTTATTAAAGAAGTGATAAAACGAATAAATGGAGGCGCTCCGCTAAGCAAGCAGGAATTATTAGATGCGGTTCGGCGTTTCTTGGATAATAGGAGTCTTAATGTCGCACACAAATGCTATTGTGGTACTGTAACAGCTATTGTCGGTGGTAATTCACTCTTTTCCTTTGTTCATGGTTTAATAACCATTGAGAGTTGTGAGAGCAAGTATCAACTTGACTTGTTATACAATAATGGCTTGCCAGAATGGGTAATCCTTATAGCCCTTATCCTTACTACTCTTGCATATTTTGCGTTTCTGTATTTTAGGTCTAAGCGTTATAAGGCAGACATTATTGCATCTGCTGCGGCTATTATCAATGATACTTTCAATTTTGTCCCTAATCAAGATTGGTTTAAGCTCAAAACTGAGAAATCCATCTCGGATCTTGGAAGAGCAATTGACCTTACTGTTAATTTTACATATGAGCATTTTGAAGAAGCCTTAGCTTCAACCTGTAGGAATAATAGAATCACAAAGGTTTTTGCTGGTGATATAAAGACTCTGTATACTGATTTTTCACGAGAAAAGGAGTCTCTGATGAGGGATATTGGAGAAGAAGATGTTCAGAATATCGAGAGTATCATCATAGAAATCCAATCACTTCTAACCAAGTCATTATATGATGGTGATGAGCCTGGAAAGGTAATAGAGGATATAGATGAAATCGACAATCTTCTCCTGGACAAGATCCATGAAAAGAAACTGTCGTATAACGACTACAAGTATACTAAGATTCATTCGGCATTAGGAAAGCTTCGTGAAAGAGCTGAGAATCCGTGGATTCAGAGTATATCAAATCAAACGTTTATTTTACATGGGCAAGGTGGTTGTGGTAAGACACATTTGCTTGCAAAACTGGTACAGGCCAGAATTGATGCAAGCCTTCCAACAGTACTCTTCTTGGGAAAACTGATTACAGATATGGAGAATCCGTTCTCTCAGATTCTGACTATTCTGGATGTGCATTGTAAGAAAGAAGTATTTCTTAAGGCTTTAGACGAATACGGAAAAAGATATGGTCGTGTGCTTGTTGTGATTGACGGCCTTAACGAAGGAAGAGGTCTATCATTATGGCGTCCTCACCTCCTTAGTTTTATAAACGAGTTTAAACCCTATAAGAACATCTCTCTCATCTTATCGGTAAGAGTCAATAGCGATAGCAATTGGTTCGCCAAATTCATCAGAGAGCAGCAGTTCCTGGCATACAGGCATATGGGGTTTGAACAGAATACAACAGGGGCGGTTGAGTATATGTTTCGGACATTCAACGTCCCTCTTCCTTCGTGGCCTCTTTTTCAAAGGGAGTTTACAAACCCCTTGTTGTTAACCCTCTATTGTCGTACACATTCTGGCGAAAAGAAACCTCCCGTATTTGAGGGACGCCTCCAAATCATCCGCAATTACATAAAGCATTTCAATGAACGATTGTCAGAGTTATTTTCCTATTCCCCACAAACGCCGGTACTCCAGTGTGCGTTGGCATCAGTGGGAGGAGCGCTGGCGACTTCTAAAAGCCGATGGTTCGTTGAACGTCAGACTGTCTTGGATTTGTTTGAGAAGACTCAAGGAATGCCTGAAGACCGAGGTGGATTTCTAGATGCCTTGGTTGATGAGGGGGTGTTGAATGAGTACGATTATAATGAAGAGACTTCGTACTCATTTGGGTATGATACCATTGGCGCGTATCTATTGGGAGAGGCATTAGCAGATGATGCTCCGTATGAAAAGTTGATAGATAACCATGAGTCAGTTCTTGAAGCGCTGACAGACATAATACCTCAACACAGAGGCAAAGAGTTCTTCGAGTTATCTTCTGGTAATCCGGATTTCTCAGAGTACCTTGTAGAACTCTTCCTTAAAGGACTTCCATCTCGAACAGAACTGACACCTGGTGGGGTAACTTATATTAGTAATTTTCTGAAAGATGGTGATTTCGAAAATGTCATTCGAGTAATTGTAAATAACCCTTTTCGTACTGATCTCCCGTTATCAGTAAATACATTAGATGAAATCCTGCCTACTCTGTCTATGGTGAAAAGAGATGAGGTATGGACGCAGATTATTTCGGATTATTCAGATTTCTATGAACCGTTGCTAACCTTGGCTCAATGGGGCTGGTCTGCTTCCCCATCTGTATTATCAAATGTACACCGTGATAGTTTGAGAAATGTAGTACATCTCCTGGCATGGACTCTTTCCACTACTTTCATAGAACTAAGAGATAAAGCGAGCAGGGCGCTTATCAATATCTTGAAAAATGATAGCGCTTTTTTACTTGACATGATAAAACAATATGGTCGTGTTAATGATCCATATATAACGGAAAGAATATATGCGGTGGCGTTTGGATGTTGTACGGGTAATGCATCGGTTGTCTTTGTTGAGTCTGTCGCACAGTTAGTATATGATGTCATTTTCAAGGATGGTAACCCTCCTGACCATATCCTAATTCGGGATTATGCCAAATGTATAGTGGATTATGCTGTCAATCTAGGATGTAAGCTCGATTATTCACGTACCTTAGTATCCCCACCGTACTGTTTACACAAAAAGTGTGTTTATGTTGCGACGGAGGATATTTTGAAGTATAAAATTCAGTATAGTGAAGATGTTGATAAAATACTCATGACGGCACAGAACAATATCCTTGACTCCATGTGTACGGAATACAGTTCTCGGGGTATGTATGGGGATTTCGGAAGATATGTATTCCAAAGTGCATTAGATAATTGGGATGACGATATTGAGCTGATTTCCAATTATGGCATTAGAATGATATTTGAGGAGTTTGGTTATGATGCTAATGTCTTTAAAGGTTTTGATGGTCGACATGCAAGTTGGGAACGTCACGGTAATAAGATTGAAAGAATCGGGAAAAAGTATGAATGGATAGCCTTATATAAGATAGCCGCCATTTTAGACGACAATCATTTTGGTGAAGAGCTAGATCGTGACTGGAAAACTCCAACTATTTATCATTTACGTCGTTTTGATCCAACGGTTTTGATGAATCCAGACATACGAGATTATACTACATCATTACCAAAGTATAGTGTTCCAGAATATGAAATGTTATCTGGTAGTGATAGGGATTGGATGATGGCGTGGAAAAAGATGCCTCCAATTGGTGATTATCTTGATTATCGTAATCAAGATGAAAACTGGATTTGTCTTCATGCTTACTATACAGTATCTTCCACATCGTCCGATAAACGATTGTATCCAGTAGAGCGGGAATTATGGTCTTTTGTTCAAGCTTTTCTGGTGGATAAAGAGCATCGGAAAGAAATGTGTGAGCTGATAGACAAAGAAGGCTTAAGTGGACGTGACAGTTCAGAGAACTCGGACGCGAGCTATAGCTACTATCGTGAGTATTATTGGTCGGAAAGTTATAGAACTCAAATAGAATCGCAGGGTTATACAGATCGAGAGTATCATGTGGGACGTAGAAATACTCTTTATAAAGTTCAACCATCTTATTTGTTGTATAACATAAGTGAGTATGCGGATGCCTCCATATCTAGTTCTAAGGAGATGATCTTGCCGTCTCCGTTCTTATTCAATGGGCTTAATCTTAGATTCTCTGTGGCAGATGGCGTTTGGTTAGCGCCTGATGGATCTGTCGCGTGTTATGATAGTTATTGGGTTCACGGAGGTCATGGGGGATTGTTTATAAGAAAAGATTTGCTTCTTCATTATCTTAAAGAAAATGGGAAGAGTATTGTCTGGCCTATGTTGATGGAACGAATGTATAAACCGAGTGGCACATATTGGCCACGAATTCAGGTTGGCGGCTATGTTTGGATGGATGATAACGGTAAGCTCCATAGCCGGCTCAGATCATATGAACCAACTTTTATTGAGAAGCAGTGGGCCAGGTTAAGGGCATCCTTTAGAAAACAGCAGCACCGGAATAAGAAGTGGTTGGTTGATAAGGGTCTGATTCATGTCTTATTACAGGAGCATTTGGATATGCTTACGGAGATGGATGATGAGGAATAGTAGAGATGCATGAACGAAAGTATATATAGCGATTTGTGCGAGATATCACGTCAAGAAAACCAGATTTGTCCGGCGTAAGTTACTATCAGACAGTTGAAGAGGCGCATCGGCAAAGCAATATCCCCTCTCTTATACCATGAAATTCGAAGACATTTCCTTGGATGATATTCAGCAGATGCTGAAGGAGAATGAGGAGGATCGACAGTTTGGTAATAACGTGACCACGCAGCCAGATAATCCGACTTTTCATCCCATCAAGAGAGGCGCGAATGACAAGACCGTGTTTCAAGAAATGCTGATGGACTCATTTTATGACGGTTATGTTATGCGATATCCAGATCCTGTTGGATCGGTTATTCGCCAACCACAGCGCAAGTTCTTTTACAGGGGGGAGAGCCAGCTATATCCTACGACCATGTCAACGCTTGGGCGTCTGGTGTCTGAGACGAAATCGGCTCAGGGTAAAGAAGTTGAGAAGTTGGTTGCTGACGTTAAACTTCATCAATTTGTTAGACAGATATGCCAGTATGAAAATGTAAAGGCTTTT
>JAEEGL017012762.1_pt1 | contig 10460 bp, 3 predicted proteins | sample 9134231 | NCBI WGS metagenome assembly JAEEGL01 (sample SAMN16246548, study PRJNA631951) | gut metagenome | biome: gut microbiome; feature: rumen; material: fiber-attached | host: Bos | place: Iran: Karaj | collected 2018-10 | reverse complement strand
TCAACCTCATGCTGAGCTTCGATCCGATGCAGGCGCAGGGTGTCAAAGCCAAAGCGCAGCACTGCTTTCAGTGCCTCAGTTGCATAGCCCTTTCCCCAGCAGTCACGGGCAAACGAGTAGCCTACCTCACCGCTGCGGTGTTCCAGATTGACCCACATAAAGCCGATCGTTCCGATCATGCGGCGGTCACTGCGCCGTTCCACTGCAAAGGAGGAGGGCTCCCCGCGTCGGTACTGGCGAAGTGCCCCGCGCAGCACTCTGCGCGAGTCACGCAGGCTCTCATGCGTTTCCCACAGCACGTGACGGCTCACCTCTGGATCGCTTGCATAGCGGTACAGATCCTGCGCATCATGCATTGTCAATGGGCGCAGCCGCAGTCTCGGTGTTTCCAGTACCGGAAGATCGGAAAAAATACGTTCACAATAAGCTTGCTGCATCATGCCTGCTCCGATGATTGCATATTATAACATCTGCTGGTTCGGCACGCAATAGACGACAGCCGTCTGCTGGCGTCCTGACCAGTGCACGCTCCTGGCATAGTCATGCAGACCCCATATCAGCAATGCCAGGCCTCCCAGCAGCATGATTATAAGAAAAATCAGCAGCAGACGAAAGCTGCGTTTTGTGCCTCCTGCCATTGGTGTACCCCCTCAAAAAGTAAAATTTTATTCGCTTGAACGGGAAGAAAAGGCCCCCGTCTGGCGTTGTATGGTTGTAAACGACTCAAACGGCGCGGCGCTTTCCGCATGCCGCAGCTGCCAGGCCATCATGAGACCGACGATCGTTTTGCTGTCGTGGATCTCGCCGTCCATCACCATGCGTATGGCCTCGTCCAGCGGGAAGGACGCTACACGAAGGAACTCTCCGTCATCCGTATGCATTGCGTGCTGGCTGAGGCCGGTAGCCAGGTAAATGCCAATCTGTTCGTTACAGAAGCCGGGAGTCGTGTCGAGGATGGTCAGCAGTCGATAATTCTCCGCATGCAGACCGGTCTCCTCCTCCAGTTCGCGTCGGGCAGCGGTAATCATTTCTTCATCCGCGCTGTCCAGCTTGCCGGCAGGGATCTCCCAGGTAAATCTTCCGACCGCCACCCGGTGCTGGCGTACCAGTGTTACGTTCCCCGCTTCATCCAGCGGCACAACAGCTGCCGCCCCGCGGTGCCTTACCACCTCACGCAGTGCCTGCCTGCCATCCGGCAGCTGCACCTGCCAGTGCTCGACATTTATCAGGTATCCCTGAAACACTTCTTCGGAAGAGAGTACCTTTTCCTCCAGTGCATGATCGTTCACTCCAAGCCCTCCCTCAATGAAACGGTTAAGGATATTTCGACACGGATGGATTTACTTCCTGCTGTTGAACCTCTCCGGACGCCGAAAGTTGACGGGTCAGCCCATTCATAATATAATTGGTACATATTTTTTCCAATCGTAATGAATCGTCCAAGGAGGCGTTACTATGAAATTATTCAAAAGGCTGTCCCTGGCTCGCCGGACCGGTGCGCTGCTTTTAGCTGCACTGCTGGCCTTCAGCTGGCTCCCTTCCTCGCTGGCAGCAGAGCCGCTGCCTGATGTATTGTTTACCCTGCAGTGGGGTGAGGAACAGGCACAGGCTGTTGAAGTCAACGAAAACGGTTATGACTACTGCTACTGGCTGTTCGTGCCGCAAGGCGCCCTGATAAACGACGCGCGCCTGTCTGTCAGTGCGACTTATGGCCAGTATTCTCGCTTTGTCCTGCCTACCGGCCAGGAGCTCGGCGACGGCATACAGCTCTCGCAGCTGTTCTGGCAGGAAGCAGGCAACCTGGGCGGGATGTGGATGGATGTTTACGCTTATGACGGCAACGGTATGCAGGCGGCGTCATTGCGTTTGTATTTCTCCACCGCAGAAGTGACGCCCGTTACGCCTCCCCCCGTTGTGATGCCGGCTTATGTGACCATTGTATGCTTGGATGAAAACTGGAACGAGATTACACGTTCCACCGAAGAGCACCAGCCCGGTTATTCTACGGCCTTTGCCAGCCCGATCAGCGGGTACGAGATGGATTATGCCTATCCGACGCAGTATGACATCTATGTGGATGCTTCCGGCGCTTCACCCAGCCAGGTGGAGTTCCACTATCGCCGCCAAATTAATCCTGTGAATGTCAATATCGTCTGCATGGATGAGAACTGGAACACTATCTCTTCCTATTCCCAGACCTGCAGTGCCGGTACCACGACGATTTCCGCCCAGTACATGGACGGCTATGATTTCGATTACAATTATCCGACCTCATATGACGTTACTGTCACCGCTGACGGCGCGTCCATGAATGAGATCCAGTTCCATTATGTCCGCCGGGTCAATCCCGTAAACGTCAACATCGTCTGCTTTGATGAAAACTGGAACACGATCTCCTCTTATTCTCAGACCTGCGGCGCCGGTACGACAACCATCGCCGCCCAGCCTATCGGCGGTTATGATCTAGACTACAACTACCAGACTTCGTATGACATCACTGTCACTGCGGATGGTGCTTCAATGACCGAAGTCCAGTTCCATTACATCCGCCAGATTAGCCCCGTCAATGTCAACATCGTCTGCCTCGATGAGAACTGGAACACTATTTCTTCCTACTCTCAGACCTGCGGCGCCGGTACAACGACCATCTCGGCTCAGCCCATCGGAGGTTATGATCTCGATTATAACTATCAGACTTCCTATGACATCGCCGTCACTGCGGACGGTGCATCCATAAACGAAGTCCAGTTCCACTACACACGTCAGATCAATCCCGTGAACGTCAGTATTATCTGCCTGGATGAAAACTGGAACACCATTTCCTCCTATTCTCAGACCTGTGCTGCCGGCACTACCACGATTGCCGCGCAGTATATGGATGGATATGATCTCGATTACAACTACCCCACATCTTACGATATCACCGTCACCGCGGACGGTGCGTCCATGAACGAGGTCCAGTTCCACTACACACGTCAGATCAATCCCGTGAATGTCAATATCGTCTGCCTGGATGAGAACTGGAACACCATCTCTTCCTACTCCCAGACCTGCGCTGCCGGCACAACGATCATCTCAGCCCAGCCTATTGACGGCTACGATATCAACTACAATTATCCCACCCAGTATGATATCACTGTCACTGCCGATGGCGCGTCCATGACAGACATTCAGTTCTACTATAACCGTCAGATCAATCCTGTGAATGTCAGCGTGGTGTGCGTCGATGAAATCGGCAACATCATCGACAGCTTTGCACAGACCTGCGCGGCAGGAACCACCACAATCGCAGCTCAGCCCATTGACGGCTATGACCTCGATTATAATTACCAGACTTCTTATGATATCACCGTCACTGCGGACGGCGCTTCCATGAGCGAGGTTCAGTTCCATTACGTCCGTCAGATCAATCCTGTGAATGTCAGTGTTTTCTGCGTGGACGAAAACGGGAACATGGTCTCCTCTTATTCCCAGGCCTGTGCTGCTGGTACGACTACGATTGCCGCACAGTACCTGGATGGATACGATCTGGACTACAATTATCCCACTTCTTATGATGTCACCGTTACTGCTGACGGTGCGTCTATGAACGAAATTCAGTTCCATTATGTCCGCCAGATCAATCCTGTGAATGTCGGTGTCATCTGCGTCGATGAAACCGGAAACATCATTACCAGCTATGAGCAGGCCTGCCCGGCCGGTACGACAGCCATCGCTGCACAGCCTATTGATGGCTATGACATCGACTACAATTATCAGACTTCCTATGATGTCACGGTCACTGCTGACGGTGCGTCCGTAAATGAGATTCGGTTCTACTATGTCCGCCAGATTAATCCTGTCACAGTCAGTGTTGTCTGCCTCGATGAGAACGGCAACCTGATCGACAGTTTCGGCCAGACCTGCGGCGCCGGAACTACCACGATCGCAGCCCAGCCCATCGATGGCTATGATATCGACTATAACTATCAGACTTCCTATGATGTCACAGTCACCGCAGACGGTGCATCCATCAGTGAGATCCAGTTCCACTACACCCGTCAGATCAATCCCGTCGATATCGCTGTTGTCTGCGTGGATGAAATTGGGAACATCATCGCTTCCTATTCCCAGACCTGTGGTGCCGGAATCACCACAATCGCTGCCCAACCCATTGATGGCTATGATATCGACAATAACTATCAGGCTTCATACGATGTCACCGTCACTGCAGACGGTGCGTCCATCAGCGAGATTCAGTTCCATTACACCCGTCAGATCAATCCCATTGATATCACTGTTGTCTGCGTAGATGAAACCGGAAACACCATCGTTTCCTATTCCCAGACTTGCGGTGCCGGGACTACCACGATCTCCGCTCTGCCCGTCGATGGTCATGATCTCGATTACAATTATCCGACCTCCTATGACGTCACAGTCACGGCTGACGGCGCGTCCATGAGCGAGGTGCAGTTCCATTACATCCGTCAGATCAATGCTGTCGATATTACCGTCACCTGTGTTGATGAGAACAGCAGCCTGATCGACAGCTTTGCTCAGACCTGCGGCGCCGGAACCACCACGATCTCCGCTCTGCCCATTGACGGCTATGACATTGATTATAACTATCAGACTGCCTATGATGTCACGGTCACTGCCGATGGTGCATCCGTGAGCGAGATTCAGTTCCATTACACGCGTCAGATCAATGCTGTGAACGTCAATGTGACATGTGTCGATGAAATCGGCAATATCATTGACAGCTACGCCCAGACCTGCGGTGCTGGTACCACTGCGATTTCTGCCCAGATCATTGACGGTTATGACATTGACTATAACTATCAGACTTCCTATGATATCACAGTCACTGCTGATGGCGCATCCTTGAGTGAGGTCCAGTTCTATTACATCCGTCAGATTAATCCCGTCACCATCAACATCACTTGCATCGATGAAAACAGCAACGTATTTGACAGCTTCACCAGGACTTGCGGTGCCGGTACCACGACGATCGCTGCTGAGCCTGTTGCCGGCTATGAGCTCGACAACAACTATCAGGCTTCTTATGATGTTACTGTCACTGCGGATGGCGCATCCATGACTGATATCCAGTTCCACTATGTCCGCCAGATCAACCCAGTGAACGTCAATATCATCTGCTTGGATGAAAACGGCAATACGATAGACAGCTTCGCCCAGACCTGCGGTGCCGGCACGACCACGATTGCTGCTCAGCCTCTTGACGGCTATGACATTGATAGCAACTACCAAACCTCTTTCGATGTCATCGTCAACGCTGACGGTGCATCCACGAATGAGATTCAGTTCCATTACATCCGCCAAATCAATGCTGTAAATATCAGCGTCATCTGCATCGATGAGACGGGCAAGCAGATCGATAACTACAGCCAGTCTTGTGGCGCCGGGATCAACACAATCGTTGCCCAGACCATTGACGGATATGATCTTGACAGCAATTATCAGACTTCCTATGACGTCACTGTCACTGCTGACGGTGCGTCCGTGAATGAGATCCAGTTCCATTACATCCGTCAGATCAATCCTGTGGACGTCAGCATCACCTGCATCGACGAGATCGGCAACGTGATCAGCAGTTTCACCCAGACCTGCGGAGCAGGAACCACTACGATCTCCGCCAAGCCCATTGACAATTACAGTATTGACTACAACCACCAAACCTCCTATGACGTTACCGTCACTGCTGACGGTGCATCCGTAAGCAGCATCCAGTTCTATTATGTCCGCAGGGTCAACCCTGTGAGCGTCAGCGTTGTCTGTGTAGATGAGAAAGGCAACCTTGTTTCCTCCTACTCACAGTCTTGCAGTGAAGGAACCACTACGATTTCTGCACAGCCCGTCGATGGCTACGATATCAACTACAACTACCCGACGCAGTATGATATCACAGTGACTGCTGACGGTGCGTCCATGACGAGTGTCCAGTTCTACTATGTCCGTCAGGTTAACGCCACGTTCGTGACCGTATCCTGTGTGGATGACTTTGGCGTGACCTTCAACGTCTTTACCGTTACATGCCCGCCCGGCGGCAGCTACATCAATGCTCCGACTCAGGATGGCTATGTGCTTGAAACGGCAAGCAGCGTTCCGGTCAGCGTCCAGGTAGATGCCGACGGCGCACATCCCAGTGCGATCACCTTTAATTATAAGCGTGCTTACAACGTACCCGTTTACTACCGTACCTATGATGGAACGGATCTGCTGCCTCCTTCCTACCAGGTCTGCTTTGCCGGCGAGACCACCGTCACCGCACCGGAGATCAGCGGCTATACCGTAGACTCTGCAGCAAAGAGCGTCTTCGTTGATTTTAACGGCCCAACGCCGAGGCAGTTCGACTTCATTTACACTCTGATCGCGACCGAGGAGCCGACGGCTACTCCGACCGTGCCTCCGACGGATGCTCCTACCGAAACGCCCACTGTTCCTCCGACCGAAGAACCCACCGCGACGCCTACAGCAACGCCCACTCCCACGCCGGCGCCTACACCCGTTATTGTAGAGACCAGCGTACCTGTGCTGTACATTGACCATATGGGAACCGTGGTATTGGAGACAGCCGCAGTCGTCAGCACCGGTGAGAATTTCGTGCAGTATGACAACGATCTGCTACCCGCCGCATATACCCTTTACAGCGAAAACGTAATTCGTGTTGTCGTGGATGAAGCCGGTGTATGCGATCCCGAGAGCGTAGTCTTCTCCGTAGTTGCGCCGATGGATATTGCGGTCCATTACCGCAATGCTACGGGTGATGCCGTTGCCTCAAGCGAGACACGCCGTTGCGTGCCCGGCATCAACCCGATACAGGCAGCGCCTCAGGATCTGCTGCCCGACTATATCCTAGATGACGAAAGCACCAAATATGTCACCATAGACGAAAATGGTGCGGATCCTGCCGAGATCATCTTCCTGTACAAGCAGGAAGTGGTTACACCGCAACCTCCGACACCCACTCCCGAACCGCAGCCCGTTCTGGTGCCCGTCGTTTACATGACGACCACAAGCGATGTGCCCTTCTATACCGACAATACCGTGGTATGCATCACCGGTGAAAACACAGTGACTGCGAACGCAGCGTATATCCCCGAAGGATACACTCCCGCAGGTCCCACCAGCGTGACCGTCACAGTGGATATGGATGGCAACGCCACTCCTGCCACCGTACAGTTCCTCTATTCCGTCAGCAATATGACACGTGAAGCCACCATCTATTACCGCACGGAAGGCGGCCTGGATGTCGCGTCTGCCCAGCACATCGCCGTCGGTGTAGGCGAGCATACCATTTCCGCCGCACCTACTGATCTGGCGCCCGGATACCATCTGACAGGAGCCGAAAGCGCTACTGTATTCCTCAATGAGAACGGAACGTTGGTTCCTGACTCCATCGTCTTCCTGTATGAGCTCGCACCCACCGAACGTCCGACCGTGGCGCCAGTAGACTATCCGATCTATGACATGGATGCATGGTGCTGGCCCAAGGCTGATAACATCACGCTGCGCACATTCCCGAGCAGCGACTCCGAGCAGACCATTATCCGTACCGTCAACCAGAACGAATTAGGCCATATCGAAGGATATGTGGTCAACAGCCTGAACGAGACCTGGTATATCGCCACCTTCAGCGAGCAGACCGGTTATGTACGCGATACGCGTGTGCGCCTGCTCACTGAAGAAGAAGTACGGATGCTGTTTGGGTATACCGAGTCGCCTGACCAGACTCCCACAATCATCGAGACGCCCATTCCGGACGGTGCATATATCGACCGCTGGTCTCAGCTGAATGCAAACAGCGTCAATCTACGCACCGGTGCCGACAAGAAGAGTTCTTCTCTAGGACGGTTCAACAAGGGCACATATGCTTTCATCCTTGAGTCTCAGACCGTCAACAATGAAAAATGGTACCACGTCATAATTAACGGCAAGGAAGGCTATATGGTCGCTTCCTTCCTGGATATGATGACGGCTGAGCAGTCCGCAGCCTACCAGGCTGGTCTGACATCGCCCATGCCGGTCCGCACCCCCATTCCTACGGAAGTTCCGCCTTCCCCGACGCCCAGTCCTACTCCGGCCCCGACTGCGACACCGACTGTAACGCCGACCAACAGTCCCGCGCCGTATGCGGGGTATGCCCTGACCACGCGCAGCATCGACTTGCGCACTGGTGTAACCGCTACCGACACCACCCTGCGTGTTCTGACCGCCAACAGCCTGCTATATGTACATGGCCAGGCATTCGTAGGCGGTGTCACATGGAGCAGTGCTGAAGCACTGGGCAGCGGTGTAAGCGGTTATGTACCGGATGAGGCGCTGCGCCATATCTCTGCTGAAGAAGCCGCACCTTACCTGGCCGCCCTTCAGCCGCACACCCCGACTCCCACGCCCACCGCTCAGCCTGAACCTTATGCCGGATATGCTGTCACCAACGGTGCCAATGTCATGATCCGCAATTATGCGGATGAAAAGGCCGAGATCGCCATGGTGCTCGGTGAAGGTGAAGTCGTCTGGGTCATGGGGCAGCAGTATGTGGATGGATCCAGCTACCCCTGGCATATCGTTCAGTTCAGCAAAGTCTTCGGTTACGTCCGTGGCGACCAGCTGCGCCTGATGAGTGCCGATGAACAGGCTGAATTCATCAAGAACCTGCGCACACCCATACCTTCTCCCTCTGCCACCGCTACCGCTGCACCTGTCACAGAAGAAAGCATGTCCAGTTACGGCTATGTAACTGCGAACAATGTACGTCTGCGCAGCGGCCCTGGCACGCAGTACACACAGATCCGTATGATGGGACAGTATGCCTTCGCTCTGGTACTTGGCAGTGAGACAGTCAACGGACAGACCTGGTATCACATAAATCAGGCCGGTACCGAAGGCTATGTCATGAGCAACTATTTCAAAGTACTGACCCTGGGTGAACTCAGCCAGTTCCTGACCAGTGATGAATACACGCAGTCCGCTACCGAAGGCAATTCCAACAGCGGCGCCGAAAACAGCAATGGCATCACTTCAGTCGAAGACTTTAACTCCGGCGTCTGGAAGAATCCTGCTCTGACCAATGTCACCTATGAGCCCTTCAGCAATATCATTGCAACTCCTACTCCAAATGTGGAGCTGCTTCCCACAACCGTTCCCACGACAGCGCCGACTGCAACACCGACTGCTTCTCCTGCGCCGGTAAGCACGACGGATTTCACCAACTTCACCACTCCTGCTCCCAATGCGAAGAGCGGCGGAAGCAGCTGGTTGTGGATCGGTTTAGCTGCTGCAGCTATCGCGGTCGGCGGCGGTGCTTATGGTTATTCCATCTACCGTGCGAACCAGCGCCGTGCTGCTCAGCGCGCCGCCCAGCGTCGTCAGGCGCAGCAACAACAGCAACGGGCGAACTATCAGCAACCCACGCAGCAGTATCCTCGTCAAAACACGAGTGTTTCTCAGCAAACATCGGTCTTTACTCCTCCGCAGCCGCGTTCCTCTGCGGAGACACCGAAACAGGCTTCTTCGGACAGCACAACACGCCATCGTCGTTCGGATAAGCACAACAATACATAACACATGACAGCCTGCCCCTCTCCGCTTGTCGGAGAGGGGCGTTTTCAGTTATATTGTTATTCATTCCATTTCCTGTTATAATAAAGCATAAGCTATCGGTTTCTGCTGAAACTGCATGTCTATCTCTTCGAATTGAGGGCAAGAAAATGAAGATCCTTATAACCGGTGCACATGGTCAGGTCGGACAGGATATGCTGTCCGTACTGAGAACGCGCGGGCACAATGTCACCGGCACAGATCTGGTGCCGGGAAATGAATCGGATCCTATCATCCCACTGGATATTACCGATTCGGACGCCGTCCGGAATTTGCTGCTGGCAGAGCAGCCGGATGCCGTGATCCACTGTGCTGCATGGACAGCTGTGGATGCGGCAGAAGACCCTGAAAACCGCGAAAAGGTGTTTGATGTCAATGCTGACGGGACGCGAAATATCGCTCTTGCCTGCCGCGAGCTGGATTGTAAGATGCTTTACCTCAGCACGGATTATGTGTTTGACGGTACCGGGGATACGCCCTGGCAGCCTGACGAAACGCGTTTCGCGCCTTTGAACATATATGGGCAGAGCAAGCTGGCAGGAGAAGACGCAGTACGTTCTCTTTTGGAGCGTTACTTCATAGTCCGCATCTCCTGGGTCTTCGGTCCCGGAACCAACTTTGTCAAAACAATGCTACGCGTAGCCAGCACGCATAATGTACTGCGCGTAATCAATGATCAAATCGGTACTCCTACTTACACAGCCGACCTGGTCCGCTTGCTGGCGGATCTCATAGAAAGTGAAAAATATGGCGTCTATAATGCCAGCAATGAAGGCGGGTATATCAGCTGGTATGATTTTGCTTGTGAGATCTTCCGTCAGGCTGGTGTCGAAGTGACTGTTCTTCCGGTCAGCACTGCG
>JAEEGL016780822.1_pt1 | contig 10460 bp, 11 predicted proteins | sample 9134231 | NCBI WGS metagenome assembly JAEEGL01 (sample SAMN16246548, study PRJNA631951) | gut metagenome | biome: gut microbiome; feature: rumen; material: fiber-attached | host: Bos | place: Iran: Karaj | collected 2018-10 | reverse complement strand
GGTGAATGTGTCCTTTGCAAGTTGAACAATCCACAAATTGATAACATGCTTTTCGGCTACCATCTAAAATTACTTTGCGTACTTTTCCTAGTTTTTCCAAATCCGATAGGTTTCGATACACTGCACTTTGACTGATGTTTTCATTTTTTAGAGATGCAGATATCTCTTCCGCTGTTTGCAATCTGTCGTGATGTTTATTTAAGTAATTAAGTAGAATTTCTCGTTGCTTTGTGTTATACATAGTTTTCTCCAATTTGCGAATTATTCGCAATTTTACATCAAAAAAAATAATTTGTCAAGTGAAAATTACACAATAAAAAAAGCCCAAGTTAGTCAGGCTTTTTTCGTTTATCAATTGAATTATAACTTTCATCGATTAAATCAAGTATTTTTTCAATTTCAACACTGTTATCTAGCACCACGGAAATCCAATTGCTTGGGGCCATGTGGTATGCCTTTAAAAATCCAAATTGGCTAAGAAGAAATTCTTTAAACATTGGATCAATAATTTTTAAATTAATTATGTCTGTAACACCGTTTTTATTAATCCCTAATTTAGAGTATGGAACATCCATAATGGCTGCATACCATTTTTTATTTTTAGTATTTCTAAACACTACATAATTTGGAAATTTTCGCCAAAGATATTCTGGTTTGGTGTTATATTCTTTTTTGACATATTCAATGATTCTTTCTCTTAGAGTAGGTAAATTTTTCATTTTTTTTCCCTAGTTACCTAATTTAGGTCAGTTGTTTTCACCGTGTATTCATTTAAAGTTAAGGTTTGTGTTTCTTCATTTTCGTTTTTCCTTTCGACAACAAAGCTAATTGTGTCTTCAGCTTTGATGTCAAGCAAAGCGTCACCGATTTGGAAATAGCGATCTAATGAAATGGTTGTGTCGTTAATGTTTATTGCTTTGATTATGTCATCTACTTGAAGTCCTAGTTCATCTTTAGCTAGGCAGTCATCTTCAACTTTTTCAATTACTATTTTTTCTACAATTTTGCTTTGTTTTAAGTCTGGATCAAACAAATATTTCGATTCTGTTCCTTGAACTTGAATGCCTAGTTTAATCTTAGTGGCAGTAGATGGGGTAGTGCCATCATAGTTTCGCATAATGTTGCTGGTAACTGGGCGAACTACATCGATAGGGACGGCATAGTTGATATTTTGGTCAGTTCCGTTTCCAGCGTTTGTGATTCCAATCAACTTTCCAGCAGTGTTAAACAATCCACCACCCGAGCTACCACCATAGATGGCTGTATCCATTCTAATGCTACGGTGATATCTTACTGTGCCATCAACATTTAATGCTATGTATTCATTATCCACACTAACCACGCCTTCGGTCACACTAATTCCTGCATTTTCTGGGTTTCCAATTGCAATGGCTGTTTCACCGACTTGGTAATCAGGGGCAAATTCAACGGCTTTTGCATTACCATTAATGGCTAAAATGTTGGCTGTGTTTGTCTTAAGAATTGCAATATCGTGGTCAGCTGAGCCGCCAACATATTCAAACTCAATACCATATTCACCATAGTCATATGTTTGATACCCATCAGAGCCAGTTTGACCTTGAGTAGGGGTGGACTCACTACCATATAAGTAGCCCACAATTTTTCGAGCAAATTTTCCATTTGGATTGTCAGCATTTGCATTAGAGTTATACACAACGTGGTAATTGGTGATTACATATGTTTCGTTTTCGGCTGGATTTGTAGATTTGTTCATTTGATAGATTACAGCAGAGCCACACATCACACTTACTGCTTTTTGTTGCACTGTTGGATTCCAAAATCCCGAACTACTTGTGGTGGTTGCGCAAAACTCTGTGTAGATTTTTAAACACGAATTTAAGCATTCATTGATTACTTTTCTGCTATCAACTGGATTAACTGTTAGGTATTCACGTAAGAAATCTTCATAGGTTGCATTTTCATGTTCTTCGCAATATTTTCTAAAGAGCTCATCAATACTAACTGTGCCACTACTGTTAGCACTATCAATCGTGATTATTGCTTGCGTGCCATTTGAATATGTGATTATATAGTTATTTTCTCCATCTGATGATGTATCCGTTTTTTGAATACCGGTGACATACACTTGTGTGGGTGAGTCGGCATTTACATTAGTTGAACACCCCATAAGCATAAAAGGAGCGCACACTGCTGCAGTCACACCAAGAAAAGAAAAGAATTTTTTATTTGATTTCATATTTCACCTCATAGTTTTTTATTAACACTAAATAATTATATCACTTTAAAATTTTTTTGTAAACTTTTTTACTATTTGTTTATATCTAAAATCTATTTGTTGACAAAAATTTTGGTTTATGGTAAATTATTTGCTATCAATCGGAGGTAAAAAATGAAAAAATATTCTGGGTTTTTGGTGTCTTTTGAAGGGGGAGATGGAAGTGGAAAATCAACTCATGTTGGGTTGTTTATGAATTTTTTAAAAAGTAAATATCCTAATATCTCTTGTTACACCACTCGTGAGCCGGGGGGAACACCTTATTCTGAGGCTGTGAGGGCGTTGAGTAAGGATTCTCGTTTTAAAGATAAGAGCACACTTAGCGAACTGATGCTATTTGAATCAGCAAGGGCTGATATTGTGGAAAAATGCATTTTACCAAGGCTTGAAAATGGCGAGATTGTGGTAATGGATAGGTTTTTTGATTCCACAACAGCTTATCAAAGTTATGGAAGGGGATTAGCTAAAGTTGTTGTGGATAGAGCAAATAAAATCGCCACTCAAGGCTTGGTTCCTGATTTGACATTTTACATGCGTGTTGACCCACGTGTCGCTTTTGAGCGTAAAGGAGGGCAGGATAACGATCCTTTTGAGCTAGAAGGATTAAAGTTTCAAGAACGAGTTGTGGCTGGGTTTGATGAGATTGCTAAAGAAAATCCAGATAGGTTTGTGGTGATAGACACATCGAAAGATTTGCAAGAAGTTTTCACGCAAATTACAGATACCTTCAGCACTCGCTTTAATAAAAAACCGTGAATAAACAAAGTGAGGATAATATGGAAAAGATTTGGAATAAATTCACAAAAAATGCTTTGTATCTCGATGTGAAAAAAAATCGATTAGCTCACACAATTTTGCTGGTTGGGGAAGACAATTTCGCCATGGAAAAGTTTTGCTCGTTGCTTGTTTTAAGTATTATGTGTGAAAGCGAGACTAAGCCTTGTTTGGAGTGTGTAGCATGTAAGAAAGTGATGCATAACAACAATGTTGATGTGGCTTACTACCCTAAAGAAAGTAAGCAAATGTCGGTGAAAGAAATTGAAGATTTTATATCATGTGTATACATGGCTCCTTATGAAGCGAGTCAACATGTTTTTGTGTTAAGAGATGCAAATCAAATTGACAAAAACACTCAAAATAAATTGCTAAAAATCTTAGAAGAACCACCAGCTGGAACTTACATAATTTTGCTTGCGAGTGAAGAATATAACATTTTGCCAACAATTAAATCACGTGCTAGAATTGTGAGGATTCCTCTGATGGATGAAAATGAAATCAAAGAAGAATTGCTCGAAAGGGTGGAAGATAAAAATGCTGTGCAAACAGCTTTAGAGTATTGTGATAACAATTGTTCTCGTGCATTAAGATTTGCCACGGATGACACTTTTTTGGCGTTAGTGCACGTGATGGAAGATTTAATCTTAAATTTTAGGCATTCGTCTAATATGCTTGATTATGCTAGTAAGCTTTATCCTTTTGCTACTCATTTTGATGACGTGTTGGAAATTTTTTTGCAATTAGTTAGTCGAGCTGTTCGATATTTAGGAAGTCGCCAACCAGATGAGTTGGGGGCAAAGATTGTTAAAGACTATAGCGTGAATGCCTTGGTTGAAATTACAAATCAATGTGTTGGGTTACAAGAAAAATTTAAGCGAAATTGTAATGCTAATAGTTTGGTAGATAGTTTTTTATTTATGATTTTGGAGGTTAGGCACAAATGGCCTGTTATGATGTAAAGTTTAACGATGCTAGAGTGTTGCCTTGTGAAACAGAACTTGAATTAAATAAGGGTGACAATGTTGTGGTCGATTTTGATGGCATTTTAGAATTTGGTGTAGCACTTCATAAGACGAAAAATGTTGGTGAAAATAAAATAATTCGTTTGGCAACGACTAGCGATGTTGAGAAAAATAAAATTCAGTTATCAAATATCGAAGCTGATAAGGAAAAAGTGCAAGAGAAAGCAAATGCACTTTCAATTGAAATGAAGTTGGTCGAAGTGTTGCGTTCGTTAGATAATAAAAAGTTACTCGTTATGTACACCGCGGCTGATAGAATAGATTTCCGTCAGTTAGTAAAGGATCTTGCTAGTGCATTTAAAATGCGTGTTGAGATGCGTCAAATTAGTGAGCGCGATGAAGCCAAATTTGTTGGTGGCTGTGGCCAATGTGGTTTGCCTTTTTGTTGCACTAGGTTTAATGCAGCTAACAAATCAATTTCGGTGCGCATGGCAAAGGTTCAAGGACTGTCGCTAACGCCCAATCGCATAAATGGTGTTTGTGGAAAATTGATGTGTTGCTTAGAAAATGAATTTGAAGATTACAAAGAAGTTTTGTCTAAAATGCCTGCTTTAAAAAGCGAAGTGGAGACTCCCGATGGAGTGGGAATTGTGGAGTATCATGACTACATAGGTGAAATGGTTGCAGTTCGTTTTCCCAAAACCGATGTGGTCACCAAATACCCACTCGACAAATTAAAATTTGAAACAAAAGCCGTAGTCGATGAGGAATAGAGTAAGTTTTACATTATTTTGCAAAGCCAGCAGGATAAAATTGCACCAAGTATTGTGGAAATAAATGCGACAGGAATGGCGTAAAGCAAACGTTTTACTTTTGTTTTGGAAAAGTAGATAGTTGCCACGTAGAAGACAGTTTCACTACTTCCCAGTATGACGCTGGCGCATCGAGCAGGGTAGCTATCTGCTCCATATGTAGAGAGAATTTCTTCAAAAACGGATAGGCTGCCGCTTCCACTAAATGGACGAATAATAATGAGCTTACTTATTTCATTTGGTACTCCAAGAAAAGAAAAAATTGGAGAAAGAGTGGAGCAAAGTATGTCATTAAGGCCGCTTATATTCATCAATTGAATGGTTACAAAGATTGCTATGATAAATGGGAAAAGGTCCTTACATAACACAAGGGCTTTTTTTGCTCCCGATATGAATGCTGCGTAGCAATTTATTTTTTTACTTACACCATAGATGAGAAGCAAAATGAGTAGAACAGGGGTGATAAAAGAACTAAGTGGCATGGCTTGTCCTTTTGTGGATGGCGTGGCAGATTTTTACTAACACAATTCCAATGATTGTGGAGATAGTAGTTGCAATTATTGTTGGTAAAATTATATCTGTGCTGTTTACACTTTCGTAAGTTTGTCGAAGTCCTATTATGGTGGTTGGGATGAGTTGGAGACTTGTTGCATTTAAAACGACCAGCATTATCATTGGCAGAGATGCCGTGTTTGAGTTATTTTGCTTATCAAGATTTTGCATTGCCTTAATTCCAAGTGGAGTGCTAGCGTTTCCAAGACCAAGAATGTTGGCTGACATGTTAAGTGAGATTAACTGCTTAGTTTCTTTGTCTGTTTTTCCAAAAAGCCAATCTACAATCGGTGAGAGTAAGTTTGAAATCTGCTTGTTTAGGCCTGATTGTTCAACAATTTCAAGAAAACCCAGCCAAACTGCATAGATCCCAACTAATTTGACAATTAGACTAACGCCATCTTCACCTGCGTTCATGAGTGCTTTCACACCTAGGTTAGGAGAAGAAAATATTAGTAGAACAAGGCTAGTTAGTGTGAAGATAAACCAAATTTTTCTCATGCAATATTTTATTGCAAATAGTTTAGATAAATTCTAAATTCTCTTTACAATGATAAAATTATTTTGTATAATAAAATTGAGGTGAAAAATGTTAATTGACACACATTCGCACATAAATAGCGAGCGTCTTGATGATTGTCGAGATGAAATAATCAAAAATTTAGAAAAAGGTAGAGTGGGTAGAGTGATTTGCCCTAGTTTTAGTTTAGAAAGTAGCATAACCAGCTTAGCTTTGGCCAATGAAAACAAAAGAGTTTGGGCGGCTTTGGGGGTGCATCCTGAGAATTGTGCTGAATTTGATGAAAAAACATCAACTTGGTTAGATGAAAACTTATCCAATCCTAAGGTTGTGGCAGTGGGTGAAATTGGATTGGATTATCACTATGGAACAGATGATTATAAGCTACAACGCATTGTTTGTGAAAAGCAAATTCAACTAGCACACAAACACAATTTGCCTGTGGTTTTTCATTTAAGAGATGCATGGGATGATTCATTAGCGCTATTAAGAGAATTTCGCAGTGATATTAGTAAAGGAGTCGTGCATTGTTTCGATGGCGACAAAGCTACAGCGGAGAAAATCTTAGAGTTAGGTTACTACATTTCATTCACTGGTTTAATCACATTTCCAGCACGAGTTGAACTAAGAGAAGTGGTTAAGATTATGCCACATGACAAGCTTATGGTAGAAACAGATGCGCCTTATCTTGCGCCTCAAAGTTATCGCGGAAAGGTGAATCGGCCTGAATATGTGGCAGATATTGCAGATATGGTGGCTTCACTTTGGGGAATATCAAGCGAAAAAGTTGATGAAATTACAACTAAAAATGCTGTTAATTTTTTTGATAGGATGGGTAAGTAATGGACTTTGTATTTAAAAAAAAGTTTGGTCAAAATTTCCTTAAAGATGAAAACCTGCTTTCTGCGATTGTAGATGATGCTTGTGTCGAAGGGAAAAATGTGCTTGAAATTGGTGCTGGTGCTGGTGCGTTGACCGAAGTTTTGTGTAGAAAAGCAAAAAAAGTGCTCAGTGTTGAGATAGACAAATCTTTAGAGCCAATTCTACTTGAAAAATTGCAAGCATTTTCAAATGTTAAACTGATTTTTAAGGATATTTTGAAAATTGATATAACAGAGATTAACGATTATTTTAATGGAGAACCCATTTTAGTGGTAGCTAATTTACCATATTACATTAGCACTCCAATTTTGTTTTGGTTAATTAGCAGCGGATTGAATGTTTTAAGTGTGACTGTTATGCTTCAACGTGAACTAGCCGAAAGGATATGTGCTAAGCCTAATACTAAGGAATATGGTTCAATTAGTGTGGTTCTTTCTTTATGGGGAGATGTCAGCATCACTCGTGATGTTTCTAGGAAAATGTTTTTTCCTCAACCCGATGTAGATAGCAGCGTGCTCCACATCAACATTCAAGAGCATGATTATGATATATTACAGGTTGCTAAAGTGGTAAAATTTTGTTTTGCAATGAGAAGAAAAACTCTCATAAACAACATAATGGCAGGAGCAAATTTAGGTAGAACCGAAGTGGAAAACTTATTAGAAAAGTTAAACTTAGATAAGAATATTCGTCCTGAAAATCTAAGCAAAGATGATTATGTTAGATTGGCTAGAGAATTAAAAATCGACACAAAGTAACAAAAAAATGCAATAATAGTGCATTTTTTTGTTGTTTAGTTACATGTTTGGTAACTTTTTAAACGTAAAGCATTATATAATATTGGAAAAGGAGTATGGTATGATTACAAAAACGATTGTGCTGACTCAGCTTCCAGAATTTCAATCAAAAGGAAAGTTTGTTAGGGGAGTGATTTCACTAACTGGGGATAATATGATTAAAGGGGAATTAAGAGTGAACAATATCCCTGATTTCATTGAGAAACTAAGGTTGATAGTAAAAGTTGGCAATAAAAGTTTTGTTTTTGACAATATTACAAATCCACAAAATTATGAATTTAAATTAATTGATGTCGATATTTTAAACGATGTTTCAGTGTTGTTGGCTAGTGCTGAATCAGGCGCCTGCGGAATAGCTTTGGGATGTTGTGGTGGGAAAATAAATATTACTGAATTATTTGAAGAACTAAATGAAAAGGAAATTGATGAACTATTAGATAAAGAACCTGATTTTTCTAAGTTAAAAACATTAGCTAATCAGGACTTTTGTGCAAAATGTGAAAAAACTAACGAAAATAATAATTTTTATGAAGCGATAAAACCTCAATTAGATGAATTGTTTTCATCTTTTCCGCATTTTATCCCATTTGAAACTAGGATTGAAGGTTCTGAATGGGTGAAAGTGAATTTTTCCGATAATGAAAACCAACATTATCTTTTGGGCAAACTTAAAAATGGTGAGGTAGTTACCCATGTAATGTATGCGATACCTTCGAAGACACAAAAAACTCCACCAATAGGACTAGAAGAATATGTTCAATGGATTCCGATTGATGTTGAACATCCAAATGAGAGTGGATATTGGGTTATGTATCAAGATGCGACCACGGGTGAAAACGTAGTTTTATGATTTTTTCAATGCTTTTATGGTTTCATTGTGCTTGTTAATCAATGATTCCATGTTGTTTCGTGGCATCATAGGTGAAAGATGTGGTTGCACGGGATTAGGTGTAACATTGAATTTATCTAGTAGTGAGATTATTTTATCAATTTTAAAAGTGTTTGTTTGGGGTTTTTGAAAGTCTAAAATTGTTGGGTAGGAAAAATGTTCGCTTAAAATATTTTTCAAAAAATCACCTTCTTTTAAATTCTTTACTTAAATTTAATTGACTAAATATCCTTTTAATGGTATTATATGATAGTTTTATTTTTTATGTGTGCAAGGAGAAACTAGATGAAGTTTTTGAAAAAAATAGCAAGTTTTGCGTTATGTTGTGCTTTTGCTGGAGGAGCATTTTTTGGCTTGAGTGCCTGTGGTTCTAGTGAACTAAGTAGTGAAGGCCCAGCACAAACAGATGTGGTGATTGGAAATGGTGGCCTAAGCGTGCAAAAAGGGGATTATCTCTATTTTGTAAATGGATATTTAGAGCAAAGTGATATTGAAGCTGCGACAAAGGAGAGCAATATCATTCATTCGGCAATCTACAGAGTGAAGCTTACAAATGGTAAAGTAACGGAGATTGATGGGGATGAAGCAAACAAGGAGTTTAAGTTAAAAAACACATGTAAAGTTGTGTCGAAAGTGGCTGGATTTGAATATTCAAATCTCTATATCTTTGGGGATTATCTCTATTTTTCCACTCCAAACACTCGTTCACCAACACGAGGAGAGGAAACGACTAACGACAGCGGTAACTTACTCGATCACATTGATTTTTACAGAGTAAAACTAGATGGTACTCACGAACAAAGGATCTATTCTTGTGACTCTGTCAACACCGATACAGACATGGCAATGTTTGTTGTGGGGGATAAATTTTACCAAGTCATTAAAGATGGCAAAAAGTTAGTGTTGACAGTGGACAATGGTAAGGTCATGGAGAAAGTTATTTCTGAAAAAGCAACAAGTGTAGCTTTCCCATTATATAAGAATGATCAAAGTTTTAACATAAACAAGTTTGTGTTCTATACCGAAGATTTGGGTGAAGAGGACGATGTAACTGGTTCTAAGATAATGAAATATGATTTAGAAAAGGCGGAATCAGAGCAATTGCTTGGTGGCGATGGGGAGACCTACACTTTGTTTGGTATGAGTGGTGATTGTGTGTTCTACACTTACAAACAAACATCGGCGGTTGGTGCTTACATCTATTGTCAGTATTATGATGGTAAAAAATTTGAAACAGCACAATTATCCGACATGGTTTATAGCACTACAATAACCAAGTTTATTCCTGCATCAAGTGATTTCCAAGGTTCGATTTTATTCTATGATGGAACAAATACGTATTTTAGACAAGTATCTATGGATGCAAATGTAAAGTATGACCCTGCTAACGACTTGGTTTTGACGTCAACAGATGTCATTTCAAAATTAGTGACGGTGAAAGGGAATAAGATTTACTACAACGATAGTGGTTTAAATTCAATTGTCTTTAATCAAAGTAATCCAGAAGCTCAATCTGAAATTACTGTAGACACTCCAGTAACAACTAATGTGGCTAACTTTGATGTGAACGGCGATGCTATATTCTATCTAGTGAATCGAAATGACCACGCATATCTACACTACACAAATTCATTATTGCGTGACGCCAAAGATAAAAATGTGGAATATCATCATTTCGTTGGTCAACTGCTAGAAGATGATTATGAGTTAAAAGAAGAAGATTAGTATTCAAAAAAACTTCGGATTTTCCGAAGTTTTTTTGGTAGGCTAAAGTCCACGATGACGATGAACAAGTTTTTCTATCAACGCCACAATGAGATACATCGCACTGGCTAAAATGCAAAGTAGAATTGTGCTAGCCATCACAAGATCGAGTTGGAAAACTTGACTTCCATAAACGATTAAATATCCAAGTCCTGCACTACTTATGAGATATTCACCCATGATAGAACCAACCCAACTCATGCCAACTGCAATTTTTAACACTGAAACAAATTGCGGTAAGCTTGCTG
>JAEEGL016602790.1_pt1 | contig 10460 bp, 9 predicted proteins | sample 9134231 | NCBI WGS metagenome assembly JAEEGL01 (sample SAMN16246548, study PRJNA631951) | gut metagenome | biome: gut microbiome; feature: rumen; material: fiber-attached | host: Bos | place: Iran: Karaj | collected 2018-10 | reverse complement strand
TCCTTAACCTGCTTGCGGAAGTTCTCCACCTGCTCCTGTCCATAGCTGTTTCTCTGCATGCGAAGATATCCGAGAGGAATATAGTTTTCGTATCCCAGCATCTTTGCCTGGGCAGTACGATTCTTTACCATCTTGTCGTAGATCTCGTCTATCTCGTCGGTTACGGTAAGGAAGTAATCGCTCATGGCCTTGTATGCACGTCTACGAACGTCACGGTCCTTTGATGTGGTGAACTTGGACATAAGACTCAGGTTGTAGGTCTCACCTTCGAATTCGATCTTTGCGGTGGCGATAAGCTTTGTGTATCTGCTTACCAGTTCATTCTCCTCCTGCATGAGAGGGATGAGTTTTTCATCGAATGCCTTGAGGCTGATCTCGATATTCTTGAATGCCACAGGGCCAAGCTTTTCCTCCATAAAAGGACGGAAAGGCGAGTTGAACAGTTCCTTGTGATAGGTGTTCAGGCAGTTCTCAAACTCGGGTCCGAAGGAATCGTAATAATCATTCTCTTTGTCGTAGAATTCATCCGTGGTGTCGATGTCATGGCGGATGCTGGCAATGGTGATCTGTGTCTCAATGTTTCCGGTGATCTTGTAGAAATCCTGATGGACTTCCCATACTTCCTCTCCGCTCTTTGCTTCCTTCAGCCTTTTTGTTAAAGCTGCGTAGTCCTCCTTCATCTTATCGAGGTCAACCCTTTTGTAGGGCAGATTTGAAAATTTTTCCATTCTGTAAGTACTCCTTTGTTTGTATTTCGCGGATCAAAGGATCCGTTATGAAAAGCCGGGCGAAAACCCGGCTTGATGTCAATTTATGTGTTTTATGACCGTGCTGAATGCTTTCTTTGAAAATTATGTTATGCTTTCTTTCTTGTGAGTAATTTGTAATCCAGCTCGGTTCCCTTCCCCTTGTAAACTCCGAAAACACGGAGCATATATCTGTCTGTGGTGAATCTCACTTCAGGGATCTTCTCTTCGTTCTTCACTCCGAGCTTTACCTCCGCAGTTCCCTTCCAAAGATCCGAAGGAAGAGTTCTCATAAGCTTTTTCTCCACGAAGTTAATGCAGTTTTCCTCAAGGGCTGCCTGCTTGTCCTGCTTCTGATCCAGGAACTTGATCTTTAATGTTTTCTCAAGCTGGGTGCTGATGCAGGATGTTCCGGAAAAATAGCTTCCCACTATAACGTATATTGCGTACTCAAAAGCCGACTGGCTGTCATTTGTCTTTTCCTTTTCCATAGTTTTTCTCCATATATTGAAACGAATACTGAAACGACTTATTTAGCGAAACGACTCTTTATTAATAATATACTAAATTTAATGATTTGTCACTAAACTCAAGGGTTATTTTTTGTATTCTTTGAAGCCTTCTCCGAATACTTCGCTGGTCTCCGTGACCATGACAAATGCCCCGGGGTCCACCTCGTGAGCGGCGGTTGTGATCATATAGGTCTGGCTCTTGGAACAAGCGCAGAGTATCACATCCCTCTCCTCCTTGGTGTAGCTTCCGATAGCCTTGATAACTGTGGATCCGCGGTCCGTAAGCTCGCTTATCTTTTCTATCAGTGCATCCCGGTTGGTGGTAATGACAATGACTAGTTTACCCGCTCCCAAACCATAGAGTATCCTGTCTATTACAATGGATGCGGAGAATGAACATATAAGTCCGTAAAGCACGGCATCAGCGTCCTTGAACACAGGCCAGCCTATGAGGATGACCAGGAAGTCCAAAATCGCCGTAACCAGACCAAGTGAGATGTATGGATGGCGCACCTTTATGACCATGGACAGGAAATCCATTCCGCCCGAGCAGCTGCCTCTCATGTAGAAGAAAGCCATTCCCGCACCCATACAAAGTCCCGAGTACAGCGCAGCCATCATACGGTTTCCGGTATAGAGGGGAAGCAGTGGAAATATCACGTCCAAAAAGACGGTGGTAATCACCATGGTCTTCGCACTCTTTATCAAGAATCTGCGCCCCACCACTTTGTAGCTCACGATCACAAGAGGAATGTTCATGATAAGGGTCATGACACCGACGGGGAGTTTGAAAAGATAATTCAATATGAGTGCAATACCGGATACTCCTCCGGGAGAGAAATTACCCATCTTGGCGAAGGTGTAAAGTCCCATGGCGTAGAGAACGCTTCCCAGGATGTCACAGAGGGTGTCCAGTGCAATTGTCTTTGCGTATTTTCTGATTTGTTCTTTAGTTCTTTTGATCATGAGGATATTTTACCTCATTTTTGCTTAAAATCCCACCCCTAAAGCCCAAGTTTAGGGTATAATAAATTATATTATTTTAGTTTTTGGGAGAGGCATAATTGACAGACATAATCGAAAAGGAAGAGATAACGAAAGCGGTCCTTGCAGGCCTTAACACAGAGCACAGGGAGTCCGCGGATATACTATCGGATTTTGAGCATTCAATGGTGGAAATGAAGGCACTTATAGAAGCCTGCGATATGGAAGTGGTATCCACCCTGACCCAGACTCTCCAGCATCCCGAGAGCGCAACTTACCTTGGCAAAGGAAAGGCCTACGAGCTTGCGGATGTGATAGCCGAAACAGGTGCGGAGTATTGTGTCTTTGAAGGAAATCTCACTCCGGCCCAGATGAAGAACCTTCAGGATATCGTGAAGGTTCCGGTGTGGGACAGAACCAATCTGATCCTGGAGATCTTTTCACGCAGGGCAAAAACCAGGGAGGCAAAACTTCAGGTTGAATCAGCTTATCTGCAGTTCATGTTACCCAGGCTCACCGGTATGTGGCAGCACCTGGGAAGACAGGGCGGCGGCAGCGGTAGCCGTTCAAACAAAGGTATCGGCGAGACCCAGCTTGAGCTGGACAGAAGACATATAAATCACCGCATTGCGGAACTGTCAAAGGAGCTTGAAAATATAAGCAGGACCAGAACCGTGCAGAGGCGGGGCAGGGAGCGTGGCAGCATCCCTACCGCAGCTTTGGTCGGATACACAAACGCCGGCAAGTCTTCTCTGATGAATCGTCTTCTTTCAATGTCAGAAAACGATAGCGAGAAAGCCGCCGGTGATAATGATAAAAAAGTGTTTGAAAAGGATATGCTCTTTGCAACCCTTGATACATCCATCAGACATATCGAGGCCGAAGGGTACAGGGAATTTCTTTTATCCGACACAGTAGGATTTATAGAGAATCTTCCCCACGGCTTGGTAAAGGCATTCCGTTCCACCCTTGAGGAGACTAAATACGCGGATCTTTTGCTGATAGTTCTGGACTCTGCAGACCCCTATCACAAACAGCACAAAGCGGTCACAGAAAGGACCGTTGCGGAGCTTGGCGCAGGGGATATTCCCCGTATTTATGTGATGAACAAATGCGACCTGCTGTCCCGCGAAGATACCTCATCCGTGGTAAAGGATGACAACGTGATCTATATCTCAACCAAAACCGGAGAGGGAATGGATAAGCTTCTTGAAAGGATATCTTTCCTGCTCTACGGAAAACATATTGAAATGGATCTGTTGATCCCATTTTCCAGAGGGGATGTGTTAAACCGCCTTCACGAAATGGGTGCGGTAAAAGCCGAGGAATACCTGGAAAACGGAACACGTATAACCATAGACTGCCCCGCTAACATGGCGGATGAAATGCAGGCTTTCGCATGCTGATCCCCCCATCACGGATCAATCGGTATATTCCGAATACTTTTTTCCCGTATATTTTTTAAAGCATCTTCCGAAGTAATTGGGATCCGGTATCCCGACTTCGGAAGCGGTCTGATACATCTTGTAGCCGTTTTCGGCATACTGTATGGCCTTCTTCATACGAAGATCCGTCAGATATTCGATAAAATTCTTTCCCGTATCTGCCTTAAATTTTCTTGAAAGATAGCTTGAACTGAATCCGAAATGCTGTGCGATGAACGCAAGGTTAAGCTGGGGATCCGCCAGGTTTTCTTTTACGTATTTTTTAATGAGTTCGGTGCTGTTTCCTTCCTCGGGAACAGGGCTTTCCGGCTCTTCCTCCTGCTCATCCCATGAGCTTCTGATATGAGCTAATTTTTCCTTTGCACGATCCAGAACCTCTATCACTTCCGACCTAACCAATGGTTTTAGCATATACTCGAAGACCGGTAGACTCACGCACTTTCTCGCGTATTCAAACTGATCGATGGCGGTCATGATTATGATAATGAGATTCGGATATCTCTGAGTCGCAATCTTGGTAAACTCGATGCCGTCCATAAAGGGCATTGAAATATCCACGAATGCAATATCAGGCCTGATATCATCTATGGTATTTATGGCCTCAATACCGCTGGCCGCTTCCCCTGCGATCTCCATCCCAAGTGTCTCCCATGCAAATGCTGCTTTCATGAGCTTTCGCGCGGATTCCTCGTCATCTATCACCATTACCCTGTACAATCTGTCCATCTCCATTACCCCAAATAAACCTTAAATCCTTACCTCTGTTTTATCAATGATAAACTCTATTTCCGTGTATTCCCCTATTTCGCTCCTGATCCTTACGATGTCCTCTTTTCCGGTATAGTATCTGACTCTCTCAATGGTTCCCCATAGTCCGAAGCTTTCCGAATCCAGTTCCTCCGCTTCCGCTCTCTGAGTGGACAGTATTTTATCTATCTGTTCCTGAGTCATTCCAACACCGGTGTCCCTGACGATAAGATGCAGCACTCCGTATTCCATGTAGCTGGAAATTCTGATAGTGCCTTCCTCCCCTTTTGGTCTGATGCCGTGATAGATACAGTTTTCAACCAGGGGCTGAAGCACCAGTTTGGGAACTATTGCATTCTTTGTATTCTCTGCTATATCGTACTCATCATTCAGGATATCACCGTATCTTAGTTTTTGTATCGAAAGATAGTCTTTTACTATCCAGACTTCTCTCGAAAGAGGGATCTCTCTTTCACCCTTACTGAGGAAATTCCTGTAAAAACTTCCCAGGGTCTCCAGTGCAGCATGCACGTTATCTGCCCCGGCGTCAAGTGCCATATAACCAATGGTGTCTATGGAGTTATACAGGAAGTGGGGCTTTATCTGTTCCTGAAGTACTCTCATCTCCGCTCTCTGAAGATTCTTTTCTTTTTCCATCAGCTTTACGATCAGTTCGTTAACATGATCGATCATGCTGTTGTAATCATTCTCCAGCATTTCGAGTTCACTGTTTGGCATATGTACATCTATATGCTCCAGATTACCGGATTTTCTGTTTTTGTCCATGGAGGCGGAAAGTTCAAAAATAGGCTCCGTGATATTCCTTCTTAGATATAATACCACAAATACACCAAGTCCCAAAAATACGGACAGCAGGAAAAACATGATGAAAAGCATACGGAAGGGAATACCCTGCAGATCATACTCCATGGCACGCAGGATCACGATCGGAGTACCTTCGATCTGTGCTCCGGTCAGGAGATAATTGGCCTTTCCCACTCTTATATTCTTGTAACCATTGGTTCTTCCGATAAAATCCTTTGTGTAATGCTGCGCATATTCTTCGTTTCCGGCAATGAATGTTCCGTCGGTACCCATGATGCAGATATTATCGTATCCTAAATTGATCAGGGTGCGCTCAAACATGGCAGGAGAGATGTTCATCATCAAAACTCCCGACAGCTGCTGTGAATCTATATCATAGATCGCTCGTCCTATGGTGACCATTGGACGGCCGTCAAGCTTCGTGGCGATATGATTGCAATTGAGGGATATCACGGCTTTACCCTTTGCTCCGTAGATGTCCGTTTTCCAGCCTTCTCGGGTCATCAGATCGTAATCATAGGTATAGGTGAACCTGTTGGTGGTGACCATTATCATATCGTTTCGAAAGATCATTACCGAATCTACGCCTTCGGTTACGTTCAATATATCCATGATGGAATATCTTGCGTCGTTGATCATGCCCATGTCGATGATATCCACATCGGAACGCATGAAATTAAGAACATGGTCATCCATCATGATAAGCCTTGATATTGATTTGTATTTGTCTATATCGGAAAGGATATTGTTTGACAGTGTTTTGATGATGTTTTCCGATTCACGTGCATTGAAGTCGCGGCGCTCTCTCTCGGTTATGATATATACCGACACAACAAAGGAAAGGATGACCACCAGTAAAATACCCAGTATCACCCTCCTTAAACTTGCAGAAAGCGAAGCCTTTGAATTTTTATCGAATAGTGTTCCCCGTTTTATATTTAACATTTATACCACCCACCATCTACTATTATACTAGGTCATTATAAATATTTACACTATTCTTTTTAAGATCAAAAACTTCTCTGTTTATTAAATTCTGATCAACCCTTTACCGCACCGGCTATAAAGCTGTCCTGAATCCTCTTGCTGAGGAAGATATATGCGATAAGTGTAGGGAATGTAGCTATTACCAGAGCCGCTCCGATGGGGCCCCAATCAGTGGTATACGCACCGGATAACGCTTTGATACCTACGGGCAATGTTCTGTGTGCCTTGTCCGAAATGAACACATTTGCAAACATGAACTCGTTCCAGCACTGAAGGAATGAATAGATTCCCACTGTAGAAACAGCGGGCTTCATCAGCGGAAGTATGATCTCGAAGAATGTTCTGAAGAATCCACATCCGTCGATCCTGGCCGCCTCATCCAATGCGCTGGGGATCTCTCCCATAAATCCTGTACTGATCAGTATCGCCATGGACAGCGAGAATGCTGCGTAGGGAACGATCAGTGTTGTGTACTTGTTTAACCAGTGGATATTCGAAAGTATTACATAAATAGGCACAATTGATGCCTGAATGGGAATGGTAAGTCCCAGCATAAAGAATGCATTCGTAAGCTTACTGAATTTCCACTTGATCCTGGTTATAGCGTACGTTGCCATCATAGCTGCCATTGTGGACAGCGCGATAGCCGCTACGGTTACGAGGATACTGTTTAAAAAGTAGAGCCCCATATTACCCGTGCCCATGGCTGATGCATAGTTGGAAAACAGCCAGTGGCGGGGAAGTCCGATCACGTTCTCTCCGAAGATTTCTTCGTTGTCCTTCAGTGAGAATGTGAACATGAAGTATATAGGAAACAGATTTATGATCGCCCATATTCCAAGGATGATCCATTTGAATATCTTGAATACAGGTGTCGGTTCCTTTTGTGTAACGCTTTCCATGACCATCTCTCCCTTCTATAGCTTATCTTCTTCTTTGTCCCTGAAGATAGCTGTTATCAGCAGGGCAAAGGCAAAGCAGAGAATGATCAGCATAACGGAGATCGTACTGCCCATTCCGTACCTGTTTCTCAGGAACAACATGTTCTCCAAGAGTGTACTGGGTACTTCTGTACTCTGGAAAGGTCCGCCCTCTGTGAGGATACGAACAAGGTCGTAGGTCTTCAGCGAACCGGTAACGGCAAAGATAACGCTTACTCTGATAATGGGTTTGATGACCGGGATAACGACATACCAGTCTACCTGCCAGGGCGATGCACCGTCCAGCATGGCAGCTTCTCTAAGGTCCGTCGAAACTCCCTTTACCCCCGCATACATAAGAAGCATATGATAACCGACATATTGCCAAATGGTGGGAACGATGATACTGCCGAGAGCCGTACCGACTTCTCCTACCCATACATGTTTCAGATTGCTTAAGTGGATCAAGTCCAAAAATCTGTTCAAGATTCCGTAGTCAGGATTGTAGATCTTGAGCCAGAGCTGACCGATTACTACCGTGGAAATGAGAACCGGCATAAAATAGATAGACAGGAATACTCTGTCTCCCTTCATCTTTCTGCCGAGAAGCAGAGCAAGGAAAAGGGCGATGGGGAGCTGTACAAATACAGAAAATGCCGCAAGGATCAATGAGTTTTTGAGTGATACCATAAACTTGATGGATCCGTTGGTGAACAGCTCTTTGTAGTTGTCAAACCAGATAAAAGTACCTTCCGAGAATCCGTTCCAGTCAAACATACTTCTGTATACGGAAACCGCAATGGGTGCGATCAGGATACTTATAAAAAGAAATAAAGCCGGAAGCAAAAAAACTGTTATTGCCAGTCCTTTTTTAATTTTTTTCATAGGTCAGGCCTTTCAAATCGAAAGTAGTTGTTTTTATAAAAAGATCCTTCCCGCTCCCCTAAGGAGGACGGGAAGGACCAAAAGGTGGTTTTTATGAAAAAGATTTACTTGGATTACTTAATGTCGTTAGCAAGTCCGGTGATGAATGCCTGGCCGTCAACGAGACATCCGTAAACCTGATCTACATATGAGAGATAGGTGTTAGCAGAGTCAGCGTTCATAGCGGTATCACCAAAGAGTACCATCTTATCGGAGTTAGCTACGATAGTTGCAACAGACTGGGTAAGTCCGTTTACAGAACTGGTGTCTCCGTAAGGAGTCCAAGCGGGAAGTCCGCAGCCATCAAGGTATCCATAGTGGCAGATAAGCTTACCAAGCTCCATTGCGTAGTCAGCAGCTGCTTCTGCATTAGGAGAAGATGCTGCTACTGCAAGAGTATCGGAAGGTCCGCCGATGAGCTGTCCAAGATTGGACTTGTCTGCATTGATAACAGGGAACTCACCAACCTTTACCTTGGGGAAGAACTCTTCATTTGCTGCGAAGTCTGCGCAGTTCCAGGTTCCGTTCATGTAGAATGCATACTTACCCTGCATGAAGTTGTTCTTAACTTCGTCGTTGGTAAGTCCGATTCCTGAAGGATCGAAGTAACCATTGTTTACAAGGCCCTGGAAGGTATCAACAGCGTCTGCAACGTCCTGATTGTTCCAAGTAGCTTCGCCTGCAAAGATGGAGTTAAGGGTATCAGCACCTGCACTCTTCTCGATTACGGACTCAAGATACTCGGTTACGCACCAGGTCTCTTTTCCTGCACATCCGAAAGGAATGATGTCTGCAGCCTTAAGAGCATCGCAGCACTCGATGAACTCATCATAGGTGCCGGGGGTCTCAGTAGATCCAACCTGACCAAGAAGCTCCATGTTAGCGAACAGTCCAACGATGTTCATGGTAAGAGGAACACCATAGTGCTTTCCACCATAAGTGGAGTTTGCAAGCATCTTCTCAGGAAGTTCATCCTTATACTTCTGATAGATATCATCAAGGCAGTAAACCTTTCCTGCATCTACGAAATCGCCGAGGAATGCACATGACCATGTGAAGAAGATGTCAGGCATCTCGTTTGCAGAAACTGCAGCCTTGATCTTTGTCTTGTATGACTGGTTCTCAAATGCTTCCCAGGTGAAGGTGATATCAGGATACTTAGCCTGCATATCAGCGATAGCCTTCTCATAGGACTTACGGTTAGAGTCACTCTCGGTAGCGATACACCACATGTTGAGTGAAATCTTGTCTCCGCTCTTTCCACCTGCTGCTCCACCGGCGTTGCCGCCCTTACCGCAGCCGATCATAGAAAGGGCAAGTACACCTGCTAAAACTGCACCGAAAATACGTTTCATTTTCATAATTTTTGCCTCTCCTTGTCCGGAATATTTTTCATTCCTAAACATTTTGGTTTTCTTGCTATATCCAAAAGCGCGCGCTGCTTTTTAGATTCTGTTTTAAGACTCCGTTTTGGTCATTGGCCAGGGGTAGTCTATGGTGAGCTTGTTTCCGTCAAGCTCATAGTAAAGATAAATATCGGGAACGGGATCCTCATACATAAGCTTGATGGTTCCGTTTGCTTCGTCCAGAGAGTAGTGTCCGAAGAAGATTCCTTCCTCCGAAAACTCTCCGGTTTCGGAAAAGATGAAGGACCATCCGTTGTCCTGAAGCCATGTGCCTACGATGGAACCGGGTTTAACATCCTCTGCTGCAGTGTATACGCTGGTCTCATAGAGGAGCATATTGTCTCCGCTCATCATGTACCTGAGCTTTATTTCATCACTGCCCTTTTTGAATGTTATATAGGTATCGTCTTTATCGTAATTATACTTTTCTCCTTTGAACACTCCGTATCCGTCCTGATAGAGTGCCATGACTTCCGTTCCGGGCTCGTAGTCGTATGCCCAGCTTTCCATTTTCTTCCTGCAGCCTGTCAGCAGGACGAAAGTTCCCGAAATCAAGAGAACAAGCGTGAGTTTTCTGATAATGTTCTTCATAACAGTTTCCTTGAAGTGCGGATTCTTTCCGTCTTACAAATACATAATAAAAAAAAAGTGTTCAAAAAAGAATAGAAATTCTTTACCCGAATAAGCACAAATTTTACTTTTTTCACTATATATATGGCATTTTTTACTAGTTTTTTGTGTATTTTTTATGCTTTTTGCTGTAAATCCTAGTAAGCGCTAGGTAAAAATGTGCAAAAATATACCCCGCAAGGAGAATTTTGTCTTCTCTTTGCGGGGTATATGTAAAAATTTTACATATTGTGTCCGGTCATCTGAGCCAGATCTTAGAACAAAAGATTATGAAAAGGAAGAAAACAACTACAAAGACAGCAGCCACAAGAAGTGCCGCAAGGAGCACACCCTT
>JAEEGL016562333.1_pt1 | contig 10460 bp, 8 predicted proteins | sample 9134231 | NCBI WGS metagenome assembly JAEEGL01 (sample SAMN16246548, study PRJNA631951) | gut metagenome | biome: gut microbiome; feature: rumen; material: fiber-attached | host: Bos | place: Iran: Karaj | collected 2018-10 | reverse complement strand
GGTTGCGGCTTGCTGGTTTCGGAACACGGTATTTATACCCGAGAGCGAGAGGAAGAGATTATTCGTGCCGCTTGGGTAAAGGGTATCTATAAAAATATTTGGATTGAACAGTTCCGCAAGATGTCGTTGGTGGCGTATCAGCGGGCGGATCTGGTAACAAGTCTCTATGAGCATGCAAGGGAATTGCAGATGGAATTGGGGTGTCCGCCCCATAAGACTCTGGTAACCCCCAACGGTATTCCGACACAGCGCTTTGTCGATGCTTCCGGTAAGCTTCCGGAGGATGAAGGCTTTGTAAATATCGGTGCGGTTGCCCGTGTAACGCCGATTAAAGATATCAAGACCATGATTCGTGCCTTTGGCTATGCCAAGGAGAAGGTGTCGAATCTGAAGCTTTGGATTATGGGACCCACCGACGAGGATGAGGAATATGCCAAGGAATGCTTTGACCTTGTGGATGTGATGCATATTCCGGATGTGGTGTTTACCGGAAGGGTGAATACGGCAGAGTACATTGGTCGCATGGATTTTACAATTTTAACCAGTATCAGTGAGGGTCAGCCGTTAACGATTTTGGAGGGCTTCGCAGCCAAAAAGCCGGTCATTGCAACGGACGTGGGCAACTGCAGAGGCTTAATCTACGGCGAAGGGGACGGACTGGGAGATGCCGGAATCCTGACCCACATTATGAACGTGGAAGAGATTACCATTGCGATGGTGAACCTTGGTCAGAGCCCACATATGGTGCAGAAGATGGGCGAAGTCGGATATCAGCGCGTGATGCAGAAATACAAGATTGAAGACATGAAGAATCAGTACCGCAAGATTTATCAGGATTTTGAAGCAGCAAAGGAGACACAATAACCCATGGCGGGAATTGGAGTTAAGCTAAACAAGTTATATGAAAAGAATACACTGATTACCACCATCAGCGGCATTAGTTACAGCATGATTATCACCATTGCACCCATGATCATCGGTATGTTGATGATCTGGGGTATGAGCTATCTGTTGGACTTTAAGGAATTGGATTATGCCAGAAGGGAATTGTTTTCCTGTACGGTGCTCTATATTTTTATCTATGCCTTGATTGTGACTTCTACGTTGAATGCGGTGATTTCCCGTTATATGTCGGATGTGATTTTTGAAGAGCGTTACGGCGAGATTATGGCCTGTTTCTATTACTGCTTGGTGATTATTGTAGTAATGGGATTCGTGCCAATGGTTCCGTTTTTCATCCATGAGTATGTGGTGGGTGGCGTCGATCCGGTATTTATCCTGTTGTCCTTCATCGGATGTTTTGGATTGATTCTGACTTTTTACTGTATGACTTATCTATCCATTTGTAAGGATTATGCCAAGATTTCCTTATTCTATTTGATTGGACTTGGTGCGGGACTATTGTTGGCCTGGGCACTGCATGATTGGTTTTCGGTGGATACGATTTATGCCATGCTCAGCGGTATCGGAATTGGATTCCTGCTGACGTCCGCCTTGGAGTATGGACAGCTGTTAAGCTACTTTCGTGATAACAGCCACAATTACACCGCAATCAATCAGCACTTTAAAAAGTATTGGAAATTGATTGTTGCCAATACCGCATACATTGTTGGTTTGTACAGTCATAATTTTGTGTTCTGGAATACGGATATGCGCATGGAAGTTGCACATACCTTTATCTGTGCCCAGCCCTTTGATATGGCAACCTTTTTGGCACTGATTACCAACATTTCCGCAACCACGATTTTTATCAGTAGCGTGGAGCGTAGATTTACCTATCGGTATCGTAAGTATTCCGAGATGGTCATCGGTGGACGATTGGAGGACATCGAGGCTGCACAGAACCGGATGTTCCGCCAGCTGTCCGTGGAACTGATGGGATTGGTACGAATCCAGTTCATCATTTCCATTATCCTGTTTTTGTTCTTTGTGGTCATGATGCCGCAGCTTGGTATCTCCGGTTTGGTTATGCAGATTTATCCGTCTTTGGCGGCGGGATATTTCATTTTGTTTTTGATGTATGCCTGCCTGAATTTCTTGTATTACTACAACGACCTGACAGGCGCAGTGATGATTGCAGTGGGATTTTTGATTTCGGATGTAGCATTTTCCATCTGGGCAAGCCACCTGCAGGTCATCTGGTATGGCTTGGGCCTGGTCTTCGGTGCTTTTATCGGATGGACCATCGGATACCTTCGCCTACGCTGGGTAGAGCGGAATTTGGAGCGACACATTTTCTGTGAAGCACATTTGTTGGAGCACGGACGGGGAAATCGCCCGTCGGATATAGTTTTCTCAAGGGGGGAAGAATCATGATAATCGTAGAAATTGCAGTGGGATTATTAGCCGTATTGGTGCTATACGAATTGCATACGGTGCGTGTGCAAAAGCGTAAGATTCAAGAACTTGCCATGCAGGTTTCTCTTTTGAATCAGGAAAACGAACACATGAGGAAAAAAATCGATAGGGTGATGCATTGATGAAGTCTTCCATTTTATTTGTAATAAATACAATGGGTCAGGCGGGGGCGGAGACGGCACTGGTTTCGATGCTTCAGAAAATTGACCCAAGGGAATATGATATCGACTTATACGTCATGCTTGGACAGGGCGAGATGTTCGATCGGGTTCCGCGGTATGTGAAAGTCATCAATCGACTGTATACCAATCATTCCGTGCTATCCGCAAAAGGACATATTGGACTGGCTGCAAGAACCTTGCATCGGGCATTTCATAATGGTGCGATTTTTGGCTGGTTGCCATACGCTCATAAGAACTATTGGACCATGCGTCGTGCCGGTCGTGTGCAACCGGATAAGCTACTGTGGAAACTGTTAGCGGACGGAGCCAGACGCCTGCCACAGGAATATGACCTGGCAGTATCCTTCATTGAAGGCGCTTCCACTTATTATGTGGCAAATCACGTGAAAGCCAAGCATAAGATTGCGTACGTTCATGTGGATTACGAAATGGCGGGATATACCGTGGATTTGGACGGAAACGCCTATGACTCCATTGATGAAATCTATGCGGTGTCTGATGAAGTACGAAAGGGCTTCCTTAAAGTCCATCCGGAATGCCTCTCCAAGATGCGTGTGTTCCATAACATTTTGAATCGCAAGAGTATCCTGAAGATGGCCATGAAGGATAGCGGATTCGACGATGACTATCAGGGATTTCGTATCCTTACGGTCGGACGGTTGAACGTACAGAAGGCGTATGAGATTGCAATTCAGGCCCTTGCGATTGTGCGAAGTCACGGTCATGAGGCACGATGGTATGCCATGGGGGAAGGCGTCATGCGGGAGGACTTGGAACGCAAGATCGCACAGAATGGTCTGAAGGACAATTTCATCCTTATGGGAAAGCGCAGCAATCCGTATCCCTATTACTGGGAATGTGACCTCTATGTACATGCGACGCGTTTTGAGGGGAAGAGCATTGCGGTACAGGAAGCACAGATTCTCGGTTGTCCGATTATTGTCAGTGATGTAAACGGCAATCGGGAACAGGTCAGCCACGGAGTAGACGGATTGATTTGTGACTTGAATCCGAGGGCGGTAGCTGAGGCCATTGAGTTCATGATAGAGAATCCGGAGGCGCGGGCCCGCATGGGAGAAGCGGCGTGTCATAAGAAGTTAGAACACGATCAGGAATTGGAAGATTTATTGAAAAAATTGAAGGGGCAAGAAGATGATGAGGAAGGATCTATTGATCATTATCCCGGCGTACAACGAAGAAGACAGTATAAAGGACGTGCTTGATGCGTTGGAGACACCGGAGATTCGGGAAATTGCAGATATTTTGATTATGAACGATGCGTCCAGTGATAATACCAGCTGGATTGCAAAGCGCAGAAATTACAAAGTGATTACCCATGTATTCAACTTAGGTTATGGTAGTGCCATCCAGTTGGGATACAAGTATGCGGTCAGACGAAGATATGACTATGTCATCCAGATGGATGCGGACGGACAGCATGATGTCTGCAATATTCCCAAGCTGTATCGGGAACTGAAGACCCAGGATGCCGATGGTAATTATCCGGACATTGTTCTGGGATCCCGTTTTATGGAAGGTAGTTCCGAGTTTCGTGTAGGAGCGCTGAAGGCGTTTGCCATTCGTCGGTTCCGCCATTACATCAAGCATCACACGGGAGCAACCATTACGGATCCTACGTCCGGATTGCAGGGCTTAAGCTTCCCGGCATTCTTGTATTATTCCAAGTACGGACACTTCGATGAGCGGTATCCGGATGCCAACATGGTATTACAGATGTTGTTGCTTGGATTCCATATCAGAGAAATTCCGGCAGTGATGCACGCCAGAGAAACCGGCAAGAGCATGCATTCCGGACTGAAACCGGTGGGATATATGATTCATATGGCATGTTCCTTATTGCAGATTACCTACCGGTATCAAATTAAGAAAAAAGACGCAGGAATAGGAGCACAAAGTGCTATTTCAACGAAAATCTCGCTTGAAGAAAACTGAATACCGGGACTGTGGGAAGTACTGCATCAATCCGTTCCAGGGATGGTATCGGCCGTATATCTATGACTTATCCCAAAGGTTTGATCCAGAAGAACAGCGGTGGTGCCTTCATGAGGAGGAACCGCTTTGCCTGGTGGAATGCTCATTAGAAGCATATGCCAAGGGGGAGTTGCCCATAGAAGCATTGACTTGCTTAGGGGATATTCTGTCATTTTTTGAGGAATACCATAAGCAGGTCATCTTGCGTTTTGCTTATGATTTTGACGGCAGTGCCATGGCCAAGGAACCGACGGAGCTTGGATTAATTTTGTTGCATATGGAACAAATTGCCCGCATAACGAAATCCTATGAAGAGATGATTCTCTGTTTTCAGGGACTGTTTATCGGGAATTGGGGCGAGATGCACGGATCCCGTTACAGCACCGATCGGAGCATGCAGACACTCTATGAAGGCTTCCGTAAGGCGTTTGGACCGGAGGTGGTCCTGGCGGTTCGTCGCTTGGAGTGGCTGCAACAATGGAGCGGAAAGGATTCGAACCTTACGTTGTTTGACGATGGTATCTTTGGCTCCACAGATGATTTGGGAACTTTTCAGGGACCTAGAGATGCAGCACTTTCCGGAATTCAGGAAGCAACCCACGGTCTTCCGGCGGGAGGCGAACTTCTATCCGGTGGGCTGTTACAGGGACTGTTTTCCAAAGAGTTGATTCTGGATAGCCTCAAGCAAATGCACATTTCCTATTTGAACAATCAGTATGATACGAAGGCTCTTTCCTATTTGAAGGAACAGGGTATATTCGAGGCAATAGAGAATCATATGGGATATCGTCTGCTGGTACAGGGTATAGAGCAGAAAGACCAAAAGCTGCTTATCACCGTTTCCAATACGGGATGGGGCGATTTGTTTTTGCCTTGTGTTTTTTCCTTAGTAGATGGGAATGACCAAGTGCTGGCCCAGCAGCAAATACCGATGATTATGGCGGGAGCAACCATACAGCTTACCTTTCCAACGGTTGCGCAAGGGGCTTTTCTGGAAGGACGGCTGCGGGGAAAATATCCCGTATGTTTTTGTAATCACGGAGAAACAACATTCGAATTAGGAGAATCCGTTCATGCATAGTATATGGATGAAAATTATGATTGGCCTGGGCCTGATATCCACCATAGGAATCGGAACCACCTGCGGAAAAGCGTTTCTGCTTGGTCTGTATCGATTGGATTGGGAAGAGGCGTCTTTTGCGGAATCCGCTTCGTATTTAGGAAATCCGGATTGCGGATGGTATGAGATTTACGGCTATGAAATCGCAGATGGAAGTAGTCCGTCGAAGACTCTGCAGGACCATATGGAAGGCTGCGATTCCTCGATTCGACTGGTACAGGTACAAATCAATCTTCGACAGTATCGGGATTGTGATATTTCCGCAGAAGGCCTTCAGGAAGTAGATGAGATTCTAACGGCCTGGAGTGATAGCGGTCGGCGGATTATTCTGCGGTTCCTTTATGACTGGTCCGGCCATGGCATGGAGAGCGAACCGGACAATATAGAACAGATTGTAACCCACATGCATCAGGTGGCAGAAGTGGTAAACGCCCATAAGGAGGCCATCTTCACCTTACAAGGAATATTTGTGGGGGATGTGGGCGAGATGCATGGTTCCAAGTTCTTAGGCACATCGGATCTGCATACCCTGGTGGATACCATGGCTTTGGCCTTTGATCCCCAAATCTATCTTGCCCTTCGCACACCGGAGCATGTTCGTATGGCCCTTGGTAGTGACGGCACAATTGCGGCAGCTACGGCATATGACGGAAGCTTAAACAGCCGACTGGGCCTGTTTAATGACGGTATGATGGGCTCGGAATCGGATCTGGGAACCTATGGAGATAAGGCCCTTGTCCTTGCTTCTGATTACAGTGGGAAGGGAACCCGCGATGAGGAGTTGGAATTCCAACATGTGCGGTGCGCCTTCGTTCCAAACGGTGGAGAGGCAGTTTTGGATAATGCTTATAACGATTGCCCAGAGGCTTATGATACCTTGGCCACCATGCAGGTATCCTATTTGAATCATTTGCACCATGAAGAAGTGCTTCGCAAGTGGAAGCAGACCCCATATGACGGACATGAAACGGCCTATGCAGGGCTTAGCGCCTACGATTATATCGGTACTCACTTGGGTTATCGCTATGTGCTTCGGCATGCAAGGGTGGAGATGAGTGATTATGTTGCCAAGGAGGCAACCCTTACCTTAGATATCGAAAATGTTGGATTTGCACCGGCTTATCGAATGTTTGATTTCCAACTGGTGCTCACACCGGTGGAAGAACCTTCCACTACAGTGGTGCTTATGGACTTCGACAATCGGACCTGGAAGCCAGGTGAGATAACAAGCGTAAGTGTGCCCCTGGACTTACAGGATGCTTCCAAGGGAAGCTATGAGGTGTATTTGCAGATGACGGATCCCTTTACCGGACAATCCCTTCGCTTTGCAAATACCACGGAGCCTACCGATAGTGGATATTATCTGGGAAGCTTTACTTTAGAACAATTATACGGAGAGTAATAGACTATGGAATCACGCAGTCGTACCGAGTATTCCGCCAGGAACTCCTCGGTGGCATTGATTTCACAATTGATACATTTACTGGTAGGATTTCTGCTTCGAATCGTTTTTACCCACACCTTAAGTAAGGACTATGTGGGTGTGAACGGTTTGTTTTTGGATATCATTTTTATCCTGTCCTTATCGGAACTGGGTGTGGGAACCGCCATTACCTATGCCTTGTATCGCCCGATTGAAGAAGGAGATATCGAGAAACAAAAGAGTCTCATGCGGCTCTTCCGTAAGTTTTATCACCTGGTGGCTGCCATTGTCTTAGGCCTTGGCCTTCTTTTGATTCCGTTTATGGATATCATTATCAAAGATCCGCCAAACGTAGAACATCTGATCATCATCTATTTGTTCTACCTGGCCAGTGCGGTATCCAGCTACCTATTGATTTATAAGCGGACCTTGATGGATGCCCACCAGATGGCTTATATCGGAACGTTGTATACTACAGCGTCCTGGGTGATTCAGGATTTGATTCAGATTCTTATCCTGGTATGGACCCATAACTTTTTGCTGTTTCTTAGCATCAATCTGATTGTTACAATTACAACCAATATTCTGATATCCAAGAAGGCAGACCGACTGTATCCATACTTGAAGGATAAGGATGTGAAGCCCCTGCCGGAGGAAGAGAAGCAGGAAATTCGTAAAAATGTCGGCGCCATGTTCCTACATAAAATGAGTAACGTGGTGGTAAACAATACGGATAACCTGTTGATTTCCGCCTTTGTTGGTATTGTCAGTGTAGGAAAGTATTCCAACTATGTGCTGATTACATCCAGTCTTCGTAACATTGTACGAAGTTTCTTCCAGGGCATTATGGCCAGTGTGGGGAATCTTGGTGTTTCTAAGGACAAGGGAAGCTTAGGTCGCATTTTCCATGCAACCTTGTTCATCAACCAGTGGGTGAGTTGCTTCGTAACCATCACCTTATTTGAGATTTTTAACCTCTTCGTGGCTATTTTCTTCGGAGAACAGTATGTGTTTGAACTGCCGGTGGTTGCCATGATTTGCCTGAACTTCTATCTGGGTTCTTTGCGGGAAGGAATCCTGGTGTTCCGCGACTCCCTGGGTGTGTTCTGGTATGACCGGTACAAGGCGATTGCAGAAGCGGTAATCAACCTGGTGGTGTCTGTGATTCTTGCGAAGTATATGGGGACGGCCGGTGTGCTTCTTGGAACAGTCATCAGTACCCTTAGTACCTCTGCATGGGTGGAGCCGTACATGCTGTACAAGCATCGTCTTGGGGTATCCCTCTGGGAATTCTGGAAGCGGATGCTTGTGTATGTCCCGGTAAGTGCCGGCGTCTTGTTCCTGACGGATTGGGTGTGCAACCTGTACGAAGGTAAGGCCTGGCAGATGCTGTTGTATCGCATGGTTGTCTGCATGTTTGTTCCGAACCTTCTTCTTCTGATTTTGTATTACAGGAATCGGGAACTGGCATTTCTTTGGAAAAAGGCGAAAGAACTGTTGCCGAAGAAGGCCGGAAATTCCCGAATAAGGGGACTGTCAAATGGACAGAGTTACTTTTTGCATATGCTGCGGAAGGAATTGCAGACCCGTGAAGCGTCGGATGAATTGTCGGAAGACGATGCAACGGTACAGGATGCAATCCGTCTTGCAAGAAGCCAGGGACTGATTACCTTCGCCCATGATTTCTTTTTACAACAGCAGCCCGATGACGCCAAACAGTACTTACCGATGACAGAGCCGGCTTCCAAACAAATGGTACTGAACAACTATCGTCTGTGGCAGCAAGTGTTGCATTTACATCAATTGTTTGAAGCGCGGGGGATTCCGTATTTATTGTTAAAAGGACCGTCGGTATCCTTCTATTATCGTATTCCGGAGCTGCGGAAGTCCGGAGATTTGGATATTTGGGTATACCAGCCGGGAACCAAGACTTGTGAAGGAGAGGTCTATTTCGGACCGAATTTCGATGCGATGGAACAGGTGCTACTTGCAGATGGCTACCATCGAAATTCTTACCAGCATGCCAACCATCATGTGAGCTTCTTAAAACCCGGCATGGGCGAAGTGGAAGTCCATGTGCTATGGATTGAAGATTTTCAGAGTGCTACGTTGAATCGGGCCATTGCCCGTATGTCGGAGGATGCCTACCTTCATGCCAAGTATTTGGAAATTGGACCGGGACAGCGGATTCGTGTTCTGTCTGACCGACATCAGGCCTGTCATATTTTGTTGCATATGCTACAGCACTATGTCATTGCAGGATTCGGTTGGAAACTACTCTGCGATTGGACCGCGTTCTGGAATTCCGTCACGGAGGATGAGGTCTATACGTATTTCTTACAGCAGGCCAAGGACTGGCAGGTACAAACCTTTGTTACTTATGTGACCTGGATTTGTAAGGCTTACTTGGGATTACGGGAAGAAGCAGCGGCACGTCTTATGACAGAACCCATGAATTACGCAGCTTGTTTGGAACTGATGGCGGAGTTGTTTGCTGCTGGAGAATTCGGAGAGGGCGAAGTGGGGCGCATGGTTGCTCCGAAGGGGCACGGACCGCTTGCCATGCTTTCGGAATTTCATCATCAGATGAAGCGGAACCATTACGAAGCATCCAAGCAGGTTTGGCGCTGGCCGTATTTATGGGTAATCACTTTTGTGACTTTTGTGAAGAATAATCATCGGTTACGGAATATTTCCACCACGACGGTTATTAAGAATGCCAGCCGTCGCTCGAAATTGCGTAAGAAGATGCAGTTGTTTAAGGAACAATAAATTATGGAAAAAGAAAAGAAAGACTTGGAAGCGCTTCTTGCCAGTGGGCAAACAGTGGAAATCTATCCTCAGGGAAACAGCATGTATCCGCTGGTGATTCCGGGAAGAGATCGTGTGGTGTTAGCACCGTTTGTCCGTCAGCGGGATCGCATTCGTCGGGGAGATGTCCTGTTGTTTCGTCGGAAAAATTCCATTCTGGTGTTGCATCGGGTCTGCCGTGTAACGCGAGAAGGCGTATATTTCGTGGGAGATAACCAGCGGGTGGTGGAAGGCCCCATTGCACCGTCCCAGATTATCGGACGCGGTGTTGGATTTGTTCGCAACGGATATCGTATATCAATTCAGCATCCCTTGTATGTGATTTGCACCGGCGCCTGGCTGTTGTTTTTACCACTGCGCCCGACGGCATGGAAGCTATTAGCGGCGATACGTAGAATACTTGGTAGAGGCAGAAAATGAAAATCAAAGAAGGTTTTTTCATAAAAAGAATAGGGGATGAGGTATACCTGCTTCCATACGGGAATCGTATTGCATCCTTTACCCACGGTCTTAGACTTGTTGGATGCAGCCAAGACTTGGCTGGTCGCCTGTTGGATGGAAGCGATGTGGAGAG
>JAEEGL015806277.1_pt1 | contig 10460 bp, 11 predicted proteins | sample 9134231 | NCBI WGS metagenome assembly JAEEGL01 (sample SAMN16246548, study PRJNA631951) | gut metagenome | biome: gut microbiome; feature: rumen; material: fiber-attached | host: Bos | place: Iran: Karaj | collected 2018-10 | reverse complement strand
GGCTATCACAGAGATACGAGGACACGTACACGCTTTCCTCGGTCTTGTCGGGGTTTTCGATATAGTCAAACACTTGCTGCAAATGTGTGTTCGTCTTTATCGGCACTATTTTCATATACGCCAACGTCTATCTTCCTTCCCTTTATGCAGAACCCGAAAACGCTCTCCACCACCTCACGCACCGCATTTAATTCGCCTTTCAGCTTCTCCACATCTTCCGCAAAAATACTGTGCGTAGTGTTCGCCACCTTTGCTATCTGGTTCACGTTGTTTCCGATACGGCTCAGCTCGCCCTTTATTTCCAAAATCGGCGAAGTATCAATAACCGTCGATCGGTGTGTACACGCCGCCGTCATTAGAAAGTCCGAGACATTGCGGTTTCCCGCCCGCTTCATCTGCCGGTATAAAATCTCCTTTTCGTCCTCCGTCAACCTGACGGTTATTCTTTGGTCTCTGTATCTCCCCATTTTATCCCCCCTTTGGTTTAATTCTTATAAACACTATCCAAAATTTCCAGAATCGTCCGCAACGACTCCGCGATCTCCCAATCAACTTCATCTGCACTTTGTAAGCCGCACAGATGCTCGTCTATCTGCTCCATACGCTTTTTAATCGCATCAAATGTTTTGATATTCCCCAAAACCGTAATTTGCTGATGCAAACAGCTATTTATAAAAAATTCGCTTTTGGAAAGCCCCGATAATTCAATACGGTTATCAATAAGTGCCTTTTCTTCCGCACTCACACGAAAATTGACTATCACGTTTCTTTTGCGGTTTTTTGGCTTCTTTTCTCCTGCCTTGACCAATGTACTGCGTTTAAAAATTCTGCTCACTTTCGTCATCTCCTTTCTTGTGTTCGCGGTTCAGTCTTTCCGCCATGCTTACCTGTTTTGACGGGTACAAATGAGCATAAGTATAAGTTACGCTTATTCCCTCATGTCCCAGTCTTTCGGCTATCTCGACCGTTGAAAATCCAAGTTCTATCAGATGTGCCACATGGCTGTGACGAATTGAATGTACTCTTATCCTTTTAACACCTGCTTTTGCCGCACCACGCTTCATTTCGTTGAGCAGATAGCTTTTTGAGATATCAAACAGTCTTGTTTCGGGCTGCAAGCCGTACAGCATACCAAAATAATCCGCCAATTCGTCACACAAAAATTCGGGCAGGTCGATAGTCCTGTTGCTCTTTTCGGTTTTGGGCGAGGTTATGTAGTCCTTGCCCTCCAACCGCTAATATGATTTGTTTATGGTCAGTTTTCTTGCATCAAGGTCAAAATCGCCGCGTTCAAGCGCAAGCAGTTCGCCCTCTCTGATGCCTGTCCAATACAGTATTTCAAAGGCATAGAAAGAAACAGGCTTGTCCTTTATCGCTTCCGAAAACTTATCGTACTCGTCCTTTGTCCAAAACAGCATTTCTTTTGCTTTCGCCTTACCCATCTTGCCCGCAAGCGTTGACGGATTTGAAGCCAATCCATAAAACCTTACTGCATGATTAAAGATTGCACTAAGCTGATTTTGTATCGTCCGCAGGTATGTCTGCGAATATGGTTTGTCGTTTTCATCACGCTTTTTAAGCAGCTCATTCTGCCACTGGATGATATCCGTACCGCTTATTTCCGACAGACCTTTATTTTCAAAATACGGCAAGATTTTTGTTTCGATTATGTACTTTTTGTCAAGATAGGTGTTGTATTTTATCCTCGGCTTGACATCTTCAAGATATTGCTCGACAAAGGTCGGAAAGCCCATGGTTACATCCCGCGTTTTCTTTTGCAGGAAATCCCGTTCAAATTCAAGCGCTTCACGTCTGGTCTTGAAAGTTTCCTTTTTCTTGGCACGAGATTTACCCTGCCAATCCTTGTATCGCACATAAGCCGTCCATTTACCGTTTTTGTTTTTATAGACCGACATCAAGCCTCACCTCCATTCCAATGTGCCATATCATAATTGACAGTTGCGTGAACATCCGTTTCCATATCGCTGAGCGCAGTCAGCAGCATACGCAGCAGATAATTGCGCTTGTTTTTTATTTTCTGTTCCTTTGAGACCTCGGTAAACTTGTCTGTCACATACTGGACAGCCATACTGTTCAGACGGTAAAAAGCGTTGCCCATTACCGCGGTGCTGTACTCTGTACCGCCGCTTTTAAATGACCTTTTGGCCGATAAAATATCGCTCATATAGTCGAGCATCGCATCCACAAGGTCTTTGTTGTAATGCCTGTCGTTTTTCATTATGTCGTAGCTTATAAGTGCCTTTAATTCTTCCTCCGCCCTCTCTTTGGCTTTGTCCTGTGTTAAAATACCCGTTTCGTTTTTAAAATTTTCGTAAGTAAGTTCATCCCTGCTCATAGATTCAACAGGCACAAGCTCCGTTTCTCCGTCGGGATAGATAGATTGATCATAATCTATGTTGTTATTCTCTGTTATAATCTTTGTATATGTATGGCGTTCTATCGACGGGGGTGTGTCGTTATAACGAGGGGTCTGTATCGTTTCAACGACAGGGGTGTGTCGTTCTATCGTCACACCCCTGCCCGACGGAAAAGTTATCTCGTGAAGTCTATCGGGCAAAAGCTCGATAAACATTACATTTGAAAGTATGGAATACCCCGTTTTGATCTGCTTGAAATGCCGTCTGATGATTCCCGTCTCCTTTTCCAGAAATACGACTGCATCTTTCGCCTGCCTTTCCGATATGCCGAATTTAAGGCTCAACTGCTTGTAGCTGCGCTGCAAAAATTCTTCGTCGGTAAAACGCTTTTCAAAACTGACCGAACCGTCAAATTCGTTCCTGTTCTCTTTCGGGCGATACCAATACACAATATCGCTCAAAATCATTATTGCATTCATATTGGGCTTGCCGTTTTTGTGGCAGATAGCCGCATACCAAGTCTCCGGCACGACATTGCCGACAAGGTTTATCTGACCCACAGCATCCACAATGGCATTGCCCGAACTGTAAATGTTCATATAATCACCTTTTCTTCCTTAAAATATCCCCTGTTTTGTTTCAGCTTGCACAGCCGTAAAGACACTTCTCCTCAAAGAAACGTCGGTTTACCTTGCCGCAGACCGTGTAGAAGCCCTTTTCTTTCAGCTCCTTGTTGAGTCCGGCAATTATTTTGTAAGCCGCCGATTTGCTTATCCCCAAAATGTCCGCTACTTCCTGTGCCGTTAAAAATAATTTTTTCTCCATTAAAATTCCTCCCTTTTTCAATGTTTTTATTGACTTTTTGCCGTTTTAAAGTTATAATCAAAGTATAAGATAAATGATAAAACACCTGTATTTCATTATTGGTATTTTAGTCGTTATATATTTTATTAACTTATCTTTGATTATTTATATAATATACCGATTTATCGTTATTGTCAATATATAATTTTAATTTCGTTAAATTATATATTTTATTTGTGTATCTAAAGGGGATTTTTATGTATAATTCACAAGACATTGCCGAAAAAATTAAAAATCTGGCAAAAGAAAAAGGCATAGCCGCAAAAACTATGCTTCAGGATGTAGGGCTTGGACCCAATGCTTTGACCCAAATGAAAACATCCGTTCCAAAAGCCGATAACCTTGCCAAAATAGCCGATTATCTTGAATGTTCGGTCGATTATTTGCTCGGGCGCTCCAATACCGTCGAGGTTTTAAACCTGCCGACCAAGCTGCTTGATGCAATAAATACCAAATACTCTCTCAACTTAAACAGCTTCAAGGATTTTATCAACATCAACGATATTCTGCAAACGCCCAAGCCCCTTATGCCGGGCAGAAAAGATTATTTTGTCAGAGACATCCATTTTGACAAGATAAAGGAGATATACGAAAAAGCCGCTGCGTACCGCAACGGCGATATAATTGACAAGGACGAGTTTTTCAAGATGTTTGAGTATTTCAAGTTTGTGCTGGGCGATTACAACGCCAGCGGATATGTTCTTGCAAAAAAAGACTATCCCAAACTTGACGAAGTTTACGGATACTACACCGAAAGTTTTATTTAAGAATAAACTACTATATTATTTTGCAATTTCAAATCAAGGTTTAGGTGATACAATGATACATACTTTTTCAAAAATCAGAGATAAATTAGAAAATGATTACCTTGCTGATTCATTAAAAAAGCATATAAAGTATTTTGCTACTTCATACAGCAAATGCCCCGACCATGAAGGAAGAGCAGCAATTCTGCTAGACGGGAAACAAGTGATTGCAGGGAGTTATTATGAGCAGTGGAGTAAGGCATCGTTATTACCTAAAGATGATACTCTTGAAACCAGATTGCACTATGAGTTTCCTTTTATGGATAATACAGCCCTGAAATATAGCCAATTTGATCAGCGATGTTTTTATCAAGCATTTTATGAGTTTGATAATCAGAGCATTGATAAAAGTCTTACAAGCGAAAATCTATTGGTTCGTATATTCGCGATATTTGATAGAAGAGTTGGAAAGAGGAGACTATACAAAATAAAAGAAAATATTGAAAATGAACCTGAGATATTTCAACTTTTCTATAATATACGGATAGAAGCTGAAGGAATACAATGATAAATATAGATTTACTAAATAATGATTTGACATTGTAAACACTACCCGATTTTTACCCAAAATCATATCCCGAAATTTCTGCAACGATTTTGCAACGCAAAAAGCCGCAGCACGCTGAATTACAGCGGTTGCGGCCATTTTCTTTTATTCCCACTCCCCAGATTTCACCGAATACTAAACAAATTTGTTTAGGTGATTTGCGCCCAGGTATCTCAGTTATACATTTTGTTCTGTACCATACTGCCCACTGATGCCAAGTTATCATTTTTTTAGCGCCATGATAACAAAAACCAGCGAATTATAGGAGAATATGTGCCCGGTGGCTTGCTCCTTATTTGGTATTATAGCGCAGATTGGAGCGGTTGTCAAGAGAAATAATCAACTAATCTTTTCACTACTCTCTAATCTAGAAGGTCTTTTACCTTTTAATAAATAGCAACATGAACGATCTCTAGGAATTGCAATATATTTCTTATCACAGTTAGCTAGTAGTTTTTCATTCTTTATTATTTGATATTGCCAATTTTCCATATCTTCTGGTTTTTCAAATTTTTCTATAATACCATCATAGTTATCAGTTGTAAGTTTTAATACCAATTCCTTAAAATATCCATTATAATCGTTCTTACCTATAAAATACTCAATTTCTCTGAAATTTGAGAATAGTTTATACTTTTCTGCTTCTCCTGCGTTCCAATAAGAACACCAGTATTCATAAAATCGATAATGTCCTTTTAAAGAAATAGTCAGCATCGCTCTACGAAGTTTATCAAATTCAGATGGTATAAGTCCGTCATCATCATTAAAATACAGTTTAAATACCAACTGTATCTTTTCTAATAACGCAAAATCAATAGACTCTTTATTGCCATTATAGCCAGCACATTTAAGTGAAAAGGCGATCTTACCTCTTAACAATTGATTATCTTCTGTATCAAAAAGTAATTGTTTCTGTTCGGGATACGAAATGATTATTCTTGATTTGAGCCTTTCTTCGTTGATTTGTTCTCTGGCAAATGATGAAGTTACAGTATTAACATTGAGATACTCATAAATATTTTCAGATCCATTTACCAATTCCTTTATCAAGTTGATAGAACCTGAAAAAGTATCCGGACTTCTTATAATATCCGGTCTTTTTCCTTCGGCAGTAATATCGCCTCTTGAAACAACATTTCTTATAACTCTCATCCAATCGATAAAGGCGTCTTGAGAAATAGGATCATTCTTTAGCAGATATTCAGTTTGAGCAAAGAACAACACCCTATGCGTATAGGAAGTGTTAGCTCCTACCAATAGCTGATTCAATAAATCCTTATCAGGTTTATGACGCCACATTTCAATATTTAGAAATGGTAATGAATTGTTCTTTACAAGTTCGGAATATAAATCATAACACTTGCAAATGTATTCAAATACCTCTTTATCAATATATTGTATAAGGTTTCTTGCAGAATTATTATCATTTAATCTTTGGATGATTTCATTTCTGTCTGAAGCTGTACCAGAGTAGCCCTTTCCAAGTGAAATTTGATACATTACTAAAGAAGTGATAAAATTCATATGTGCATCATCTATAGTATCATTTTTGCGATAGTTTGCCCATAAAAAGTCCGTCCAAACTGTGTCAATTTTATGTGCAAATCGTTCGGTAGTAGTTTTTCCTTCTTCCCAGTTGAACTTGTCTATTTTCCCTTGTAACTCAGCTTTCAAGTTCTCAAATGGAGTTAACAACTTTCCTCGTGCATTCATTTTAATATATAAATCATCAGATAATCCAAAATGTTCAAGAATCAATAAATGAAAAGTAATGATTTTACTATTCACTAAAGAATTCCACAAATCTTCTACATCAAAAAACATTGAATGTATCAAATCTATTGTGTTAAGCATTGCATGAACTGTTGGATCCAACTTCCACGACAAGAAGAACCATTCAGAATTTATAATATCTTCACTTATTTTGCTGTTTTCACAAATATTTGTTGTATGAATAACCAGTGATTCGCAAAATCGTCTAGAAGAAATTCTTGTTTCGTATGAGAACTTACATAATAGTTTTTTTGCTTCTTCCGTTCCATTGTCTTTTTGGTACGCATACCAGTGAAGCAAGAAAAGAGTAGTTAATCGTTGTTGACCATCTAGAGGAAGGAACACATCACCTTTTATATTACCATAAACAAAATCTAAGTTTATTGGTTGTTTATTTGTGATGCTATCATGTAAAGCATTTAAGAAATTTTTGCACACATCGGTATTCGTACTTCTTCCTTGTGCATAATCACGCTGAATAATTGGAATTTGAATTTGATATTGCTCAGCAAGATCATAAAAAGAATAGATCGTGTTATCTTTATCAGGCATCAGCTATTCACCTCCAAATAATCACTTAGTACCCTTACCAAATCTTCTTCATATTTTTGTCTATCATCATCTGTCCAAAAAGAAATCTTCGGAGGATAATCACTAAAATATTTTAGAAATACATTTTTGGTACATAATGGGACAAATCCGCCCCCCTTGTCTAGATCGATTATCCTTTTTCGTTTCAATGGGAAGACTGCATTTTTGTAGCTTTTGTTCGTTTTTTCATCTAGTAAAGCTAAGTTGGATATTCCATCTATTTCAGTATCAATCTTAAGATATCGATTAAAATGTTCTATTGTTCTATCAAAAATCGGTTCAAAAACTGTATCATCATTCCATTTTGCTTCACGTAAATAGTTGTCAATATCGCTAATCAATTCATGAGCACCTTCAAATGATGTATCTATATAGCACTTAACATCATAGCACCACTGTTCTCTAACATTGGGTGGAACAGTACTAATATCTTTCCTTGATGCAATGTGCTCTATATTCCATTTGTTAAGCTTGTATATATCAAATGGGAAATATGAGTCTTCGTTATCGTTCTGAAGCATGGTTAAAATATTGTATAGAAGTAAAACGTTCCTCGTTTCAGAATCATCATAATCCAAATCCAAAAGGACTTTGGATTTGTACTTATTCTTGATTAAGCTATCCAAATACTCCTTAAAGGCTTTCTTCGTCTTTTCACTTGCAGCCTGATACAAAGAATCAATCGACGATATCTTTGAAGTAAGGATAAAGCCAATTTTATGATATAGTTCTCTATCATGAAACCATTCATCAAAACGCTGATAATAATCATGAACATTTTCCCAGTTTTCTTTCATAACTAATTCAGTCTTTGGATTTAGCTTTTCACTAAAAAATCTGAATGTGGAATAAGCATCATTACTTCCATTTTCATTCATCAAATTGAAAATATATTCAATTCTATTATCCTCTTTTTCAAGATTGTTTAGAAAATACCAAAGGCTGCTATTATGTAGTGCTATCTCGATCTGATCCCATTCATTAGCGATTTCTACTTGGCGTAACCGCATACTTTCTTCATCACTAGTATGAAAGTTGGAGCTGTTCAAAAAAAGAGCTTTTATCAGTTCAGCATTCGTTAAACTAATTTTTCCAATATTTAACCTTGTGAAAACCTGAGTGGAAACACTTTCTTCAGTTTCGTACCAGATAACTCTTGTATAAAACTTAAGCTTAGATCGAAAATCATTTTGATCATAGTTCACATCCTCAAGTTGTTTTTGAAGCCAATTATGAATTGTTAGATATGCTTTATGAATGTAAAAATAGTCAATATTACTATCGTCTTCTTTTTCTGGATGTTGTAAGAATTCTTTAGATGTTTCCCTTGTTTCATAATCAATTGTAAAGATTTTGTCTCTCCTAGATTCAACAAAATCTTGATTTAAGTAATGCAGAATTAGATAGAGCGTTGTCAAGCGTTGCTGACCATCAATTACTTCATACTCTAATTCAGAACGCTGTTTTACGACTATCGGTTGTAAACAATACCATGTTTTTTCTCCTGAATCATTGATCTCTTTGGGCTTGAACTCGTTGATATCGTTTAGTAAATCCTCAACCTCAAGTACTGTCCATCGGTACCCTCTTTGATAAGAAGGAATATAAAACGAAAACTGAGATAGTTCATTTACCGTCATAAGCTTAATTGTGGTATTTTCCATTATTTCACCCCGCTATTTATATTCACATTTTTCTATTGAATATCAAAAAAAACAAATTCAAATTGGTTTATCAAGCTTCTTTTTTGTGCCAATCTATTAGTAATCAAATCACAGTATTCTTTTTCTGTCTCTATTCCGATAGCATTCCTACCACATTCAGTAGCAGCTACCATAGTCGTACCACTACCACAAAATGGATCTAATACAGTATCACCGGAAAAAGAAAACATTTTCACCAATCTTGTAGCTAATTCTAAAGGAAACGGTGCTGGATGACCATTGCGGGTAGAAGCTCCTGGCATCTCCCAAATTTGGCTAAACCAATTCTGAAAATCTTCTTTGTCAATTCGGCTTTCTTCTCTTTGCTGTTGTGTTGGTTTTCTGTATCCGCCTGGTTTTCTTTCCATCAAAATGTATTCAACATCATTCTTGATAATTGCATTAGGTTCGTACGGTTTTCCCAAGAATGAACTTTTGGTATTGGCTTCAAATTTTGCGTTGGATATCTTGTGCCATAAAATAGGGTTTAAATTATCGAATCCAATTTTTCTACACGATACTGAAATATCAGAATGTAATGGCATGACAACATTACGCCCATATTTTTTTCTTGATAGGCAGACATCTCCAACAACACAGACAATTCGTCCACCTGGCACAAGTATTCGATAACACTCTTTCCACACCTTTTCAAGTTCGTCTATAAATTGCTGATAATCTTCGATTATTCCAAGCTGATTTTTGCCTCTATTATACTCTTTTAAATTGAAATACGGAGGAGAAGTGAGAACAAGATGAACGCTGTTATCATCTATAAAGCTCATATTTCTAGAGTCGGCATGATATAAAACACTATTGTTCATTGGAAACCTCATTTAATGAAAGTATGGAAAAGTTGCGCTAAGCATTGACATAATAAACGTATCAAAAGATAGGTTGTCCTTAGGAAATCCATAGATAATCTCGTTTTCATATATTCCTGTTGTTGCAAAACAAGCAGCATTATATTGACGTTCAAGAAGAAGCTTTTGACAAAAAATTTCATATCTTTCTTTGTATGATGCATCAATAAATTCTGGTAGCACATCAAAATGTGGCGAACGCACTTTAACGGGTTCGTTTGAACGTCTACAATCCTCTAATAACATAAAATATCCAACCCACGGAGGATTATTGTCTCCAAATACACCTTCACGATATGCAGTCCAAATATCAAGTGCACTCCCCATAGCTTCTTCGGTTCTGTTGTTAAAATTATTGCCAAACGAAGGACCGACCTGACTCTTGAATTCAATTGCAACAATTAAAGTGTCCCGATCGACAACCAATAAATCCCATTTTTTATTTGGACGATAAAAACCAGGCAATTCAAGATTTGAATCTATAAAAATGCAATGTTCTGGAACATTATTAAGAATAAGAATATCATGGACTAAATCAACAAAACCATCTAACTGTTTTCCGCCTGTAACCGCTCCTCGGTTTCCTTGATCATGAATCCCATATTCTTGTTGCCTATTGATTTGTCCATTTCTGGTAAACCAAAAGAAGTTAATAGCATCATCAATTCTTGACTACAAATCATTTGGAATAATTATTCCACTCATATTAAATCACCTCAATGATAGACAATAACATAAAGACTATATATTATATATTATAGCACATTTTAGCTGCAAATTCAAGAGAAATAACCAAAATAATACACAAAAACCTATAATGCCGCACGATAATAAACACCATCGTACGGCATTACCTTAATTATTCATCACACATACACCATAGCTGCATATACCGGCTCTCTGGCAATCAGGCGATCCATGTTCTCCAGACCTCT
>JAEEGL014731104.1_pt1 | contig 10460 bp, 14 predicted proteins | sample 9134231 | NCBI WGS metagenome assembly JAEEGL01 (sample SAMN16246548, study PRJNA631951) | gut metagenome | biome: gut microbiome; feature: rumen; material: fiber-attached | host: Bos | place: Iran: Karaj | collected 2018-10 | reverse complement strand
TTGTAGTGGTAATTTCAGCATTATACTCAATGCTAGAATCTTCAGTTCTCGTACCAAGCAGTTCACGTACTTGTGTACCACCCTCTGTCCACTCAGCTACAGTGATAAGTAATTTACGCTCTGCACGCTGACCATTTGCGAGATTAAATGCCATAAATAACTTTCCTCCTTATGTTTTCCATATAACTTTGGATTTATCCAAATAAGTAACTCTTATAGTAATGCTATATTTAGCAAGTGCAGGTGTTGTTGATGCATCTATACTTACTAAATTCGGACTATTAGATGTTGGTTTAATGCTTTCAACGATGCAATCTTCTCCAAAATCTGGAAAATTACGTACATCATCTTGCTCATTAAGCCAATCTATAATCGCTTGAATGGTGCTTAAATCGACCACATTTTCATCACTGTATCCTATTGACCTAACAATAGGTCTTGTTGATAGTGATTTGAAATCGTTTAGAGTACACTGATACTCCTTTAATACAGAACCATCGATGTATGTTTTATTAAGTGCTACTTCCGTAGAATCAGAAATAATTTGTTTAGTATCGTCCTTTGCATTAATAAAATTAAAGTAAATAGAACTATTTTTAATAGCATCACAGGTAATAAGATATGCGATAATAGCTTCATTTTTATCTACCATTTCTTACCTCTTTTCGTTGCTATTGCCTTTAATTTTCTAGTAACGGCATTGTTAAACACTCGACGTTCATTTCTGAGCATAGCTTGTACCCAATGTCGTTCAGCACGTAAGGTTGAATATTCCATTTGTTTGCCAGTCGGATGTTTTTTAACACCAGGTTTACTAGCCCATCCAACAACAACTCTAGGATTACCCGGCATATGTATAGGAATGTTAGGTCCATATACAATACCTTCCCATACGTAGTGTGCATAAGGTGTATCCCATATAACAAGTTTTTCTGTAGCTCGTCCTGTAGTTCGTAATAATCCAGGTAATGTATCTTTAAATCCATAACCAGAATCAATACGATCTGCATTACCTATAGGTACATAGCCACCCTCTTCGCACATCTCAAGTATCAATTCAGTAGCTACTTTATTTGCGGTAGCTTGTCCCACCAAATCAGCTAATTGTTTCTGAAGTTCTGTTTGTAAATCAAGTTTAGGAACATTAACTCTTATAGAACCGTTAGCCATATTATCCTCTATCTCCTATAACAAGATAATGAGGATTATTTCTACCGCCGCCTATATTTTCAGATACAGATTGAATTTTCATACAACCTTGTAAATTTGCATATTTGCTTAATAGTTCTGTAGACTTAATTCCTAAACCTCTGCCATACTCATCGATTATGTCTGTAACTTCTCCAGGAATAATTATATCCTCTCGCCCTAATGTAAAATAGTTTGCTATTTCATCATTCGGTAATTGTTCCCAGAGATACTTCGATTTATAGTTCTCATTCTCAGATATTCTGCATACTACATGATTTGTATTTACTTCCACATCATTAATTAATACTCTCTCGCCAGAATAATTCCAGAAGCAGTCAGTTACTACTGTTCTATACCACGTAGCAATATCAGTCAACGGGTCTATTCGTTGATTGTATATTGTTAGTGTCGTATTCCACCATAACGGATATTCATTATTCATTTGGATAAATACCTCTATATAAAACTCGTTGTCCTAAAGAGTTTGTAACTCCATAAAGATACTTGTTAATCGTATCAGAGATAATACCCGGCTGAAATTCATTACCGCCATTAAGCAGATTGAATAACTCACTTGCTCTTAATTCACTGTATTGAATAGATACACCATCATTCGTTTGAGCGATAATATTACCTGATGTTTCAGTAGTTGTTGTTACGCCATCAACTGTTTGACTGACAACTCTTTTGCCCATAATCAGCATGTCTGCTTTTAACTTGGCAAGATCAATCAATTTATTAACACAACGTTTTACACGTTCTCCTACTACATCTTCATTTTGCAGTCTGTTAAATGTGTACCAGTCAATCAAAACTTCAGCTTCAAATTCATAATCATTAAAGGTGGTTTCATCTAACGTTCCACCATAGGATTGATATTCTTCATAGGTAAGATACATTGAATCCACCACCTTTCATCATGCTTTCTTTTTACGCTTAGGTTTCTCTTCAACTGATTTCTCAGTAGCTTCCTTCAGTTTAGCTTGTAACTCTTCAATTTCTTTTTGCTGTTTAATAACCATCGCTCTCAGAGAACCAACATCATGCGGAATCGCTTCTTTAATGACTTGTTCGGTCTCAGGGTCAATTAAACTGTAACCCTTATCGAGGTAACGCTGAATATTATCAGCGTCATCCTCGATTTGAAGAATTACATTTGCCCTACGAACTTTAACCATTAGTCGTGGTTGTAGTCGTTGTAGTAGTGCCACTGCCCTCAGTAATATTGAACTGGAGAGCGTCAGCCTTCTTATTGAGAATGAATACATCCTCAAAGGACTCTTCGTAGTACACATACTTACCTTCAGACATTGCGCTCGGAGCATCAAGTCTGGAGAATGCATAAGATACCGGAGTAATAACAGCATTCGGATGTACTAAGAACATATTAACCTGACCAGCAGTCTTAGCCGGTGTCCAACCAGTAGTGAAGTCGTATGCAGTCTTCATGAGTTCAGACGGTACACCGATAACCTGAACTTCATCAAGACGATTGATTCTACGGTCGATACCATTCGGCCCAGTTTCAACATTGATAGAACGACCAAGTGTGTTGTTCGCATCAATCTGAGCATTCTTCAGAAGGGACTTAACTTCATGCGTAACATAGAGAAGACGTCCATTCACCGGAACACGAGCATTATCCATATTCAGCATGAGTGCATCAAACACGCTGAGAATATTTGCCTGTGTAAGAACAGTCGTATCAGGGGTCTTACCAACATAAGCATCGTGCGAAGAATCACCGGCAATACTGGTAATCCATAAGTTGAAGAGATGCGAAATAGTATAAGCATCCATTTCAGGGAACTTCTGTTCCTCGTTGAATACTTTAGTGATATTAGCGATACTAGCGACCATGTTAGTCTGGTCAATATCCATCGGATGTACAAGAGTGCTCCACTTACGCTCGTTTGTCAGCGTCTTGGTTTCCCACTTGTTGTCATAATTACGCTGTGCGAATGCTACAGTATCACGGTCAGCGTTAACACGACCCGTGGTTGCAATGCTCGGAATTTCGATAGTCTTAGAGTTTACCCAACGGAATCTTCCGTTATTCGGGGTAGAATACAGAGCGCCGAAATTCAGAACATACGGAAATGCTTGTTCAAGGGCTCTAAGATATTCTGTCGCATAGTTTACCGCTCCGACAGCGGCATTAGCTCCACCATTATTTGCAGGTGCTCCCATAGTTTACTTTCCTCCTTAGTTTTTGATTTCCCCTCTTAATGGGGTAAAATGAAACGCTTTTGCGAAGCCGTTTGTTGGATCGGCAACAGGAGTAGATGTTTCATCTGTAGTAGTCACAAACTTAGGCTTTGTATCTACTACGGGTTGTTCCTGATTAAATGCATCAGGATTTTCAGTTTTGTAACTTGTTGTGAAATCATCTCCACCAATAATCTTACCATTTTCCAACGTGAGATTCTTGGCAATCATAGATTGAATGAAATCACGTTTAGCGGCATTACTCGTAAACGACTTACCACTGGCAAAATCTTTTACTGCAAACTCATATTCCTGCTGTTTGATTTGATTCTTATACGCTTCAATATCTGCATCATACTTTGTTTGCAGGTCATTAAATTTTGTAGTAAGTTCGCCGAGCTTTGTTGCATCAGTTCCGGCATCTTTAAGCTGATTCTTCAGATTCTTTAAATCCGTATCTCGTTTAGAGATAGTATCATTTAATGTCGCAATGGAAGTGTCCCTTGCTTTTAAATCATCGTCATACTTCAGCTTGGATACGTAATCACCTTTACTAATATCAGCAAGTTTATAACCTGCCTTATTAACAGCGGCTTTAAACGCCTCCCAATTAAGATTACCTCCTTCTGCACTTGTAAACAGTTCTTTCAGAAAATCCATTTTTACCTCTCCTTTACACTCTTTATATCCGTTATTTTTATATCCGCATTACGGTTTGCGGCAAGTGTGCATTTTTATGTCTTTGCTGACAAGGATGGAATACTCCATCTCTAATGTTATTATAAACAAACTGGGTTATTTTGTAAATTATATATCATCTTTCAGAACTCTATAGCCTGACACTGTAATTCTGTTAGATTTTACTGCTAAATGCGCATGCGCTGAGAACGCTTTTAAACGCTGTATAAGCGTTGAAACTTTTCTCTGATATATTAATGCTTGCTCTCTGTTTTCAGCTTTTCTGAACGCTATTTGCATGTCTTTTGCATGTCTTATTTCAGTTTCTAATTTACGTTGTATTTGAGTACATTCATACAGCGTTAAATGACGTCCATCTGGTAAATAAATACCTTCAGCATTTTTCTCACGCATCTTTTCCAAACGTTCAACACTGTATTTAGGTTTATGCGTAGCTAACACAACATATATCGGATAATGTCTGCAATTCCACTCACCAATAATACGGTCAACACCACCAAAACTAATACCTTTAACATCAGTGAATGACTGATTGGATTGTAATTTTTCATATTCTTCTATAGTAAATACATGACCTTGAAACGGTTCATGGTCTGGCGCTGAATTAATATGCGCAGAAAGTTCAACTCCATCAGCGCCTATCTGTTTACCAATTTCAGCTTGTACTGCATTGTTGATAGCATTAACGCCACCCATTACGTTCATTCTGACAGCAGAATCTAACCGTCTAGTATATCCGCTAGGATAAGCTATACTTCTAATACCACTATCAGCTAATTCTTTAACAGCTCTTCTCGTGGCAGTTTCATAACTGACTACATCATTCTGCACCGCTTGAATTGCTTTATCGATTACTGTGTTATAGGTATTTTCAATAGACTTAAACACAGGTTTTGTAGGATTTCTATAATCTGTAATTAAAAATCCAGTAGCTGAAGTGTTAGATAAATTAATATATGTATCAGCAGTTCTATCACCTATTGTCTTTACTAATGACTGTAAACCTTTATTCTGCTCAAACGGAACAAATGATTTATGTCTATAATCATAAAATGGTTTTGCAGATATGTAATTTTCTAGAGCTACAGTTTTTATTAAATTCTTAATATCCTTTACTTGTACTCCAACTGCATCTGCTAGAGCCTTATTTATAAGACGTATATCAGCACCACGATTCACAAGTGCTTGCATTTTATAAATATCAGAGGGTGAAAGTGTGCCAATTTCTTTCACCCTTTCAGCAATAACACCGATGACGTAATTACTTATGGCTTCTTGTCTTATAGCGATAGGCTGTACAAGATTATCGATTGCGTCATCACTCAGCATAAATTACCTCTTTTCACCAGTATTCATTTTTGGGTTATATTGACCTACCGTCATCATTTCGGGTGTATCAATAGACGTAAGCTGTTCTTCAGTAATCTTGGCAAGAGCTTCACGAGCTTGTCTTTCAGTTTCACCAAAGTACCACTTACGAATTTCAAGTTTCGATTCAAGACCGTTCTGATAAAGAGTAAGTCTCTTATTCAGTTCACGTTCCACATCAACTAAGATACTGTCATCCCATTCAAACGATACGTCATAATCTCCATCAGGTGTAATATTATATAAATCACAGTACACATTCATAATATAGATTACATCCCTAAGAGTTGTTTCTAATGCCTTTTGAATTTCAGCATTTACCGCATATGAACGCTGTTTCAGAATCTTTAATTCAGTTGCGGTTCTAGCTTCTGCGGCAACATCAGACAGTGTACCTCTTGATAATCCAGTAGCATCTTCAATTCTCATAAGAATAGCATTAAGACCTTGAATATATTGAGCATCTCTTAATGACGGTGCATAAGGTTCGAATAATTCATTTTCATCAATATCGACCTTACGATACAGTCTATTCTGCATACTGCCTAATATAGTTTTATGGTCTTCTCGTTTCGGGTCAGACATGAAATTGAACGCATTTCTATCAATATTAATTGCCATCTCACCCGCTTCATATTCCCACAGTAATCTTGAATATTGCATGTCAGCGTCCTTTATAAGACTTACTGCACGACTATATCCAGACACGCCTAGAGGACTTTTCGTATCAACAGTATTAGCTTCAGGCATTTTGAAATAAGCGAATAAAGGTCTACTCACGTTTGCGATTGTAGTATCAGAAGCTAAATCTTTCCATTCAGGAACTTCAGAAAGATTAATTTCTTGACCTAAATCTGTATTATTAATAGAACTGTCCATATTTTGTGTGGATTTATATGCTCTATTGATAATACGAACAGTATCATTCTCCCACTTATGATATTCTAATCGTCTGTAAATAATATTTTGTTCCACTCGTGTCTGAATAAACGCCGCTTCTGTAGCATTTCCACTTGCATCAAACGAAATCGGATAAAATGCATCAGCTTGAATAAAATCAAACATGAATTTATACGCTTGTTTCTTAACAGGTTGACCATTTTCATCTACGGAAGATTCACCTAACATCTGTTGTTGAGACACTTCTACAGGATACGGTTTAATTACAAATCCACCTTTTGCAATGCCATATTCTAACTGCTTTCTTAAATGCTGTTCTTTTAATACCTTATATTGTTCATTTAAGAAATTAGCACGTTCAGGAGCACCAACAGGTTCAGTTTCAGTAATTGTCTCAGGCTGAAACGCAAGCGGATTTAATGGTGATGTGTAGTTTTCTGTTTCACCTGTACTATCTCCAGGAGAAAATAACTTAGTTCCCGGAGCTACATAATTAGGATTAGGCTTTTCAATTTCTTTAGTAGGCGTAGTAATCTCACTCTCTAATTCAAGCAAGGTCATACGAGCTTTTTCACTAGCAATCATTGATGGTAAGCCTAAAGAAACAACACGAACTGGATTATTAAAATCTGGCTCATGAAGCCATGGAGCTTCATTCTTATACATGCTATCCCAAAGTAAGATAGCATTTTCCATCTTACTAGAGACAGCGGGTGCAATATGTAATTCTTGTTCAATAGTACGATTTCCAATCATCTTCTTTAGAATCTCCTTTAATTTAGCAATAATTGTAGAGAACATATATCACCTCTTACGTTTAGATTTACGTCCTGGATTAACTTTATAATATTCCTCTTGTTCTTTAGCATATTCACGTTTGGTTTTGGTTACATCTTCACCTGACCTTTTAATTGTGTCTAAAAGAGATTTATAGCTTTCAGCAGAAACGGTTAATTTTGTACCATTAGCATAATACTTAGTGTAGAACTTAGTACCACTCTTTTTTCCATAGTAGCCTTTACCCATTTTCGTCACCTACCTTTCTACTCATCATAGGTTTAAATACTATATTTCCTCTTAATTGATCTCGTAAATCTTTTCCATAAAGAAGTATAGTATCTGGTTCAAGTGTATCTAATACAAGGTCCCAATATTTGAACAGTTGTTCAAAATGTGCCCATCGCCCTTCACCTACTGTTGATACTGCTATTGTACTATGTTTTGGAATACCACACATGCAATATTCTAAATCACGCTCACTAGACCACGTTATAGTAGGAATTACTTTAATTCCCGCTGTTTGCCAATATCTTGCACACCAATTTTTTCTATATGTGTTGAAAATATTAATTGCTCTAGGTACACCGTCATAACAACTAAAATCTGGACTTAATACAAAAGCAAATTTACTGAGCATTTCAGTGTATCTATCAGGTCTGTTCCACACACGTTCAAACTGATAGTCATGAATAAAGAAATGAACACCTTTTTGTTCTGGAAATTTCTCTTGTTTAGCGAAGTTGAATCCTTGTAATGAGTATTTATCTAAGTTCTCAATATGTACAGCATCTAATACAGGTATATCGTATTTACCCGCACCTTCAAATTGGGCATAAGATAAATTACATATATTTTGCTCAATAAATCTGGTTGTAACGGGGTTGTTATAATCGAATACCATTTCTCGTTTTCAGTTTCCTCTCTAATTCTCTTACTAAATACTCATCTTCCCATAGTTTTGAGCGAATTTGGACAATTCTTTTACTGCTATTGACAGTACCACCAATTAAATAATCGATATGGTCAACCAAATTAGGTGATAAATTATACGCAAATTCGTCAGGATATGTTTGAAATACATATTTTCTAAACAACATATCGTCATTTACACCGCCTTCCCACCAATCTCTGTATATAGGATTACCTATAATATATCGAAGCACCCAATCTGCGCATTCTTTAGCAACTCGATTAGGTATTCTGATACAGAGAAATGAAAACCACATAGATTTAATAGGAACATGTCCTGCAGGAAGATTTCCATCATACATACTTTTAAATCCACACATGATTGAACCGCAGTATTTTTTAGTTCTTTCAGCAAAATCATGGCTGATAATTACATCATCTTGTAAATGCCATGTTGTTTTCTCTCTATCATCCACTTCTTGAAAAGCATGCATGCATGATCTGAGATTACCTTCCTGTTTTTCATCAACATGTACTCTGATATCGTCATCATTGATACCTTGTTCTAACATAGAAGGTATTAGAAACTCATTAACGTACCACATTCTTTTAGGTACAGCGTGAATCATGTATTTTGCCATGTAATACTTCCTTCTCTCATATAATTATAGTAATACATGGGCATATCCCAATCAGTATATTTAGGATTCTTAGCCCACATAGTCCAATGAAAGTCTACGTCTTCTCCAGGTACTCGTGAAGAGAATCTTGTATTTCCTATAAACGAACGTTTCCAACACTTACTCCATACAGCTACAAAATGTTCTTTACCACCATAATTGCCCATAGGAGTAGCATAGCCAACACCTTTCCAAATAAATGAGAAGCATAATACATCTTCATTATTAAGTTTAGTGTCTAATTGCCATAATACATACTCATGAAGCCAATAATCGTCATCATCTAAAAACAAGACATATTCACCTTTTGCTATATCAAGACCTGCATTTCGAGCTAATCCTGCATTACTGCATTTTACATTCACAGTAATAGCACCATATGAACGTGCTAAATCTTCAGTATGGTCAGTACATGAATCACATACGACAATAAGTTCATAATCTGTAAACGTCTGGTTCTTTATTGAATTAAGACAATTTACTATTCTATCTTCTGCGTTATGAGCAGGCACAATAATACTAAATCTCATTCCCATATACCCCTTGCTGATAAATCTATTTTTACGCCTTCTTTCTCAAAGAAAAGTAAAGCATTTTTACACCAACGACCTTTAAATACATTAGTAGGATTCCACGTCTGATATCCCCAATCGATAATATAGTCAGAATTATTAATGTAATAATCATAACCACAGTTGTTTTGACGAAACTCAACTTCCCAAGGATTACTATCTATAGAAAGCACATTTCTCAGCTTATTTTTATTCCATAAACCGCACATAATACTTACTTCATAAGAACTGCCATGTTGACGTTTTTTAAAACCTTCAAATTCACAATACGTATCATTAAAATCAAACGATTTTTCGAGATTAAAGCACGCTATATTCGAATTTTCAGTTAAGCATGAATTAATATACTCTAGTCTTGTTTCATCTACAGAACGACGTATAAAGCAGTCATCCATCATAAGTAATATATTATTATCATTAATAGTGTCTAATGTTTCACGAACTCTGCGTGTCCACTGAGATATAGGATAGTCGACCAAAACAGTGTCGTAATAAGGATTTTTAATTGTATCCATCATATATGTGATTTTTGGATGATTTGGCCAGTATTTTTCCATACAGTAATGAAATGGATAAGCTAAATCAATATATTTATCACAACTTAACACTAAAATCTGCATTAATTTCCCTTTCTATTCGCATACTTCTGCATAGCATATCTCGTGGCATCGATACTGTGGTTATTCTCATCAGGATAAGCACTGATAAATTCACCGTCTCTATCTTGCTCGTATTCATATTGAACAAACTCTTTATATGAATTAGGGCATCTTCTTTTATCTATATAAATATGACGAAGACCTTGTAACCATTTAATTCCGTATCTTATAGATTCAGGACCTTTAGTAGCTCCTCTTATAAATGCTCCATATGCTTTAAAGTCAGCGATTGATTTAGGTTCTGCACTATCAGCAATGACAAGTTCATCCGTGGTAAGTTTCTTTTCTTCTTCATACAGCATCCTAAATGCATCTTCATTACGTGTTTGATACGTGGTAAATTCATCGAAGATATATAAATCCAATCTTTCACTATCAACATTACATTTAACATATCTAAACGGGTCCATAGCAAAGCCCCAGTATATAGCGCTATAGATACGCTCAAATGTTGGCCACATAGGTAGCTTTACAGTATATGAAACACCAACTTC